>Ga0315274_10003695_pt1 | contig 22740 bp, 19 predicted proteins | sample YL17G02_20_MG_FD_203700 | JGI IMG/M metagenome (GOLD analysis project Ga0315274, IMG submission 203700) | Sediment microbial communities from Yellowstone Lake, YNP, Wyoming, USA - YL17G02_20 | ecosystem: Environmental > Aquatic > Freshwater > Lake > Sediment | place: USA: Wyoming | collected...
CCGGTCCGTGCGTGTTGGATCACGGCCCTCCGATGCGCCGGCATTGGCGCCGACCTGTTCGCCGCGCAGTCCGACGACCCACCGTGGCTTGAAGCCCCAGAGCACTTCGGAATACAGGCCCCAGTCCTCGAGCGTCTCGGCAGGCAATGGCGTGCGCGCCAGGGGGTCGGCTGCGCCCTCGAAGCGGCGATACAACACCTCCGTCTGCCACGAGACAAACGGGAATCCTGCCTGGGCGCGGGAGGATTTCCATTTCCAGTAGGCATCCAGGCCGTAGATTTGCGTGCGGGTGTGTTCGCCGGTGGCGTTTGGACCAAAGGCGCCCGAAGCACCGACCACCAGCGTCTGGGTATCGGTCAGGTCGAAAGCGGAACTCAGACGCGGTACATAGAGCAGGTCGCCCGGGCCCCGCAATTCCCGGTCCAGCGCGGCCCGGCCCAGGAAACGCATCACCCCCGTGCCATCGTCGGCGCCACGGTTGCGGAAGCTGTACGCGGTGCCGCCTCGGCCGTTGAGCACGCCCAGCATCAGCTCCGTGTAGAACGGTGTGGGCGCCAGCCACGACAGACGCGCGCCGACGTTACGCAAGCCGTCGGGGCCAAAGGCGCGGTTGAGCACCAGGGGTTGATCGACGAACGCCCAGGCGTGCGGGTGTTGGGTGTTTTGGCGGCCAAACTCGGCATTGAACTGGCCGGCCTTGAGTTGCAGGTTGGCGGGGAGCGAACTGGAGAGAAGGTAGGCTTCCTCCAGCTCAATCTCGGTCTGATTCTCATTGTCCAACTTGAGCGCGATGTTGGCGAAGCCCTTGAAGAACGGGTCCACCGCGCCGTCGAGTGCCAACTCCGCGTTGGGCAAGGAAAATCCGCGTTGCGACGGATCATGATCGCCGCGCTCGAGCATAGACACCTCCGGGGTGGTCGCCCAGCCAAAGTCCAACAACGCGGTGAAGCCGATGTTCATATAGGCCGTGCCGGAGCGGACGAGCGTGATGGGTTCCGTGGGCGACCAGGGTTTCCTGGAAGTGTCCGCGCCGGGTGTTGGGGAGGCGAGGGAAGATTCGGCGGGGCGCGGCGGCTGCTCCGCAGGCGGTGTGAGTGGCGGGAGGGCCGTGGCGGTCCGCTCGTTCTGCAGGGTTTCGATCTGTTTTTGGAGCGCTTGAATCTGGAGCCGTTGTTGCTGCACGACCTTCTCGAAGTTCGCCTGCAACTCCTGCAGTTGCTGTCTCAACTGCTCGATCTGGTTGGTCTCTTGCGCGGGGAGCGTTGCCGCACTCAGGAGCAGGATAGAAGACAACTGCCAAACGATTCGGGCTTTCTGTGAGCTCAACATGGTCTGCATGGGTGACAAGGCACCTTCTCTTTAGCCCACATGAGCTGGGGCACAAGCCTATTCTGGCCACCGTCCGGCATTCGACGGTCGCGACATTTGGCTTGCCATCAACTCCACGGATGACGAGGCTTGGGGTGAGCGGCGCACCGTGGCAACGGCTCTCGACGGACTGCTCAGTTCAGGCGGCCCGAATGGCGGCAGGAGAACCGGCCGCCAGAGGCGAGTCAGGCTGGCTGGCCCTGGCCAATACCGTTTGCGCGACATCGCCAGAAGCGATCGCGCGACCTGCGGCGCCAAGCCCGGGTTCGATCAACCGTCGCCGCCCTGAACCATGAGAATCCTGATTGCCGAGGATGACTCGGTTTCGCGTCGTCTCCTGGAAGCCCTCCTGCACAAGTGGGGCTATGAGGTGGTCCAGTGCATCGACGGTACTTCGGCTTGGGAAGCCCTGCAGAAACCGGATGCGCCGGACTTGGCCGTTCTGGACTGGATGATGCCCGGGATCGACGGCGTCGATCTCTGCCAGCGGCTGCGTGGCCTGCCTCGTCCCTTCCCGACCTACACGATCCTGCTCACCGCCAAAGACCGCATGGAAGACATTGTCTCCGGGCTGCGAGCCGGGGCGGATGATTACGTCGTGAAGCCATTTAACCGGGACGAATTGCAGGCGCGAGTCCAGGTGGGCCTGCGGGTGGTCGGCCTGCAACAGGCCCTGGCCGACCGGGTCAAGGAGCTGGAGGTCGCCCTGGCCCGGGTCAAACAACTTCACGGGCTGTTGCCGATCTGCTCTTACTGCAAGAAGGTGCGCAATGACCAGAACTACTGGCAACAGGTCGAGGCTTATGTCTCAGAACACTCGGAAGCCCAGTTCAGCCACGGGGTCTGCCCTGAGTGTTACGAGAAGCATCTCAAACCCCAGTTGGATTTGCTGCAAGGCCAACGTTTGGGCAAGACGTGATTGGCCTGTCAGTGGGTTCCCCCGGACGCATGAAGCAGAGCCCCTTTGGCAATGTGGTGGCTGTTCCGGTGCCCAGCCCTTGCCGATACCCGCTTTCCTCGGTGGGCGGCCCCGGGTCGGATCCCGCAACCGGGTGCAGCCCGCGTTGCCGGCGGCTGCCTGCCTGCTACGGCTTCACGATCTTAAGGCGATAGTAGCGCTTGGACTGTTGACCACGGCCACGCCGCCCTTATTGCCAAGGACCAGCGCCCGATCGTCATGCACCGCGATGCCGTGTAGCAGCGTTGTGCCGGACACCTGGAATTCCCCGACCACGGTCGGTTTGGTTCCGCCGAGCGTGTCCACGATGCGCGGCAAGCCCGTGCCGCCTTCGGTTGCACCGGCCGCCGTCGTGCTGGGCAACAGGACGTTGCCGTCTTTGTCCCTCGGACGGTGCCAATCACCCCATCGGCGAAGCTCGGATCAAGCTGCGTACCTCCCTCGAGTTCCACCCACCAATGGTCTGATACCCGCGCAACCAGCCCAGGGTCGTTCTCCGGGTCGCTCTTCGGGTAGCGGTTGGGGATGTTACCGACGGCATTGGCCAACGCAACGGGATCGAACAGGGAGCCAATCAGGGTGCGGATATCCGACGGCGCCAGCGTCCCCCGCACGTAGCGCGCCCCGATTCCCTGCCCTCGCAACAGGGCGATCAACAAGCTGACCTTGTCCAGACTGTTGCCGGCCTCCGACCATAGGGCGCCGCGCGCCCCGCGCAGCGAACCCGTGTAAGCCTCGAACCCGATTTGATCCCGCGCGAAGTTGAAGGCGTTCGTCACCCCCGGCTTGATCTCAGCCAGCTTGGCCTGAATGAAAGGATCCTGGGAGTCGGCCTCCACCGTGGCCGTGAGCCAGTCGGCCTGCGCGTAGCTGATCCATTCCGCCAGGAACACCATGAGTAAGCACCCGCCCTTGAACCACGCGCCTCGTTTCGTCTTCATGTACCAAATCAGCGGGCCCCAAATTCGCTTCCCGTTGCCGCCCAAGCGTGCTATGAAAAGGACCGTCGCATGAACAACAAGACCTTTCAGGAGATCTTTTGTAGGAGCCAAAAGTGCGACCCTTCGGATTTCAGGGATCGGGTGTTCTGGCGTTGCCTGTATCGGCACGCCATCCCCCTGGCTTATGTGTTGAAGAAGTTGACGCCCGATTTCTTCATCGACGATCACACCCTGATTCAGCAAGTCGCCCTGGATCGGGACCTGGAGGAAGTCGAAGCCAACCTGAAAGATTTTCAGTACGTGAACAACGCCCGCAGGCATTGGCTGCGAACCGGCCTGAAAGTCCGTGTCTCCGGCCGGAAGGTGGCTTCTCTGGCCCGGTCGGTCTTCTCGCGTTCGTGAAGTTGGTCGTGCCTGCGAAACCGGCCCGCGACGGCCGGTTGGTGGCCATTCACCAGCCAGGGACGCGCCGGGTAATAGGACTCTGCCCATGTCTGACAACGACAACGCCAAGTTCCGGTGGTTGAACACAGGCGACGGGGCCTTTGCGGCCATGCTGGCAGCGATCGAGTCGGCGGCCCGTTCCATCCGGTTTCAGACTTACATCTTCGCGGCGAGCCGGCTCGGCGAGGAGTTTCGGGCGGCGCTGGTGCGGGCCTGCCAGCGAGCGGCGAAGGTGCAGGTGCTGATCGACGCTTTGGGTTCGCTGGAGTTATCGGCCAGCTATTGGGAACCGTTGGCCGCCGCCGGCGGCGAGTTTCGTTGGTTCAATCCGTTGAGCCTGCAACGCCTGGCGTACCGCGACCACCGGAAGGCCCTGGTGTGCGACGATCAGGTGGCCTTCGTCGGCGGATTCAACATCGCGCCGGAATACGAGGGCGATGGCGTGACGCGCGGGTGGCGGGATCTGGGTTTGCGGGTCCGCGGGCCGCTGGCGCAAGCGTTGGCACAGAGCTTCGACGGGCAGTTCGAGCGCGCCGACCTCCAGCACCGGCGGTTCGCGCGGTGGCGAAAATCGCCTTTTCCAGACCGGATCACCACGCCGGACGGGGAATTGCTGTTGAGTGGCGGAGGCCGAAGTCGGAATCTGATCAAGCGAGCCCTGCTGGCCGACCTGAGGCAGTCCACCTCCGCCAAGATCATGTCGGCCTACTTCCTGCCGACGTGGCGGCTGCGACACCAACTGATGCGGCAGGCGCGGTTGGGACGTCCAGTCCAGTTGATCCTGGCGGGCAAATCCGATGTGGCCCTGTCGCAGTTGGCGAGCCAGAGGATCTACCAGCCGTTGCTGCGGGCGGGGGTGGAGATCTACGAATACCAGCCCCAGGTGCTGCACGCCAAGCTGTTCATCATTAACCATGTTGTCTATGTCGGCTCGGCCAACCTCGATGCGCGCAGCTTGAATATCAACTATGAACTCCTGCTGCGCCTGCCGAACCAGCACTTGGTGGCGGAAGCCGAGGCCATGTTTGCCGAGGACCTGAAACACTGCGTGCGGGTTGACCCGGAAACCTGGCGCACCTCACGCGGTCTGTGGCGCAAACTCAAGGAGCGATGGGCGTACTTCATCCTCGCTCGAGCGGATCAGTACTTTGCCCGCCGGCAACTGAAGTAGGAAAGTCACGATTCCGCGACTATCGCTCGCGCCAGTTCGTACGCCCGGGACCACGGTAGAGACTGTCTGGAAAACGAATGTGAGCCGTCTCACGGCGCCCGGCAAACAGCAAGCCGCCAGCTTCTTTGTGCCGCTGGCGGCCTTGCGCGTCCCCCGGATTGGACAGCCCTGACCCGACTGCATCAAATACTCATATCAGCGGGACAGGCTTGGACATCTTCACCATGACGGTTCCAGCAATGATGTCATGCCACGCTTGGCGTTCGGGCGTCCAGCTCGCCCAGAAAAAACCCAGTCCGCAAGCAGCAAACGAGACAAAGCAGCCGATCGCGCGCACCAAGGCAGCCGCGAAATCCAGCGGACGTCCGTCGGCGCGCACCACCTTGAGTCCCAATACCGCGCCTCCCAGCGTGGTGCCTCGCCAGGTCCACATCCCCACGTGGTAGGCCGCCAACAGGAACAGGAAAATAACATGGCCGCCTATGATCAACGCGCTGACGATGCCCACCAGGATGACATCCAACACCGCTGCCGCCAGGCGCGGCCAGAACCCCACGCGCGGCAATGAAGCCATTTCAATCGAACTCAGGCCCTGATTGGTCACACTCGATATCAGCGGCGGTACCGCTGACACGGCCAGGGCCGCCGTGCCTCCACCTGCCGGAGTCGCCAGCGTTGGCGGCGTGCCCGGGTTTTCCAATAACGCGCTCGCGGGATGCACAGTTGCAGGATTAACGGGCGGGATACTCGCGGGCGGGACACTCGCGGGCGGTGTATAGACCGGGCCGGGCGGTTGGGCTGTGGATTTGGCCCGCTCGCGCTGGAGTCCTCCCAAAGCGGTGCAAACCACTGTGCCCACCCCGAGGGGACTAATCAGGAACCAAATCACCCAACCGAGAACCGGCACCATATAGAGCAGGTAGAAGATGACCGTGCCCAGACAGAAAGCGATCAGGGGCTGGTCCAGGGCGCTCACCCCCAACTGTCGGCCGAGTTGCCCGCCCGTCACGCGATAAACCACCACTTTGCCCACCAGAGCTGCGGCGAGCAACGCACAAATCAGGATCGGTATCGCGATGATCGTCCAGCTCAAGAACACCAGTAGCGGTAAGAACAGGATGTAGGCCAGGATGCCCACCACCCAACAACGCAGCGGGCGCTCCAGCAAGTTGTCGGCGCATTTCTGCACCGATCGCGGTATGAGCAACAGGATCACCAGGTGGATCCCGAAAAACACCAAGGCGACGATCCAACTCCAGGCCAGGGTGGGAGGTAACGGGCGCAGCATGACACCCCGGAAGATGTTCTTGTCCAACCAGCCGTAATCCGGAACGAAACTCGGCAGATTGATCACCGGGTTCTGACCGTGAATCCTGGCGCCAGGCGCCTTCTTCAACGTGCCGCCAACGACCACCGCGTCGCCGTCGATCTCGGCCTTCGGTCCCAGTTCAACGTTCGACAGGACCGACACCAACTCGCCGTGCACCTTGTTGTTGATCTTGGCCTTGCCCAACACGACCACCACGTCGCCCTCGACCTCACCGTCAATTGTGGCTTCGCCTTGCACAACCACGACTTCGTCGGCAACTTCGTCTTCCTTGACCGTGACACTGTGTCCGACGGAAACCCTTGGGCCAGCATGGGGACGGGCCCCAATAGCGTCGAACTTCAGCCCCACGCCCTCGGCGTTCGCGTCCGCCTCAATCTTCGGCGCAGCGGCTTCGGACTTCGTGTCCTCCGTCGCGGCTTGTGCGGGTGAGGAGAGCGGTAGATTCAGCGCCAGCGCCACCCCCAGGAGCCAGCCCGGCTTCTTCATTTGCATCAGTGTGTTCATTGGTTTTGCCTCAGATTTTGTTCAAAGCCATTCGGTAGCAGACTGTGCCCAAGCCCACCGAGGTCAGGTAGATCATGGCCACTACAGCCAGACTGATCCACCAGAGCAGTTGCCCGCCCGCCTGGACCAAAAGGAGAGTGGCGTTGGCCAGCACGACGATGGCTTCCCAAGCGGGCTTCAAGGGACTGAGCCATTCCGTCGCCACCTCGCCCAAGGCGCTCAGGGTCAGACCAGGACCGAAGCAGATGGCCAGGTAACCCAGGCCGCCAGCGACAGCCAGGCCGAGCAACAGGACCAGTGCGCGGCACCATTTCGGCCAATCCGACCACGATTTCTTCCACCACGGTTGATGCGCCCGCGCTGCTATGGCTGCCAGAACGCGCGGGGCCAGTGCCGCCGGCGCCTGCACGAGCGGCAGTTGACGCAGCTCGCGGTGCATTCGCTCGGCCAGTCTCTGTTCCAGATTGTCTCGCATAAGATCTCTAAATAAAGGCTCGCACCGGACTGGGTCGCGGCGTGCCCACTTGCGCCGCCGTGGCGCCGACGGTGCCGGCCAACTCGCCTTCCAGATCCAGCTTGAGTTTCTTGCGCAAAGCTTCGCGGCCCCGGAAGATGTCGGTCTTGACTTTCCCCAGGGAAGTCTTGAGTCGCGCGGCGATGTCTTCGTAGCTCATGTCTTCAAAGTGGTAGAGGACCAACGGCACACGCTGGGCGGCCGGCAGTTTGTGGAGGGCCTCCTCCAACAACCGGCGTTGATCCGCGGCGGCCAGGTCATGATCCTGCGTGGCCGGCGCCGGGAATTCCACTTCCCGTGTGTCGTCCTCATCCGCACTCATCTCGGAGAAGAACCGCCAGCGAGCCCTGTACCGGCTGAGATGGTTCAGACAGAGGTTGCGCGCCACGGTCTTGAGCCAACCGCCGGCAGTGGGGCTTTGGGACACTTCCTCGAAACGCTCGTAGGCCTTCAGGAAGACCTCCTGTGACACGTCTTCCGACTCGGCCTCATTGCCCAGCAGCCGCAGCGCGCTGGAATACACCATATCCTGGTACGCTCGCATAAACGTCTCGAAGTTGTTTATGTCTGTCATCTTCGGCCCCTAACCGGTTCAGGGTCACCTTATTCCCAGGACACCGCCCAGCATGAGGAAGTTGCAGAAAAAAACCAAGCCAGATCAACTTGAGGCGACGACGCATTCATCGCTCTGCCCACCCGGGGCGTTACCGCCTTTTACCGACTGCACGGGCCGTAAATAAGCAGCCTGCCAGTCTTCGGGGCGAGCAGCCAAAGCAGCGCCAAATCACGGCAGCCCGTCTCGGCTGGCCGTGGCTGCGGTAGGCGAGACATCCTGCCCTACTGTGCCCCGACTCATGGAGAGCCCCCAGTTCCTTTTTGAACTGCGCACGGCCCATGAACCGGTTTTGAATCTTGGTAGGGCGAGACTCCGTCGAGCCCTGACTTCCCCCGGTCGCAGGAGATTCGAGGGCTCGACGGAGTATCGCCCTACCGGTGGAGGCAGGTTCATGGGAAGCCGCCATTTCATCTTGGATGGCTCACCGTCGTTTCTGTCTCTCACTGCCCCGCTCGCTTTTCTTGCGCACACCGACCTTGCTGAGGTCGATCGGCTGGAAACCGAGCTTGAGTGCCGGCGAGTTGGGCTTCAGACGGAAGTCGTAGTTCTGCGGGGCCACAAACAGCGGATCCGCGATGATCGAGTGCTGGTCGTGGCCGCGTTGACGCCACTGTTCGAGCGTCGCGCCGGAGAGCTTCATCGATTCCGCTGTCGCGCCGGGACGGGCATCGAAGTAGAGGTTGTAGTCCATCACGAATCGGTCGTTCTTCCAGTTGCTGCCAAGCAGGTTGCCGGAGTCGAAATAGACGATGTTGTTGGTGAACGTGAAAGAGACGTGCCCTTCCTCGCGACTGCGCATGAGCTGGTTCTCTTTGCCGAAGGCGAAGACGTTGTTGCGGACGATATTCTCGCGACCGTAATGCTGGTGGAACCCGGCGCTCTTGGTGCGATAGACGACGTTGTTTTCCAGCACGATGTCGGTGCTCCCCTCGTCGGTGTACAGCCCCCAGCCGCCGTAAGTGAACGAGTAAACGTCGTGGACCAGATTGTTCCGGATCACGGTGCCTTTTTGAATCCCCAGCGTATAAACGGCGCCCATGTCGCTGAGCAAGTATTTGCCGATGTCGTGCAGGTGATTGAACTCGACGATATTGTCGCGGCAGGGCGTTTCCTGGTAACCCCAGTTCCACCCCACCGATATCGCCGTGTAGAACAAATCGTGAATGTGGTTGTGCGCAATCCGGTTGTTGCCGCTTTGCAGGATGAACACCCCAACTGCGGGCGGGTACACGATGCCCAGGTGGTGGATGTGATTGTCAGTCACCACGTGGCTATGGCACTGCTCGAACGGTTCGCTCCGCTTGGCCGGTTCGCCCAACCGCACGCCCCCGGCGCCCAAATCGAACATCTCGTTGCCCACGAGTCTGACTCGCTGGCAGCCGCGGCCCAGCTCGATCGCGTAACCAGCCAGCCGGGTGAAGACGCAATCCGCCACCACGCAATCGGTCGCGCCTTCCGCGCGAACGTCCCCATGCGCCGCGATGGCCGCCTGCGTGTCCGCATACCCGCTCGGCCCCAGTGTCCAGTCGGTGTAACTGAAGGTGAGCCCGCGCAGGACGACCTGTTGCACCGCTCGCTTGGCGGCAAAATCGCCTTGGATCAGGAGCAGGTCCTCGAGCCTGGGCGCGATCACCTCGGCTTTGGCCAGGTCTTCGCCCGCTTGCGCCCAATACGTCACCACGCCGGTCTTCCGGTTCAGATACCATTCACCGGGTTGATCCAGCCCGTCCGGCGCGTTCTCGATGTAGTATTGGGCGTTGTCCTCTTTATTCGACGTGCGCGGATTGCCGGCGAGGGTGGCCACATGATTGGCCTCGTCCACGGCCCGAATCTGCATGCGGAGATCGGCCCAGGCCAGCAGCGCGACAACCTCCACATCACCGTCGTCGGCCCACTCTTTTTTGATGTCGCCCGGCCGGAAATGGAGTCTGACCGGCTGGTCTTGGGGGCTCTGGCCCTGGATCCGAAAGTACCCGTCGTTGGGTGTGCGTGAGCGCTGCCGGCGCTGGCCGTTCACGAAGAACTGCCGGAAATACCAGCGGCCTTCGCGTACGGCCGGCACCTCGGCCTGCCACAGGCCGGGCCTGCCCTCCACCTGATGCCAGCCAGTGATGCGCCGTCCGCCACTCAAAATCGGCTTCTCGTCCCGATACGCCGCGATGATCAGCGGCTTTCGTGCGCTGACACCCGAATCGTCAGGGGTAAGCTTGATTGGCTCGGCCAGCTCATAGACCCCGCCACGCACGAATATGGTCACGCCGTCCTTGGCCTTGCCAGCCTGTCGGGCAGTCCGTGCCGCCTGCAAGGCCGCCGGCAAGGTGGCGAGCGGGCCGTCTTTCTGGCTCGCGGCCGGTTTGGTCCTACGGCCGGACCACGCATCATTGCCGTCGGGCGCGACGTAGAACTTGAGAGGCGCGGCGGACACCCGACCGGTTGCCAACAGACTTGCCAGGACGACGAGGGCAAAGGTGAAACGAGCGTGACGCGTGCAGTGGATGTGAAGCTTGGCTGTCATAATAGATTGATGAGGATGACCGGATGAGTTCAGGCGAAGTTCTTACTCCCCGATGATCTTCACGAGCACGCGCTTCCTCCGACGCCCGTCAAATTCGCCGTAGAAGATCTGTTCCCACGGGCCGAAGTCCAGCTTGCCTTTCGTGATCGCCACGACGACTTCCCGGCCCATGACCGTCCGTTTCAGGTGCGCGTCAGCGTTGTCTTCGCCGGTCCGGTTGTGATGGTAACTACTGACCGGCTCATGCGGAGCCAGTCCCTCCAACCAGACATCGAAGTCGTGCAGGAGCCCGTCCTCCGCGTCGTTTATGAACACCGCCGCCGTGATATGCATGGCGTTCACCAGACAAATCCCCTCCTGGACGCCGCTCCGATGCACCAGGTCCTGCACGGTCTCCGTGATGTTGACGAAGTCGCGGCGCTTGGACACCTCAAACCACAAATACTCGGTCAGCGATTTCATGCTCTTCAAAGCAGACCAGAAACCGGCCGGATCTCCAAGTGCAAAACTGGTTCCAGGATCTCGCCTCCCCGCTGGGCGAGGGCTGCGACCTGCGCGTCATTGTTCCGCCGTGTTGCTCAGACACCAGAGGCTCCTGTCAGTGCGAAGGAAGACGTCGCCCCCGGAGGCGGCCAGGGAAGCATTCGTCGGTTCAGCGACGGAGTTGGCTGCCATCAGCTCGAATTGCGGGCTCGCTCGCAGCACAAAGACATCGCCAGACTGGTTGGGAATGTAAATTTAGTTCGCCATGATGCTTTCCAACCGCGCCTTTCGGCTCTCCCAGTCCGGCATGGTCTTTCGCAGCAGCGCGAAGAACTCTTTCCCGTGGTTCCCATGAACCAGGTGACACAGTTCATGCGTCACCACGTAGTCAATCCACGACGCCGACGCCCGGACCAATTCCGGGTTCAGGTAGATGGCCCCGCGCCGGGTCCAGCTTCCCCACCGCTTCGGCATCCGCCGCAGGTGTAGGCGCGGCGTGCCGTTCACGCGCCCGTGCAGCCCCGGCAGGCACGATGCCAAGCTCCGGGCGAAGGCCACCCGCGCGTGTTCCATATACCAGGCTTCCACGAGCCGCCGCACCCGTTCCGTGTCCGGCGGGTGCGGCGTTTCCACCCAAATGAACCGACCCTTCAGCTTCACGCTTCCCTTCGCGGCCTCGACCACCTTCAGCCGGTATTGCCGGCCAAGGTAGCGGTGCGTCTCCCCGCTGACATAGCGTCGCGGTGGCACCGGCGGCAGATACCGTTCAAAGAACCGCCGCTGCCGCCGAATCCACACCGCCCGCTTGCGAACTTTCGCCTTCACGGCCTCCAGCTCCGCCCCGTGCGGCGCTGTCACCAGAACCGACGTGTCGGGCCGGACCGTGATGGCCAGCGTCTTCCGCTTCGAGCGCCGCAGGCGGAACTCGATCCGCTCGCTGCCGAAAACGACTTCGTGCAGCGTGCTGTCGTTTGCCGCGCTCATCGGCTGTAGCGAGCTTTCGCGATGTCGAGAGCGCGTTCGATGATCGCATCCATGTCCTGCGCTGTCAGGGGAACGCTTTTCGCCTGGCGCGCTTCATACAGCAAGTCGTCGATCGCGTTCCGCATCTCGTTCTGCACATCGGGATTCGCCCGCCAATCCACCACCAGTCGCTTCTGGATCGCGTCGTCTATCCGCACCGCCATGTCCGCCGCCGCGTTCGCCGTTCCATACGGGACGGCATCCTCCTTCATCTCCAATCCCTCGAACACTTCGTTCACCACACCATAGAACGCCTTGGCTACATCCCGCCCTTGCAGCGCCGCCGGAAGGCTGTCGCCCGTGCGGCTCAGCACCGCGTTCATGGTCTCTGTCGCCCGGTTCAGATACTCAACCTCGCTGATTCGCTTCGCCCGGTAGGCGTCGATCGCCTCCTGCAGAATCTTGGAAAACTTCCGGTAGAACACCGGGTCTTCGTCCATCTTCTCCGTGATGGTCTTTTGCGTCCGGTGCGCGATGGTGTCCGCTTTCGACGCGGTCGTTTTCAGCTTCTCGACTTCCGCCTGGAACGCTTCGCGCTCGAAGATGTTCACGGGCGGCGTAATTTGCTCGACGCCTTCCGCCGGCACGTGCGTATCGAGCAGCTTTTGCACCCGCTTCTCGTATTCCTTGAAGTCAATTTCTTCGGCGTAACGCTTCTTCACCGAAGCGCGCAGCTTCAGAAAGAAGGCCGCGTCCTTCTTGTATCGATTCTGCGTTTTCTCTGTCGTGTCCCGCAGGAACGCCATCGTGGACAGCGCCATGCTCAGGGCGCGGTGGAAGGCGCACAGCTTCTCGTAGAACCGCGCCCGTAGCTCCTCATCGGCGAGCAGCGTCTCGTATTCCTCCTCATCCAGCCGGTTCTTCACGCCCTTGAACACGTCCCACAACTCGGAGTGTTTCTGCGGCAGGCTGGCCACCTCGCTCGCCACGTCCACGACGGTCCCCTCCAACTCCTTCGCCTCAAACCCCAGCAGGTGGCCATACACGTCCATCGCCTTGCCCAACTCCTGGAGCACGCCGAAGTAATCCAGGATGTAGCCAAAATCCTTTCCCTCATACAGCCGGTTCACCCGCGCAATCGCCTGCAAGAGGCTGTGCTCCACCAGCGACCGGCACACGTAGAGCACCGTGTTGCGCGGCGCGTCAAACCCCGTCAGCAGCTTGCTCACCACGATCAGGATTTCCGGCTCCGGCGCGTACTTGAACGCACTGATGATTTGCTTGTTGTATTCCTTCTCGCCGCCGTACTTGGCCATCATCTTTTTCCAGAAGGCCCGCACCTCCTCGCTGTCCACTTCGTTCACGTCCTCGTTTTCCTCGCGAGTGTCCGGCGCGGAAATCACCACTTCGGACGTCACCTTCCCGAACTCGGCGAGGAACTGCTTGTATTTCAGCGCCGCCTTCTTCGATGGCGCGGCCAGTTGCGCCTTGAACCCGGTAGCCTGCCAGTTCTGGCTGTAATGTTCGCTGATGTCGAAGGCCGCTTCGTAAATCTTCCGCTCCGCCTTGTTCAGTTGCTCCGCCGTGGAGAACTTCCGCTTCAGGTCCGCCCGCTGCGCCTCCGTTAGCGGCTTCGTCACCACCGCAAACCACTTGTCGATGGCCTTCTGGTCCACCTGCTGGAGCACCAGGCGCCCCTCGTAGAGCAGGGGCACCACCGCCTTGTCTCTCACCGCCTGGTCAATGGTGTAGGCCGGTTCGATCAGCCCGCCGAACTTCCGCGCCGTGTTCTTTTCCACCTTCATCAGCGGCGTGCCCGTGAACCCGATGAAACAGGCGTTCGGCAGCACCTTTTCCATTTTCGCCCCCGTCTCGCCATACACGCTCCGGTGGCTCTCATCCACCAGCACGAAGATGTTCGCCGACTCGTTCTTGAACTCGCCCGCCGTGACGGCCGCGGCGAACTTGTCTATGACGGTGGTGATGACGCTTTCCTTGCCGTCCCCGACAAGCTGGGCCAGGTGTTTCCCTGTCTGCGCTCGTGTCGGCTCCTTCCCGCAGTGGAGGAACGTCTTCCAGATTTGCTCATCCAGGTCAACCCGGTCTGTCACCAACAGGATAATTGGATTCAGGATGCTCGACTCAAGCGCCAGCGACTTCGCCAGCATCACCATGGTCAGCGACTTTCCCGACCCTTGCGTGTGCCAGATCACACCGCCGCGCCGCCGCCCGTTCCGCTCGATTTCCCGCACGCGCCCCACGATGCTCTTAACCGCGAAGTATTGCTGGTAGCGGGCAATCTTCTTTTCCCCGGCGTCGAACACGATGAACCGCCAGGCCAAGTCCATTAGCCGCTCCGGGCGGCACAGGCTGTAAAGTGCCTTGTCCTGTTCCGTCACCTGCCGCCCCTCCGCTTCCAGTTCGTCGAAGTAGGCGCGCACGTAGCCGAACCGGTCGGCGAACAGCTTGTCCTTGTGCGCTTTCGTCAGCGGCCTGTTCACGAACGCCGCCACTTCCGCCGTGATGTCCGCCGGCCTGCCGTCACGCAGTTCGCGCCACCGCGACCAGAACTTGGCCCCCGTCCCGGTGGTGCCGTAGGCGGCTTCGTTCTTGGTCACGCCCACCAGCAGTTGCGTAAACGTGAACAGCTTCGGGATGTAGTCTTCCCCCTGGTTGCGGATGTTCTGCGAAATGGCCTGTTCCAACGGCCCCTTGATGTCCGGGCGCTTGCACTCGATGACCGCGAAAGGGATCCCGTTCACGAACAGCACCAGGTCCGGGCGGCATAGCTGGTTGCTCCCCGTCCGCTCGACTTCAAACTCTTCCGAGACGTGGAACACGTTGTTCGCCGGGGTCCACCAGTCCAGGTATTGCAGCGTGTAACTCTTCGTGTCCCCGTCAATCGTCTGTTCCAGCGCCTTCCCCAGCGCGAGCAGATCATAAATCTTCTCGCTGGTCCGCACCAGCCCATCGAACGGGATGTCCTTGAGCGCCTGCACCGCCGCCTGGATGTTCGCTTCCGTGAACCCGTATTGTGCGCCCCGGTAAGTGATGCGGTTCATCTTGCGCAGTTGCTCCGCCAGGATGCCCTCAAGCAAAGCGTTCGAGAGTCGCCCCTTCCGCTGGAGGATGACCTCTTGCGGACGCAGATACGTATAGCCCAGGTTCTGCAACAATTGCAGCGCCGGCACCTGTGAAATATGATCTTCCTGGAATGATGGCGCGCTCATTGAGTCCTCTTCCGGTTTGCGCCCTTTGCGCTTTTTCGCGGCAATGCCGCACTCCCCGCCCACCAATCCGCATCCCCTTCATCCTCCAACAGTCGTCCATACAGCCTCAGCCGCTCCTCTAACACCCTCCTGTCCGGCAACCGGGTCAGATACTCCGACACCTGCATCTTATGCGGCCCGTCCGCCAACAGCAGTTCCACGTGCTGCCGCTTCTTAGACGTGCAAAGGACCAGCCCCACCGCCTCATTTTCTCCCTCTCGCCATTCGTGCCGCTTCAGCCAGGCCAGGTACAGGTCCATCTGCCCCTTGTCCGCCGCCACGAACGCTCCAATCTTCAAATCCACCGCCACCAGGCACCGCAGTCCCCGATGATAAAACAGCAGGTCCAGAAAATAATCCTCATCATCCACCCGCATCGCATACTGCCGCCGGATAAAACAGAAGTCGCTCCCCAGTTCCGTCAGAAACTGTTGCAGGTTGCTGATGATGGCCGCTTCCAGGTCGCGCTCCGAATACGCCCCGGTCAGCCCAAGGAAGTCCAGCAAGTACGGGTCTTTGAACGCCTCCCGGTAGTTGGCAATTTCAGCAGGCCCCTTTCGCTTCTCCAGCTTCACCAGCGCCCGCGTGTCGCTCGACAACGCCACCCGCTCATACAGCGCTCCGCCGATCTGTCGTTGCAGTTCTCGCTTGGACCAACGCTCGGCGCACATTCGCTCGAAGTAGAAGCGCCGCTGCCGTGCATCCGCGATGCCCAGAAGAATCCGGTAATGAGTCCAACCCAGATGGGAGTGCCTCGCGAAATCAATCAGGAGGCGCTCGCCAGATTCTCCAGCCGCCGGAGAGAGAATCAGCGCGTCCCCGGATTTGCCAGCCGCCGGCTGGCAAATCCCAGTAGCCAACGATTTGCTAGCCACTGGCTGGCAAATGACAAAAGCATCGTAGAAGCGGCGCATGTCTTGCAGGTTGCCCCGCGAAAAGCCACGGCCATATTCATCCGTCAGACGCTCCGCCAGCGACGCCAGCAATCCCTCCCCGTAACCGGCCCGCCTGGCGTTCCTTTGTATGTCCCGCGTGATCACCCGCCCCAGATTCCAGTAAAGCGTCACCATCGAAAGATTTGCCGCCGTCACCGCCCGATGACGTGCCTCTTCAATCAATCCCCGAATCTCCGGCAGCAGCCCCTCGACTGCTTTGGCCAGGCTGCCGCCGATGGGTTTCGTGCTGGCTGGTGTTTTTAATTTCATCGCCTCAACTCCCCGTAAATGACCCCCCCGCCCCCAGGAGCCGAAGCCTGAAAAAGCTGCAATGCGGGCACCTGAGAAATGCGGTCTTCTTGGAATGATGGCGTCGCATTCATGGGGTGAATTCCCTCTCAGCGGCACAGACGGGTCGCGATCTCAGAATTGGTGCAACGTTCTCATTGCATTTCTTCATCAAATTGCCGATGTCTTCCTCAATCGGGTGCTGGATGACAGCTCGATATGGTTCGCCCAGCCTGACTCAAGTCTTAGAGCCGAGTGTTGGGCTTTCGTGTCCCGACCGCGGGCCGAAGGGCAATTCGGCGCTTTTCCTTTCCATGCGCGTATGACTTTCAGAGGTTCTTGAACATCCCGTCAGCTCCATGGTAGCGGGCAATGCTGAGTCCAACGGGATCTGAAAAATGGCTGGCCAAAGCCCAAGCCGAGTCTAAACTCGTGGTGTGGGCGCAAGCAGCAAAGACCTGATTCCGAAGCTTAAGTTCCACGAGCCCGTTCGGAACCTGCCGAACCATGCCGCCGGACGTTGTGCTGAGGAAAGAATGGTTTCGCGCTTCGCCCGAGCATACCGGGCCGCTTTTCCAGTCCTGCATCACGGAACGAGAAAAATCCTTGCGGCCATGGCCCGCCAGATACCCGTGAACGGTTATGGAATTGCGGACTTGGTCGCCGTGAGCTGCGAACCTTCCACGTGTCAAGGCACGGCAGGCCCCTTGGCAGCTCAGGCCTTTGTGCGTGAGGCCAGGCCGGTCATCCGCGCTTTTGAACTCAAGCTGCGCGACTGGCGAAAAGCGCTGGCACAAGCCAATCGTTATGGCTCTTACGCCCATGTTGCCATCGTCGTTCTCCCGCCGCATGCTTGTGCCGCTGCGCTCAAGTTTCTCGACACCTTTCAATTGCTCGAGGTTGGCCTCTGGTCCTTCGACTCCGGCTCGGGCCGCATTATCACCTACTTCAGCCCGCGCCCATCGCCGCCAGTTGACACGCGTAACCAGCTCAGGGCGCTCCATCTTGTCAACAAAGCCTCTAAAGCTCTGCCAATCGCCTGAAATTCTCGATCGCGCCGGATAATTGCCCCAAATATTCGTTCACCGTCTCGATCCCTTCGCTGATACCTCGCGCCTGCAGGGCAGCATAAGCCGCCCTGGCCTGCTCGACTCGGCTGTCCAGGCTCCCCAATCTTGTTTCGATTGATCCGTCCGTGACCTCCTGGTTTAAGGAAGAGATCGCCTCCCATGTTTGTAGCGCCTCGTTGGTGCGGTCCGGCACGCCGGCATAATCTGCGTCGTGAGCCAAACCGTTAAGCACCCCCGACATAATCCTCGCGTAAGCCCTCAGTTCATCGTTCCGAATCCGATTCATCAACAGCTTGCTGACATACCTCACGACTGGGAGCTGTCCGCCCCGGCCCTCAGGCTTGATATAGCGCCCCATCGAGAACAGCCTCAGATTCGACCACCACCCTGTCGCCGTCCAGTTACTCCCAGCGGCGGTAAGGAATGGCGAAAGCAGATCGGCGCACCCGTTGATTACCTCAAAACCGTTCTGCGCGAGCACGAAATTCAGCAACATCCAACTAGCAATCACATTGGCATCCACCACCTCCGAATGCACCAGGTCTGACCTCTCATCAATCAGCCCGCCCCCGACGAGGACGTAAAATCCATCCGGCCGAGTCTCCAGAGTTGTAAGGTAATCAAGAAAAGCGCTGAAATCGGCGGGACTTAGCAGGGCGCGCCGGTCTAGCGCCAGCGTCGCATACACCGGCTTCCCGGCGGGCGCAAACGCGCCTTTCGCTCCGGCCACAAAATTCAGCGCAATCCCTGCTTCCATGGAATCGAAGGAATGCGGAATGTATATATTGGGCGCCACATGGGCCGACACGTCGAGCCCGGACACGGCATCAAATACGCTCCGCAACGCCTCTTCCACAGCCGGCCCCCGGACCAGGTCCCGGCGGCGCTGCGCGGTGAAGTACGTCCAGTCTTCCAAATAACCCAACTGGTTGTTTGGTGTCCCAATCTGCCGGGTGGCATAGTATTCCGGGTCTAGTAGCACCTCCGCTTCGGCGTTCGCCTTGCGTATTTCATCGATCTTCTCTCCCACCCTTTCGGGCCCAACATACCGCGAGCTTAGTATTGCTCCTTGGATTACGCCCTCGGTAACCCCGCGGGTGATCTTGTCGGACGGTTGGTGTCCATGTTGCGCCAGTACTCTCATATCATTGCCTCCAGTTCTCGTAAAACCGCCGCTGGGGTCGGATACCGCAACGCGGGTCGGCGTTTGAAACATCGGTCCACGACCTGACAAAATGGCGCCGGGAGATCGCCACGCAGGCCCGCCAGCTTCGCGGGCTGCTGATGTAGAATCCGGTAAACCGTTGTGTAGTCTCTCTCGCCGCGGTGATGAAAAGGATGCTTCCCGGCCGCATATTCAAACACTGTCACCCCCGCAGAGTAGATGTCCGAGCGGATATCCAGTACGTCTTTGTATTGCGGCTGGAAGAGTTCTGGCGCCATGTAGATCATCGTCCCCGGCGGCCCCGCACTGCGGGCTGTCAACTCGGTCCCGTGCAACTTAAAAGCAATGCCAAGGTCCAGCACCACGAACGGCCGCTCTGGCAACCCGGTGACCATAACATTGTCCGGCTTGATGTCCCGGTGGATGTGCCCCGACTGCTCAATCGCTCGTAGGGCTTCCATCAAACACTTCATCAAAACCCGCAGTCCCTGGTAGTTCGGCCGAGCCCTGATGCGCTGGCGCAGAGATTCGCCAGGCAGCAGTTCCTCGCTATAGATCAAGTAGTCGTGACCGCTAACGGAAATCGGCTCCAACGCCATGCTTCCGAGAGTCACAAGGTGGTTTGTCCGGCACTGGCCCAGCGCATCGATTTCCCTCTTCACTCGCGCAATAATCTCATCCCGCGTACCGTTTTCTTCGGCTTCCGGCGGAATGTAAACGACCTTCACCGCTTCCGGCCGTCCTCGGATCTCGGCTTTGTAAACAGCCTTGAACCCGCCTTCTCTCAAGAACTCAAGGCCGGCCAATTCCGGCCGCAACCGCCGCAACTCATCAATATCAGGTTTGTGCTCCATACTTGTTCCGTTTACCCGTTATCCCAAAAGATTGCCAGTTCCAATTCCTCATCCTCTCCTTGCTCGCCCCTCAACCGGCGGAGTCTTCACCCGGACTTCTCCGGTGAGCAGTTTTTGCATCAGGCCGCGCTTCTGTTCCTTCAGCACCGTCAGTTCCATCCGCAGGAGTTCAAGTTCCCCGTCGCAGGTTTCCAGCACGGCGGCAATGCGGCGCTGTTCCGACTCGCTCGGTAGATGCACCTTGATGCGCGCAAAGTCATCCCACCGCAGTGCCCCACGGCGGTTGATTGTCCCGTTCGTGTTCGTTTCAAAGATGTGACGATAGACTTCCGTCTTGACGAGTTTGAAGAAGAACGAGTGGTCAACGCCCGCCCGCGTGCGGAACACGGTATACATCGGGCTGATAAGTGCCGCTTCGTGCAGGTTTTGGTAACCGATCGACCCTTCCTCAATGTGGTTGGTGGCGTAAGCGTAATCACCACGGCGCACCACCCTGTAACTGCGGGTGTCCTCGCTGAAAATCCGCTTCCCGAAATATTCCAGCGAGTTCACAAGACCCCGATGCTTGGTGCATGAGAGAACGGGCAGTTCATGTCCACCGTCGTTTTTCTCACTGATTTCATCAGCGACGTCCCCAATATAAACAGCGGCCCAATCCGCAGGGAAGGGACCAAAATGCGTCCGCACCTGTTTCACGCTCGTCACGAACTCTTTGAACCGCTTCCGCCCCGTCAGCAGTTGCTGCATCAGCCCACGCTTGAGTTCTTGTTTCGCCGCGAGCAGACTTTCCACGTGCTCCAAGGCGTGATCCCATTCCATAAGAACCGTCGCGATCTTTCTCTGTTCCCCCAAGGGTGGCACCGCGAAGCGAAAAGACTCGATTTTCCCGGGCGAGGTGTGGAGCACCTTAGTTCCTCCAGCGGTCTCCACAAGATGCCGTCGAAGACCGCTCCAACAGCACACGTGGAACAGGAAGGCAGAATCTAACCGCGTCTCATCCAAGATTTCGACCAAACCCATCCGTTGGTTGTGAAGGTAGACTTGCCCATCTGAGGGTATCGCGCCTGGGATTCCTAGGACTGCTCCGTCGGGAGTCTGGCACGTCATGATGAGCAGGAGCGATCCAGGGTGAAGCCGCGTGCCTGGAGGGACTTCTCCGTGGAGCCGTTTCGTCGCGGTGGTCCCAAATCTGAAGCCACCGTCATATCGAAAGTTTCCGATTGTGACGACGATGGGCAATGATCTGTCGTCCGAGACCACCATTTCGTGGCTTGCGAACGGATAGCCGTGGATGATTCGGCACAGTTCGCCGAGCTTGTGGACAGCCCACTCCACCGGAATCTCTCCGACTGGCGTCTTCTTTGTCCTGCGGCTGGCTTGAAGGGTGGGCGTGTGCATGGCTTATCCGAGGAGCCTAGTGACGTCCGCGAGGAACACGGGAAGGTATTTTTCCCCCAGATACTGGCGGTCGTCGGAAAGGTTCTTGTCGAAGCGCGCCCGCTCAAAGGCTGGCCGGACTTCGACCATGAGTTGACGCAGCTCGGAGGATTGCAGGAGCGGGTCGAGTGCCTCCAGCCGCGGATCCTTCAGTTTCAACCAGATTCGCTCCAGCGCGCTGAACAACGGCGGCCAGTTGATCCACAGCGGGAATTGCTCCGGGCGATTCAGCAGTGCCGCCCAGTGCTTCTGGAGCAGCCAATAGTGTTTCTCCCGCCCTGAGGAGCGCAGTTGCACGATCCCTGACTGGTTCATGTCCACGAGCGTGCCTTGGACCGCCCGTTCGAAATAATACGCCTCGCGGGCAATCTGCGAGGGATGCGCCGCCTCGTGCGTCAGCAGGTAGAGCACGATCTCGCAGCGAACGTTGATCCCGAACAGCGCGCGGAGTTGCAGGGCCAGATTGGTCGTCTGTGTGGGGCGGAACTTTTGGGAATAGCCCCGCAGCCGCAGTGGCCCGCGCTTGAATCCATAGCGGGCGAAATACGGCTCCGGCTCGCCCAGCACGGGCAGTGGCTTGCCTTCGGGCGAGATAAAGAACTCTTCCTTCACGGACGTCGGCTGGACCGATTCCGCCAGCAGTTTCCACTTCAGCGCCTCCGTGCCCTTGCTCAAACACGCCGCCACCGCAGCCAGTGTCCGCTCGCCGGCGAATTTCTCGGTGCGAAAAATGCGTTTGAGGCGCATGATGTTGATGAACCGCCCGTTCTCCTGAAGCCAGTCGAGCACTTCATCGAAGAGGCGCGGTTCGTGACGGCCCATCGTGCAGGTGAGCAGCAGCAACGCCTCCGGGTCAATGATCCACACGTCTTCTCCGCTGGCCTGCCCCGCCACCCCCAATGCGGACCATTGGCGCCACAGGAAGTTCAGCAGGAGGTTCTGGAACTCGTCCTTAAATGTTCTTAGCGACTGATTCATGGCCCATTTCCTTGACGAGTTCTCGCAGCACCCACCGGAAACCTTCTGAAACGTCATGCGTCATGGCCCAGCGGGCGGCTGCTTCCAAGTCGGCATCGGTGGGTTTCAACGCCCGAAGATCCTCCATGTGGGTCGGATCCCGTTGGTCGGCGGCGGCGTAGAGTTTGAAATGAATCTGGTCAAGGCGGCCAATGTAATAGACCGTCAGGCGCTGTCCAAAGACGCGCTCACTCAGGCGACCGGCGAATCCGGCAGGCAACCCCATCTGGAAAAGCCCGCCATCGTCCCGACTCGGCCCGTTGTTGAGCCAGTTGGCGTCTAAGCCGAGGTCACGAGCCACTTGGGCAGCGGCTTCCAGCAGAAAGGATGGCAGTGGTGCTGGACTGATGAGCTCTCCAGCCGCATTCATCAGTGCCACGACGTCCGCGTCATGGGTTGTGCGCTCCCGAAGACCTGTGGCAATCAGGGCCGATCCTCCGCAAACGACCAACCGCACGGCTTCGGCCCGTATCAGGTCCAGCCTGCCAGAAAGAAGATTGAAGGCTCGTTCTAAAGCCTCTATTGTAAGCTCATGATTCATTCAGATATTTATTTAGCGCATCAAGCGCACAATAAATAGCATATTTGCAATTATAATGCAACAAGTACAATCGCACCGCTTAGCGCCCGATACCCAGCTCGTCCAAGTAGCCGGCCATCTGCTTCCGAACGCCAGCCAGTTCGCCTTCAAGGGCTTCGATTTCCTTCTGCACCGCCTTCAGGTCCACTTCCTTCTCCGCCTCAAACGTGTCCACGTAGCGCGGGATGTTGAGGTTGAAGTCGTTCTCCGCGATTTCCTCCGGCGTGGCCCGGTAGGCGTATTTTGGAACAGTCTGAAACGCCCGATAGGTCGCCACGATCTTCTTGATGTGCTCCCCGCCCAGCTTGTTCTGATTCG
>Ga0315274_10003697_pt1 | contig 22737 bp, 25 predicted proteins | sample YL17G02_20_MG_FD_203700 | JGI IMG/M metagenome (GOLD analysis project Ga0315274, IMG submission 203700) | Sediment microbial communities from Yellowstone Lake, YNP, Wyoming, USA - YL17G02_20 | ecosystem: Environmental > Aquatic > Freshwater > Lake > Sediment | place: USA: Wyoming | collected...
CGAGCGTGGGTCCGGTGCCCTCGACGGCTTCGTCGAGGTAGTAACGTACTACCAAGCCTGTATCTACAAGGGCCACGCTAGACCTCGGCCTCGTTGTCCACGTAAACGTCGCCGCCGTGCTGCCCGGCAAGCCGACCGCGAACGCCTTCCACCTTCATTATTGCGCTGCTCTAAAAAACGTCTGTCTGCGCCTAGAGATCAGATAGGTATCTGCTGCGCCACCCGGTAGTTTGAACGCGGCGATGAAGTTGTCCGCGCTCGTAGCGCCTCCTGTATACGTCCACAGACCGGCTACTGCCGCCGCCGTTGCTTGCACCTTGTAGATCATCCGTCCATCGTCGCCCGCGCCGTTGCTATTGCGAAGGCTGGCTGGGCCTGTCCAACCAGTGCCAGCAGCAAAATCGTTTTGCTCATTCCCTTGGAAACCCGCTGCGACTAACAGAACCCCGTTAGCTGTTGGAGTGATGTTCGCCGTTGAACAGCCATCGGTCGTGCCAGTGTTGTCGAACGTCCCGCCGTCCGTAGCAGTGCGCCCGATCCAATGTGTGTCGAGCGGCGCGACAGTATCGCCGCCAGAAAATTCAGCGACCCATACCCGCTCGTAGTCGGTGGGTTGCCCAGAAAAAGTGAACACGACAGCAGTATTGCCACCAACACAATTTTGGGCGTACCAGCTTGCCGCGTTGGTACTGGTGAGGTATTCATCTATCTTTACGAAGGTATCACTACCCTCCACTACGCCTGTACAAGTCCGCGCGCTGGGGAATCCTGATATCGTAAAGGCGACCAGCAAATTGCCCGCAGTAACCGCCGCGCCCAGGGTGACGGTGAGCGTGGTTTGAGGCTGCCCTTGATCAATAGCAGCAACGCCGCCCTGAATAAATATGAACGCCACGCTACTCCACCTGCAAGAGGATCACGCCTGCACCCATTACTCGGGGATTGCGATGACTCACTTCACTACACTTATTTCAACAACGTCGATGCGACCGTCCTCGTCCCTCTTTGTGACTTTCGCCCGAATTTGACTTGGCACCTTGAGGTTCATTCGCGCGAGCTCCTCGGCGATCCGCAGCGACAGATCCATCTGCACCGCAGACGCTTCGACAACCTGACCGATCTTTTCGGTAAGCGCCTGTTGCGCGAGAACCGTTGGCTCGAGCGGCCTTGGCCGAACGGCAATCTTGGCGCCATCAGCCACCATGTCATCGAGTTCTTCTTGGCTCAGTCGCGGCATCAGCTTACGCACTCCAACACCGCCTCGATGGTTTTGAGGCGTTTCGCCATTCTACTCGCCACCTTGTCCGCTTTTTGCATCACGATTGCGGTGCCGGTATCTGTTTCGTGCTCCATCGACAGGACGATCGTATCGAGAGCCTTTGTCGCAGGCTGCGCCTTCAGATACTCGATCATCCCCTGCAGTTGGTCCTGGGAGAGATCGTCGAGATGCTCCTTGCCCGTGACTCGCTTGGTGAGCGCCATGAATTCGGGGTTATTGTCCCACGGGATGCCCTTCGACTCGGCGAGTTTGTGGATATCCTCGACAGCAAGCGGCTTGGACGCTTTCGTTGCGCCGACACTTTCCGCTGCCGCTTTGCGCTGCTCTGCCGTCGCCAGTTGGCTTTGCGGCATCAGCGCATTGATCGCCGTTTCGATCTTGGCCCGGTGAGTCTGGTTATCCGCCGTCTGCGGCAGCAGCGCAGCGTTGGCTTGATCGATCGCCGCCGCCCACGCCTCGTCATGGCTCGCAAACGGGCCAATCTGATGATTGTTGAACGCCTCGACCGCACGATTGCCCTTCCCCTTGGAAGGCGTCATCACCAGCGTGCCAAACCACTGACCGTCGACCTGATGCGCGCCGACACGGACCATGTTGCCGCCGTAGCTCATCGCCTCCGGCGCCACAGTCTCGGGTTGACTCGATTCCTGACGGGTTACATTTTTGCCCGTCGTATCGTCGCCGAGAGCTTGCGCAATGGCGCGTTCCGGCGAAAAGCCGGCGCGCAACATGCTGGTGATCTCAATGACCTGGCCGTCGCCTTCCCGCTGAATAACAGCGTCGCCACTTGGGCGCACAATTAATCTGACCGTCTCTTGGGCCGGGCCTTCGCCGCCGATAGCGTCGGAAATCGTATACTTGCCGCTGGACGCACCGTGGTTGACTGGCGCAATCGCGCCCGGCGCCTGCAGCGCGAGCGGAACGATCGTCTCACCCTTGCCGGTGAACTCGGCCGCGGGGAATACCATCGTCTCGCCTTCGAGCCCCGTCTTGATGCCGAGATACTTCTCGCCAGTCCCAGGCTTGAGGTACGCAATGGTGATGTGCGGCTTGTAGTCAGGGAACGTCTGGGTGTTCGGCAGGGCGTCGAGCTTCTTGTTCAGTCGCACGAGATCGGGTGAATCGACACGCTGCACCAGAACATCGGCCTCTGGTGTCTTGAATACCTCCAACGCGCCGCCTGTTACGGCGACGTGCCCCTCGTCAGCAATGACCTTCGCAACGTCGTCGGGGTTCTCTGTGTGCAGCCCGTGACGAATCGTGATGTGCGGGCGTTTCTCTATGCCCTGGTCGGCCAAGTCCTCCGGCGCGATGTGCTGCGCCACCGCCTGAATCGCCCCGGCGCGAACTGGATCGATCGCAACCTGAGCGCCGGAATACTCGTGCGCCTGCTCGCCCGCGGCGATATTGATTCCATAGCCTTGCGCCAGCGCCATCGGATTGCCAATGTTCTGACGTATGTGCAGCCTTTCAGCCTTCTCCGCATCGGTCAGAATCTCCGGCTCGATCGCCGGAATCGTGACCGCATTGCCCTCCGCATCGGTCGACTCAACGGCTGGATGGCCCGCCGCCTTCCGGTTGATCGCGTGCAGTCGCGCCTGGGCCTGCGAAACGACTTCGGTCGTCGACATGGTGGGACCGCCAACGAACGGCTCACCCGGTATCTTCGCCCCAGTAACCGCCTCGCCAATGCTCGGGTCGATCCTCTGGAGTTTATCGGCCTGCATCGCCTTCAACGCGGCAGCAACCGCAGCTTCCGTGGTCGGCGCGGCTGCAATCTCGTCTATTTCCGGCTTGTTGATGAATGCCGCTATTGCACCCGGCACACCGAACACCGCGCCCATGCCGGTCTGCTCGCCAACTCCTTCGAGGACGTTCTTGTTGGGATCGACCTGGGCCGTGGCGACGTTCGCTACCAGCGCGCCGCCCGGTCCTTCCTGAATACCTTGCTGTAGCGATTCGCCCACTAGGGCGATGCCAGCCCGCTTGGCGCGCGAGCCTACCGCCTTGCTACCAACGCCACCCAACGCTCGCTCTATCTCGGTCGAACCTGGGATGAATGTCGTGGCTACCGCAATGAGCGCAGCCGCCGCGAACGACTTTCTGGACAGGGAGAGAACCTCGTCGTTCTTCGCCTTCTGGTAGAACGCATCTCGATCCGCTTCTGATGCGCCGGGATGCGCAGTGGCGTAACTCGCCATTGCATCCTCTATCTCTGGCTTCTTCTTCCATACCTCGTCTGGGATCGCGCGCAACTGCTGTTGAGTTTGTTGCGCGGCATCGCCGCCCTGGAGCGCAGCTTCAGTCGCCACACCACCAGCAACCGCGCCTTTGGCAACAAACTTCTTCGCGGCAGCTTCCTCGAGCAAGCGGCGCGCGGCAATCTTTTCGGCGACCATTGCAGTAGCCCGCGCAGTCGGCCCGATCACGGCGAACTGCGGCACTTGCTGAAGGGCGAAGCTCGCCATGAGAGTCGGGCTTTTCAGCGTCTCCCACACCGCAATGCCAGCGCGCTGCACCTCAGACCCCAGATCCTCACCCTTAACAGCCGCCATCTTGTCGGCACGCTGTTTCTCAAGCGCCTTCTGGTCCTCTGGGAGTTGCTTCTGCAGCTCCTCGATGCCAGCGGTCGCCCCAGTCGTGAGGTCGTTGTCTATGTTGCCGCTGACAAGCCCCCCTGTGACACCGGCCAGTTGCGCCAGTTGCGCACCGCCAATACCAAGGTTCGTCAGGATAAAACCGGGCTTGTAATCGACCGAAATGGGTTCGCGCTGCGGATTCGGGTCGAGCGAATTTCCCCGCGCCTCGGGTGCAGTGCCGAACTGACTCCAGTCAGGGAGCTCGGGTTCGGTGCCGAACTGACTCCAATCGGGAAGGACAGCCTCAGCCATGCTATTTCACCGCAGGACCTCCATTTTTGATAATCACTCTGCCGTCCTTTGGATTGATGAATGGTGTTCCATTCGGCAAAGCGGCGAACTCAACATCGTTCTTCGGCGTCGCCGGATTACCAACGCTGTACGGCTTGTCCGGTGTCGCGGGGGACGGCGGCAATGTTGCCGCCGTGTCCGGTCCTTGCGCGGCGCGCAACGCCTCGACCGATATCAGATTGATCGCCCCGGTTTCGTTGTTCTGCTGAACGATCGTATCATCACCCTCCATGCCGGTTGAGATCTTCAAGGAGTAACCTTTGTTCGATTCATGGCGAAGCAGATTGATGTTGTCGATCGCCTTCTGCTTATCTTCAGGCGAGGCTTTCGGGTCAATCGCAATCGCTATGTTATCCCTGATCTGCTTCTGATCGTCGATACTCATCTGGGATATCTCGCGCTGCATCTTGTTCGTCGCAGCAGCATCAGCATCGCGCGTCGCCGATCGCTCCGCTTCTGTTTTGGCAATATCCAGCCGCTTACCTTCTGATTGCTCCACGCGACCTTCGTGCTCCGCTTGAGCCTTGTCGCGCGCCGCTCGGGCGTCAGAATCTTCTTTGTGGTACTGCGAAGCCTGCTCGCGCGTCGCCTTGTTCTCTCCAGCCGTGAAGTCTCGGCTCGCCTTGGCTTCGGCACCCTGGAATGCCTGCGACGATTCCTGCAGCCGTTGTTGGCGCAACATCGCGAGTTCCGACTTTTGCGCTTCCAGTGCGACGGGGACCGCCACATCTGCTGCGCCCTTCAGAATCCCAGCGATGATTCCCGTGCTCACGCGGCTACTCCTGACGGCGCAGCTTCAGGCGGAACCGGAGCGCCGCCCTCTTTGCCAGCCTGTAGTTGCTGATCACTCATTTGCTGCTTCTGCTCGTCAGAATACTTCGCCGAGAGCGCCTGCAGTTCTTCCTCGTTCACGCCGTACAGCTCCGCAACCTGCGGGATGAATATCTGCCCAGCCGACTGCATGACCGCGTCGGATACTTTGAAAAATCCAGCCTTCTGCGCGAGCTCGGCGACAAGCTGCGCAATTTCCGCAGCGGCCGGCAACACGACCGGCGCCGGGATCGAGTCTTTTGACGCATCTTTGAGCTTTTGAATAACCAGCATCACCGCACTAGCAATCGCCCGTGCGGGTGTGTTTTTCGCGCCCTGAAGAAGCTCCATGATCGACTGATGGGTTTTTTCGTCGTAGAGCATCTTGGCGCCAGCCATCACAACCTGATCGTATGCCTGCTGCTCCTCGGGAGTCGCCTGTTCCTCGTCCTGGGCCATGTCTGGATTTTGCCCTTTGCCCTGGTCGGCGGCTTCGTCTGGCACCTGACCCGCAGCCTGATCCGTCGCGGCATCAGCGTTCATCACGTCGGTGATTTTCATACCACAGCACCCTTATCGAGCCGACTGGCAATCAATCCGCGCATTCCTGTATCTCCAGCGGCCACCGCCATTGCAGCCGGGTTCGTTGGGCTAACGCGCGGAGTCCCAACGGTCGGATTCTCTACCTGCGAAAGACCGGAACCGCCGTAGTTAGACAGCGGATTCCCGGCTGTATCGGTGATACCCCGATCTAGCGGAGCGATACCAAGATCGAGGCCGCCAACCTGCGTGTTCTTATTGGCCTCTTGGCGCTCGTCTTTCCGCGCTTGCTGCGCAGCGGCAGCTTGATATCCGCCTGACACGGCGGACATTCCCAATGCCATTGGCACCGGGTTCGCCATCGCCGTCGCAACCAGACCGTTGATCGTTCCCATGATCCCGGCAGCCGTCGAGGTGCCGACTGCCGTTGGCACCGAGGCCATTGCGGTGTTGAGCGCGGCTGTCTCCGCGGCGGTTAACATGCTACCGCCTGTTGCCGCCGCTGTAGTACCCACCGCGCCAGCGGCAGTGCCAGCGGCAGTGCCAGCGGCAGTGCCAGCGGCAGTGCCAGCGGCAGCAGTGCCGGCAGCGGTGCCAGCGGCAGCGGTGCCAGCGGCAGCGGTGCCAGCGGCAGCGGTAGTGCCAGCGGCGGCAGTGCCCGCGGCAGCGGTGCCAGCCGTTGTCGCAGTCGTCGCACCTCCCAACAGCGCCGTGCCAGCGCCCCAGGTGAAGTAGATGACGATCGCAGCGAGGATGACCTTGCCAATCGTCGAGGAGAAAACCGACTTGAACGCCTTACCGATACCGCTGACGACCGACTTGATACCTTTCACTATCTTGGACATGACTATCTGATCTCCATGAACACTGGCAACTCCTCGCGGAGGCCCATGCGTGCCAGTAGCTTACCGATACGCGGATCGGCGCGCACTTCGAGCGTGAACACGATGCTTTTGATTGCCGACCGCCCGCGCGCCCACTTGAGGAACGCACGAATCAGCGGCGCCCCGACTCCAGGCATCCGCGTGTAGAACTGGACAACGCTCGCCTGCTTGCCTTCGTAGAATAGGCAGTCGTGAATCAGCGCAGACACCGCGGCGACTACCTGACCGTCGACCTCCGCCACACAACAGAAGTTGCCGGAGCCGGAAATCACGTCACGCGCAACCGCGCGGACTCGATCAACCGAAATCTTCATGCGCGGGTATGGGTCCGCCCGCATTGCCTCGATCCCAAGATTGGCAACCGCCGTAATGTCGTCAGGTCGAGCGCGTCGCAAAATGACTTCACCGGGTTCGTATGCGTGCGCTTCAGACATTTACTAGCTGACCTTCGGCACTATGAGCGGCAATGGTGGTGCCGTTGGCGCGCCTGTGTTGGTGAACGTGAGCAGATTTCCAAAATCCACGTTGTTCGCATTGCCAATGGTCTGCAGTCCATTCTGGAGCAGATCGATTTCTTGACTGATGATCTGCTGCTTGCTCGACATGCTGAGCTTCGGCGCCGCCAGGATTGCGCTGATTGAGGAGCTCGTCTGTGCGTACATATTCGCAGCGGATTGCGTCGAGGTAATCAACGCCTGATAGTTTCCCTTCAGCGTCTCGAGCTTGATGTCGAGCTCCCCGTCCAGCTTCTTGAGCTCCGTTTGATTCGACAGCTCGATCTCGCCAGCGAGCTTGGCCGCCGCCTGTGCTTGGTCTGCGTTTTGGGCCGAAAGAGTCGACTCTTGCGCACCCTTGAGTTCTTGGAGCTCTTTGTCGATGACGGCAGCGCGCGCCTGCAGATCGACCTTGCTGGCGGCGTCCGCCGTCTGTAGTGCCGTCTCGATCTCCCCGCGCTCTTGCTGCAGTCTCGATTGGATAATGCCTTGGCCTTCCTGCAAGCCAGCCTGGATTTTCCCCTGACTCTCCTGCAAGCCAGCCTGGATTTTCCCCTGACTCTCCTGCAAGCCGGCCTGGACCTCACCCTGTCTCGTGATCGCCTGTTGTTGCTGCGCCCCGGTCGCCCCCAGCGCAGAGGCCGCGTTCGCCGCTTGTGCGTTCGAGCTTTTGACACCCTGCATCGCAGCGGCATCAGAGGTTGCGATTGGCAATGCCGAATCGATTACCGCCTTTTGCCCAGCGCCAACCGCCATCGACGAATTGACGAGCCCGCGCGAAGCCATCTGCTCATTCGCGCGCGTCGCCGCGGATTGCTGAAGCGCGGAATTCTTGTCGATGATCGAATTCAGCCGGCCCTCTACGGTGTCGGTGTTCTGGTCGAGAGATATCCGCTCGGGGTCGTAAGTAACCGACTCGGGCGACTTTCCAGACGGAACGCCCGGCATCTCCCCCGCGGGACTGGGGGCGGCATCCATTTTCGCGGCTACGAGCCCGGCCATTGGATCAGTCTCCTTTTGAGGACTCTAGCGCCTTATCGATGGCACCAAGCGCAACACCAAGCGCGTTAAACAGCGCCTTCGCAGTCGCGATGTCGTAAATTTGCTTTTGTTCACCGATGAACACATCGATGTACATTGCCGCTTGGGCGCTTACTCTCATCTCTGTTTGAGCGTTCATGCTGACAGTTTGATCCTATTCGATACTCTTTGCCTAACAGTCATTCCCTGATCGCGGCGGCGATAGCCTTTTCAGCCCGCGCCTTCGCGGCAAAGACACTCCCGGCTACGGGCGCGTCCAGCGGCAGCATCCGACCCGTGCGATTGGCATACTCGTCGACTTTCTGCCGCACCCCATGGGTGATTACCCCCTTTGGAATCGGCGCTACGCTGAACACCATCAACACGTCGCCGGGTTCGATTACGATGTCGCCGCCTGTATCGAATGTCACCGGAGTATCCAGCGGCAGATTGCCCGCCAGCGCGACGACCCACTGCCCCGCTAATGGTGGAATTGTCGCCGACGCGGTGAACAGCGCGTAGTCGATCCATTCCTCGCGCCGCGCCGGGGATATGCAGACGTATTCCAGATCCGCTAAGCAGACCGATTTTGCTGCTTCGTGGCTGTCTACGTGAGGAATGCCGATCAGCGGGTTAACGTCGTGCAGTCCGTTGATTGTGTAGGTCGACGACGCACGGTCCACTCGCGACGTGCCGCTGAGCTGTACATACGCAGTCGGGATAAACACCGTAGCGGGGTCCGCCGTCTCGTATCCGTCGATGTGGAAGTCATTGGTTTCGCCAGCGACAACGTGCGCCCGCGTCAGGTTGAACCCGGCAAACCGGGTCGTTGTTACGTTGGCCCACGTCATCCCCACAGCTCCACTGTTTCAGTGCCGCTCGTAGTGAATGCCGAGCCAGCAGTCCACGACCACCGTGACAACCCGGCGCTGTCTGAGAAGGTAGCCGCTGCCGCCGTGAACGTGCCAAGACTACAGACAAGCCGGTTGAAAAAGGTTTGCGGTTTTCCGGTAATAAAGTACACCTCCAAGGTAAACCCCGACTGCGTAGTGGAGATAGATTCGCAAGATTCTCCTTTGTAGAAGGTGCTACTTGTGAGCGATCCGCAGGGGATGAGTGCGGTTGCGGAGCGATACCCTGATTCAATGTGCTTGGCATCTTCGCCGCGCGTCATCGTGGTCGTGTACTTGGCGATCCTGCTAGCAACCAGCACGTTCAATACGCCGCTCATCAGGTGACGTTCCCCGATATGATCCACGTCGTCGCAGTCATCTTCACCGCCGTCGCGATACCCATGACACTCAGCGTGCGCGTGCCGGGGGTCGCGGTGCCGGCCAGCGTCATCGTGTCGGTGGTGATGGCAATTGCTACTGTATTCGTCGCATCTGCGTTGATGAACGTCAACACGGTGCCGATCGCGTATGCCACCGAGGCATTCGCCGGGATCGTGTAGGTGTCGCCCGCACCGTCGCCCGATGCGTGGAAGATGTGTTTGCCAGAGTCTGCCGCAACCAGCGTGTAGTTGGCGGCCTGGGCATTCTGCGGTACGCCGAGATAGCCCACCTCATTCGTGGTGCCGGTATGGACGCGGCTGACTTGCATGTCGTTGGCGTTGACGATCAGCCCGCCGCCCGAAGTCGCCACCACGTCAAGCGTGCGGTCCGCTGCCAGCGTACCGCCGCCCGTCAGACCCGCGCCTGCGATCACCTGTTGGGCGGCGGCGGCGCCCCCAACGATCGCGAGCGCCTGGGCGCCCGTGAGCACTTCAGGCACGCCCGTTCCCGCCGTGTTGCGGCCGAGGATAGACGCGGTCGCGATGCTCACCACTTTTGCCAGCGTCACGTTAGCGTCGAGTATCTTAGCTGTAGTGACGTTACCGTCCAGTATCTTAGCTGTAGTGACGGCGTTGTTGGCGATCGTGGTCGCGAACGATCCAACGCCAGAGCCCGTCACATCGCCAGTGAGCGTAATCGTCTGGTCGCCGGAGTTGGTGCCGGTCAATGCCAGCATCGTCTTGACCGTCGCGACGGAGAGCTCCTCGACGTTGCCCGTTCCCGCCGTGTTGCGGCCCATGAACGTCGCCGTCGCGCGTTGCTCCAGCATCGAGAGCACGACCTTGTTGGCGCCGATCGTCAGCGCGGCACCGCCAGTCACGTCGCCCGTGTGCGTGTTGTTCACGCCCAGCGTGGTGAGCAATGTGGAACCAGACTGCAGCACCGGAGCGCCGGCCTGACCCACCAGCACTTCGCCAAGGGCCGGCTTCGCCGTAACCGTCAGCGCGCCAGCGCCACCCCCCAGCATGATGCCGTTGGAGGTGAACGATGCCGCGCCAGTGCCGCCATTGGCGACTGGGACAGAGGTGACCGTCGTGTGCCCGGTCGCCCCGGCATTGACCACGACGATTTGATTCGCCAGCCCCGTGTAGCCGGCCAGTTTTGCGAACGCCGCAGCGATCGAGTTGAACTCGCCGCGCATGGTCGACGAGGCGCCAGATGAGGACGTGGCGGGAGCTCCAGATACAACGTACCAATCAGTCATCTCACTTGTCTCCTTAGAACCTGCCGGATACGCGCCCCCGTGTACGTTACCGGCGTCATGTAGTCTGCACTCTTACGAATCCATAACGATATGTTTTCGGCCTCTCCAGCCAGCTTGCTTCGAGAGGGTGTCAGCGCAGTGCCGTCCCAGAAAAACGCATCCCAGATGAAGCTGTCCCAAAACACGGGCGTGAATGCCAGCGTGTTCGTCAGCACGCCAACCTGATCCGCCCCGAGCGGCTGGGTGAGATCCGTGGTGTTGTACCCGAGCTGGTAGCTGAACATGAACTCTGAGTACGCCTGACCCTTCACCTCGAGCACGGCCGACAGATATCGCTTCAGCCAGCCCAGCGACTTCGCGTAGTGGTATTGCGTCTGGATGTAGGCGGTGATCGCAGTGCCATCGAACGAGGTGCCCTTCTCCAACTGGCGGACATACCCATCAGATGAACCGAAAAGCATAATCTCTGCACCCGACGACGTTTCGCTCGACACCGCGCACGTCACATCATGGGCATACGCGATTGGCATGAACCCAGCGATCTTGCCGTTGATAATCGTCGCGTAGAGCCCGCTCTTGTCGGCAAAGAAGATTCGATACTGGTTCTTGTCGCGCGAGATCATCGAGTCTCTAGCCGTGGTCCTGCGCGCATTCACATACGACTGAATCCTGGCCGACATCGTCATGTCAGCGAAGTTGCCGAACTCCTGAACAGCCTTCAGCGTCGTGATGCCGCGCTCGTGCAGGAAGATCGAATACCCCAACTGCTGAACGGTATACGCGAACGCGCCAACTTCCGGCCGGTAAGGCGCGAGCTGCCAGTCAGACGGCGTGTTGCCGTACAGCATCGAAATCAGATTGCGCGAGTAGATCGATAAGGTTCCGCCTCCAATCGATGCCGGCTGAATCTGGAATGCCGTCACCGGGTCGCCAACCGACAATTCCCCGGCCCCAACCAGGGCGGTCCATGTGTACGGCAGGTTGATCCCGCCATGCTGAATCGACGACCCAAACGAGAAGAATAACTGGAACTTGTGAACGATGACGTGCGTCGGTGTGTCGGTTGTCATGCCGCTGCGAATCGGACAAAACACGGCGCCATCGAACTCGAAGCCACGGTTGACCCCATCGCACCCATACGCGCGCTGCAATCCGGCCGGGTTGGCGAAGTTCGACAGGAAGAATTCGTAGCGCCCGCTGGGCAGCAACGTAATGGCCGTCGCGTTGCCCGCGATCGTCGCCACGTTGAGGTTCGCGCCGATGTCGATGTTCTCGGCGACGAAGTTGCCCGTTTTCGACGCGAATATGTACTTTCCTGTCGCGTCCCCGCCCGCATATGAACCCGTCTGGATCATCACCCGCGTGAGCACCGCCGTTGCCCCCGATGTCGCCCCGGTAATCGTCGCCCCTTCCAGGCTGACGAATGTACCGCCAGAGGTGAAGGCCAGCTCGAACCCCAGCGCCACCAGCGACCATCCGCCCGCCGTCGTCTTGTAGATCGCCGCGGTTGCGCCCCCGGCCGCATTGCGGACTGCATAGGTGACACCGTTGAGGTAGACAACCCCCAGGATGCTCCCCTCGCCAGGGACCACCAATATGTCGGTTCGGTAGATGCTCGCTGCAGCCGCCTTGTACTGCGCTGACAGCTTCGGCGTCGAGGCGCCGTCGATGATCGCCAGCCCGGTCGCCGTTCCTTGCGTCACCGCCGCAACCTGAATCGCGCTCGTCGCATTGAAGGTGCCGACAATCTTCGTGATGACCAGATATTGCGGAGAGGTCGCCGAGGACACTGCCGCAACCACCGCAGTCGCGCCGCTGGTCAACTGCGTGATGGCATTGCCGATCGCGAACGATCCGCTGATGGTGAGATTGATGACCGCGTACAACGCCGCACTGGGCGCCGGCCTGCCGTCGATCCGCTCGTAGCCCGTGAGGTCGGCATAGCCGCCCGTAATCGCTATCTCGAAGTTCTGCGAGTCCTTCAAGTACCCCGGCTTAACCTCCCAGCTCGGCGTCTCATAATCCACGCCCCCCGCAAAAGGCAAGAAATCGAAGGTCGCATTAGGAAGCTGCGGAGTTCCCCCGCGCATTACGCAATCGGCCGCGCAAGGTCGAACGGCGCCATCTGAGTCGAGTGCAGCCCGCGGAATAGTCCCTTGGCGCGACGCTCCGCACGGTTGAGAACTTCCTGCGCGACTTGGTGATAGCCGTAGTCGATCATCGCCCGGTAGACAATCAGCTTGTGGTATTGCACCGGCATTTCGGGAACCGTGGCATCCGCCGCCATCACTTGCGGGCCGCGATAAAACTCCCCGACGATCGTGTAGATGTCGTTCGGCACCGGCCCCAGAAGCAAGCGGTCTGCCGGATCGATCGTGATATGCGCGGGCGCGCCCTGCTGGGCCGTCCCGATCTTGTAGATGTTCCTGAAGTAGTCGTAGCTGATGAACGTCAGCCACGTCTGCGCCGCGACGCCCGAAGCGGTCAGGTAGCTCATTGGCGGAGCATTGCGGTCGGATAGGTGCCAGCGATTGAACCGATCAATCACCGCCGAGGTGTTGGTGTCAGTTACCCCGCCGAAAGCGTAGGTATCAGTGCCGGCGACCGTGTTGACGGAGAAGCCGTGACGCAACCAGCGCCACAGCCCACCATTGCCAGCCTGCAGTTCGACCCACGCCTGCTTCGTCCACTCAACCAGATTGGCAAGATCGCCAGTTTGGTTGAGAACGGTCGCAGGCCCAGTGCCCGGTAAGTCGACTTCTTGACGCAAAACTTGCGTCAGCTCCAGAAACGTCGACATACTTCATCCTACGGTTGCGACAGAATCGATTTCAGCCAGTCCGCTCCTCGCGGATGCGGATCGTGGAGCACGCTGAACGAGTATCGAAGCCCGCGGTGGGTCGGCCATCGCACGCTGCGCGTGCCGTCCATCGCGACATACTCCTCATTCCGGTACGTCACCGGCTTGGCTCGCGCAAGCGTTTCGACGAACTTTCGCGCCACGCTGTACTCACGCCCACGCTGGAACAACTGGCTGCGCCCGTTGACCATCACCTCGAAAATCTGATCCGCATTCTTCTCGCTGGCCTCGTGGATCGCGATCATCAGCATATCTTCGTTGAACGCGAGATCGGCGGTGTGCTGCCGAGTCCACGCATCATCCATGCTCGCCTTCGACACCTCGATCTCGCCGTCGACATCAGCAACCATGCCGCTGGCGTTCACGTCGAGCCCATTGGCATCCACCGATTGTCGGACACTATAAACATCCGGCGCTTTTCGTTCCGCCAGCATGTTCAGAATGTTGTCGAGCTTGCCATCCTGAGCCGACTGCTGCGCGGCCATGTCGCCAACAACCTGGGTCAGTTGAGTCACCGAATCATCCAACTCGTCCTGCCTGTTCTCAATCTCTTTCGCTATCGCCATGTCCCCTCCCAGGGCGGGTAGGCAATGTTGCCTACCCTGTCATTTGAAACGAATTACCCGACCCGAACGTAGTCGTAAGTGGTCGCCGCGGTACGGATCAAGGCGAATACCCCACCCGTGTTGATTACCGCTCCCGAACCTACCAACGTCACGTTGGCGCCGGCAGTGATCGTCGAAGCGTTGATGGCATTGTTGCCGGCGTGATACACGATCATGCCCTTACCAATCGCCAGCACCGGGAACGCCGAAGTGATCTGCGCCGCAGTCGGGCCGACCATCGTCCGCGCCGCCGCCGTACAGTCCTGATACAGAATCCCGCCGCCCAGTTGGGCAACGGTGATCGTCGCAGCGTCAGTGATCGTCGATCGCGTCAGCCCATTGACGAATAGCGCGGCAATGCCGGCGAATGCCAGCCCGACCCGCTGTCGAACGAGACTCTGCGTGGCGTTACCAGTCGTGACCTCAGCCTCGAGGCTCGACCCGATCGGCAGACGCAGAAATCCTTGAACAAGAAGGTTTGAAGCTCTATCCCAAACGCGCATTGCGTTCTCCTTCGTGATGCCTTATTACGGCGCGCCGCGCGGGCCGGCGCTCCGGTGTTTTCTCTTACGCGGTTACGCCGGAATCCGGTCGCGACGGGTAAGTGACCAAGTTAGTCGCCAACCGCGTCACGCCAGTTGCGTTGAAGTTCGAGGAACCGAACGTCCAGGCCGAGGAGGCCGAGGTCGTCTGGTAGGTAATCATCCCGAACGGGCACACGGTCGCAGGGATCTGCGGCAGTTGCCCCATCGTTACCGGAAGGTTCGATGCGTCCACGGTGGTGATACCACCCTGATACACCGTCACCGTACCGGCCGCGTTCACGCCGAACACGAAGGTACAACGACGCGACGGCTGCAACGCAACGAACGCGGCCCCAGTGGTTCCGTCTGTCGTGGGCACAGTCGTCGCACTGATGATCGCCTTCAACTGCGCAGCGCCTTGGAGCGCGTAGTTGAATGCGGTCGTGGTCGAGTAGTTGGTATTAGCCCCGGCCGAGTCAGCGAGAACAGCCTTTGCTAAACAGGCTGTCAGTCCACCAATATCAAGTTCCATCTGCTTTCTCCTTAGTCCAGGCTACCGTTAGCCCAGATCCGCTACGCCGACTTCGGCTACCGCCATCCAGCCATCGTTCTGAACGAACGAAGCCGACCAGAAAATCGCGCCGATGTACCCACGTTGGCCCAACGGGTCCGCCTTGTCCTTTTGCGAGGCGGGCTGATGGATCACGTCGAAGGAGTTCATCCCGCGCAGAGCAACGTCGCCCCAGGCATCGTCACCAACGACGATCATGGGATACACGTCGAGCAGCGAGCCGCCCGTCGAGAACAACCCGGTCGTGCCGATCGCGGCCCCGGCGTTGATGACCGAGGACAGTTCCGGCGAGACGATGAAGCGATACCGATCCGCCGAACCGAGTTCGAGCTCGTGAACCGCACGGCGCGAGCCGTATGCAGCCACTTCCTTGAAGCCGGGAAGGTTTCTGATGTCGTTTTCGCAGTCTGTGTGACAGAACACCAGAAACCCGGCTTCTACCGGAGCGGTGTTGTAGTTCGCAGACGGAGCCAGAATCGAAGTGATGAGGTCAGCCCGGTTGCCCATCAGCGAGCGGGTGATCTTGCGCAACAGGTTCAACGACACCGAGGCGGCGACCGTCGCGCGAGTGGTGCCACCCGCGTAGAACTTGTTGGTACAACCTTTCAACGCGCCGTAGCGGATCAACTCGCGAACGAGCCCCATCCGTTGCCCGGTCTGCTTCTTCATCGCGTCGGGTACGTCGTCCTCGTACAGGTCAGCGGCTTTGTCGCTGTACTGGTAGAGGCACGAGTATTGGTTCAGTTGAACCGTGATGTCCTGCGGCACGATCGTGTCGGCTGCAGGCGTGACACCTTCTTGGGTCAGGTGCGTATTCGGGTCAGCGGTCCATCTGTTGATGGTCGTCGCGCTGGTGATGGCGCCGCCAAACGGCAACCAACGTCGGTACACCACGGTGTCCGACATATTCTTTCCGATCTTGTGCTGATTCCCGGTGATACCGAGAACTTCGCGGGGGATTGCGTGCGCGAGGATTTCGCCTTTCAGGCGTCCAATTCGCGGTGCTGCTGTTGCATAGCCTTGTTGCGGCATGTAACGACTCTCCGTTTCGACGTTTGTATAAACCGACCCCTTGCGGGATCGACCTCAAACGAAGGACGAAAAGTCGTTCGTGCGTTCTATAGGACCAGTTGCCTGGTGCTAAGTGGTGTTTCGCGTTTTCTTGTAAGACGCCAAGAATGCCTGTTCTTCGCTTTGCTCTGTATCGTCGCGAGTCGTGCCACCTTTGGTAGCAGGGATCGCTCGTTCCAGCCTTCCACGTCGATTAGCTCGGCTTGGCGCCTCACTCTGTCCCTGAGTTTGCGACCCCGAATAAAACTTTTCAAGTAGCGCGCTCGCATCATCGCTGTCCTGCGAATTCGACAACGCCTTCGTGACTGCATCCTGACTACTGAGCCACGCCTTGAATTTGTCCGTCTTTACATCCCGTTCCCAGCGCGTGCCGAACTCGGCATCCAGCCGGGCCAATGACCTGTTTTCCGCAGTGATCTCTCGGGCGGTCTTTGTAACCTCCTCCACCACCGAAGCCCGCAGCTCGGTCGTATCCGCAGGCCGGATGTTTGCCAGTTGCTCCGTCAGCGCCTCCGCCCATTCGGGGAAGTCCGCCTGCAGCGCCTTCAGCTTCGCCGAACTCCCGGCCGCTCCGGCAACCTGCCCACTGGTGGGCGCATCGCCACCCTGGGTAGCCGCCTGCGTCGCGCTGCGCGCCATCACGTCCTGCAGTTGCTTGTTGACGGTGCCGAACTTGCCTTCCATGTTCCGCAGCCGCGACGCCAGCGCCGCTAAGTCATCAGCCGGCGACACGACCGGCGCCGCCTCGACAACTGGCTCGACAACCGCCTCGACAACCGGCTCCTCCTCGAGCACTTCTTTTACCGGCTCCTCCTCGCGGTGCTCCGCGAAGGACTCTAGGAATCCCTGCTCCTCCTCAACCTCAGCCGCAACTTCCTCAGCCGTTCTTTCCTCACTCACGATGCGTCCCCTCTCAAAATATATGTTTCCCGTTTCTCACCTACGGGCACCGGATCGATCTGCCGCAACAGCGTCTTGAGCTCCGCAATCTGCCCACGCAGATACCCAGTCTCAACCTCGCCCAGCTTTGGCGTATCGTTCTGAACCCGCAAAACACCCAACCGATACTGGCAGTATTCCTTCAGCGCAGCGCGCCCAACCGCCTCGAAATCACTCCCCGTCAATGGCTTCATTTCTCGAACGACTCCCCGTTAGGCGCGCGCCCCTTTGGCTCAGTCGGCGGCGCAAGCGCCTGACCACCGGCATTCATTCGCTCCAACTCCATCTGCGCCTTCAGCTTCATCACGACCTCAACCAGCTTCACTTTCCGGTTCTTGTCGCCCTCGCTCGCCGCAGCCTGCAGTTTCGCAAGATCCGTCACCTGACCGCCCTCGGTCTTGCGCACGTCATTTTGCTGATCGAGCGCCTTCGTCGCGATCTCCATCTCGTGCGCGCGATCCTGCGCCCGCACCTCGAGCGCCTTGTTCGCAATCTCCATCTCGTGCGCCTTGTTCTCCGCCGTCACGTCCAGCGACTTCATGGCGATCTCCATCTGCCGATCGGCATCCGCGTCCTTGGCCTCTTGCTCAAGACGCATCTTGTCGATCTCGACACGGAGCTGCGCAATCTGCAGCGAACTGTCAGCCGGTGGCGCAGACATCTGCTCGACTACCTTCTGCCATTCCTCATCGTCGTACTCGAACCGCTCCGGCGCCAACCGCTGCGCCTTCAGGAACTCTTGCGCCCACTTCTTCGGGTCAATCCCAAAGACCGGATTCACCACGATGTTCGCCATCTGCAGGATCGCTTGGTTGTTCAGGTCGCGGTCGACCAGGGCAGTGCTGCCTCGAGCATCGATCTGGAAATCACCCTTCTCGTCGTCGCTCTCGCCGTACTGCAGCAGATAGGCGTAATACCGCCGAACGTGCGGCTCAGTGATAAGGTCGTCAAACAACCGCGCAACACGCCGCATCGGACTCGACGCGTTCTCGTTCAGGATCTTCATGCCCCCAACAGTGTCCGGCGCCGAACCCTGCGAGCCCTGCATCAACATCGGCATACCCGTCACATCCTCAGCCATCTTCAGGCCGAACTGGATGATTGCCTGCAACTCCTTCTGCATCATCGGAATCTCGATGAACGTGAACGCCTTCGTCACATCCTCGATCGTCGCCTCATCCGTCACCGTCCAGCCCTTTCGAGGAGCAAGCTCCGGCTTGCCATCCATCGGCACGATAATCCCGCCCATGTAGACGAACATCGGCCCGCCCGCAAGACCGGCGTTGTCCATCATGTTCCGCCCACCACCATTCACCACCCGCTGCGGCGTCCGCATCTGCCGCGGCACACCAATCCCCCAAGGCGTGCCAACCCGGCGCTGCCACACCATGAAGTCATACGGGAACTCCCCGGTATCCAACAAATTCAACGACGCCTTGATGACGTGGTTGTTCACCAGCGTCAGCACCGCGTCATAGTCGAACTTCTCCTCGTGCCCTTCGTCGAACTCGCAGCCGGCCGACTCTAAATCCTCGTGCTTCACCCGACCGTGAAAGTACCAAATCTCGAACATGGTCGTGGTTTCACGCTTGACCAACCCCATCAGGTGCTCGTCACCGTCGAACTCCTTCGTCGCCCGGTGCGGACCCTCAGCAATCACTCGGTCAATCTCGTCGTCCAGATAGTCACCACCCTTCAGCGCGGCCAACCGCTTCGAGGTAATGTCGTCACGCTCCCAGAAAAACCCCCCGTCATGGATCGATTGCCCACACGCCGGGTCAGGAAAACAGTTCCAGTAATCCACCCGCCGCGACGAGGGGATCGTCGTCGACTGCATGATCAACTTGCCTTCGACGTAGGCAAACGTCTGCTTGCGCATCGGCACCGGACCCTTGAGCACCCCAGTGCCCCCGCGACAGGTGTCCTCGATCACTTGCCGCATCTCCGCCTGATACTGGCTCTCTACATGCCAGTCCTCAATCCGCGTCTGCGCGCGATTGGCCCGATCGGTCGCGATCTTAAATCGCTCCTTCTCGGTCTTAATCAGATCGGCCTTCGTTTCCTCAACCTTCGTGGCGCGCGTCTCCGCGTCAAACTTGTCCCACCGAATGTCCTTCTCGATCGCCCTGATCAACCGCGCCGGGATCTTTCCCTCAGCAATCTCAGCCATATCCGGCACCGGCGTAGGCCGAATCGACCATGCCCGGTCGTCCGTAGGCAACAGCATGTCGCCCATCCGCGCCGACGCCGAATCAGTGTACGGGCGCGTGATGTTGAAAAACGCCGTCGATCCGTTCTGCTGAACCCGCGTCGTAGGATCAATCGCCGTAAACGGCTTGCCACGCCAACCCGCGTGCTCATGCCGGTTCGCGTCGTCTATCCCCTCGTAATGCTCCTCGTCCTGCAGCCATTCCATCTCAATGCCGCACTGCGCCCGCCCGGCAATCGCCTCAGATCGGGTCTTGATGATCCGCAGCGCGAGGTTCTGCAATATCTGGTTGCGCTCCTCAGCCTTGGCCGACTCCTCTGGGTTCTCCTCAGACTCATCCTCTGAATCCATGTTCATCACACCACGGAATTTTGCTGCTTCACTCATCAGTAGCCTATGCCTCTATCGGTAAGCCTTCTGGTAACGGCCATCGGGCGATTCTGCAATCGCGGAAATACGATCTTCATGTCAGGGTCGCAGATCCGCGAAAGCACATCCAACAAGTCATCGAACGGACCCACCGGAAATGGCAAATACTCCATCTCGATGAACTGCTTCACCATGTCAACCGTCTGCCCAGACCACAGCGTTCGATGCGCCGTCTCTGGAATCCATATTCGATGCTGCTCCAACAGCGGAATCAACCGCCGAATGCGGTCGTTCTTCGACATCCGCCCGCCCAGCTCGGTAATTTTGAACCGATAGCTGGACCTCTCCATCTTGTCATTCAGGTGCGCAATGTCGGAATCCTTACCGTACCGCTCATACCCCACCCCCAACGGCCGGTATTGCCGGTGCCACTCAAACAGCAAGTCGGCCCGCTCCGTCAGGTTCAACCGATCGCGCACGAAATCGACCATGTAGTAGTTCATGTCGTCGCAAACTTCGATCACCGCCATCGCGGTGTTGTCGCGCTTCTGCGACGCCGGAACTCCTTGCTTCTTCTCCCCGGCAGGGTCACACAAAATGTACCGATTGCCCGCCCGCGGCGGAATCCTGAAGTGACATAGCCACTCCCGGCGCAACTCACCACCACCCTTCGGCGACGGCCGCTGCTGCAACTGACCCGCAGCGCCATAACTGCCCAGGTCGATCTCGAGATTGCGCACCGCACCCTCTGGGAACAGCGCCGGAAACAACAACTCACCCTCAACGTGCCGCGGATCGTTCAAATCGGGTCGGCCAATGTCCGCCCCCGCATCAAACGTGTTCCCCGCCTCGTACCGCATCGGTATACGCAACAACTTCCAGTTCTGGCCCTCCTTCGCCAACAGATGCCCAGTCATGTCAGTCAGGTGGATACGCTGCATGACCAGAATTCGTGCCGATTTCTCCAGATTGTTCACCCGCGAGGACCACGCAACGTCCCACTTCATCGTGACAGCCTTACGCTGGATGTCCGACTCGGCCTGTTGCGTGTCGTGCGGGTCGTCCCAGATCACCGTATCGCCACGCTTCCCCGTGACCTTACCCGACACGCCGATCGCCTCGCGAAAGCCGCCCTGGGTGTTCTTGAAGTGGTGTTTTTCACTCTGCCCGCGATCAATCGTGACCAGATCGCTCGCAACCCCCTCGTCACTGACCTTCAGCGCCCACTTGGACTGATACCAGTGCGACTCCACAAGGTCACGCATCTTCATCGAGTCACGAATCGCCAACGATGCGTCGTTCGATGCCGTCAGAAAACGGTGCGATGGCTGATGAATCCAGCGCCACGCCGGATAAATCACACCCACCAACAGAGACTTCATCGTGCCAGGAGGAATGTTGACGATCAGCCGGATGATCCGACCGTCCGCAACCGCCTCCAGATAGCCGCAAATCGTGTCGAGGTGCCAGTTCCACGTCAACGGCGTCCCCGGCTCAAGAATGTGCCAAGCGTCTTTCGTGAACTCAGCCAACGAAGCAGCACACGCGAGCTTCCGCTCAGTGCCGTCCGTCTCAGTGAGTAGTGCGGACGCCTCCGCTGGCGTCAACCGGCTTATCCAATCCAGCGATCGCGCGGAACTTGTCTCTGATTTCATTGCGTACTTCCGGTGAGAGTCGCTCGAAGTCTGAACTGATCCCCGCCTTCTGCAGGTTGTCCTTCTCGAACATGCCCAGGTACTTGCCCAGCATGTCCAGCGACCGATTCTTTTCCCAGAACTTCACTTCCTTGGTGTACACCGGGACATTGCGAATCTCCCCCGTATCCTCGTCGACCTGGGGCGCCATCGTCTCAACCACCTTCACCGACGACACCGCTCCTCGCATCCCAGCCGGCCACTTCTTCACCGGCAACAGCGTGCCCGCATCATCGAACAGCACACCAACGTCGGAAAACGCAATCTTCGCCACCTCCGTCAACACATTGGCCGTCGTCACCGTCGTGTGCGAGATCGTCTCGTCCATCAACTCCCGCAGCCGCTTGGCAATCCGCGGCAACCGGAAAAAATCACCGGCCCGCTTCATCGCATAAGTACGGTTGTCTTGAACCTTGTTGTACTTGGCGTATGCCTCGAACTGACTCACCCCACGCACCGCCCCCTCGACGTAAGCGCGGATCGTCAACTCCTCTCGCGGAGTGACCCGGCGCGCCACCAGCGGCGGATTGGCGTATTTCTTCATCAGTTCTGCTGCACCATCAGCTCGACCTGAAACGTCTCGGCACTCACCGGCACATACGCATTGCGTATCACCAGTTGACCAAAGATGCTCGGCGTCACAGGCGTACCCAGACGGAACGGCAACCCCAATGTCGGCGGCGCCCACTCACACATCGAGTTCACCCCCGAAGCACTCGCCTGACGCCAGCTCGCCACCGGGAACGGAATCACTCCAATGATCGTATTCGCCTCCGCATCAGTCGGCGCAAACTGCGTCTGGTCCGCAACCGCCGCAATGTCCGTCCTGAACAGCCACAACTCAAGGTCAGGCTTCGTCGCTACGTTCGCGTTCGATACGATCCGCGCGCCCACGATCACCCCACCCATCAGCCCGGGCGCCTTCTGCGCCGCACTGGCAAACGTCAGGTGAGCGTTCGTCGTCACCGCCGATACCGTCCCGCCCGTCGCATACGCCGTCACGTTCGACGGCCGAATCAACGACGCAATGAGCGACGCAAGTTGCTGTTGCTGAACCGCCATTACCCTTTCCATTCACTCGTCTCCTCATTTCACTTGCAAGAAGATCACGCCCGCGCCCATCCGCGTGATCGAGAGCGACAGCGGCCTTACTGAACGGTCAAGACACTGGGCGGCAACGGAACCGGCGCGGCAATAGTAAAATTTATCGGGTTGGTGAGCGCAGACTCATTCCCCGCCGCGACGGTGTTGTTGTTGACCGCCGTCAGTGAGCACGACCAGTTGCCCGTCGCGAACGTCCCTGCCGGTGCGTTCCAGTTCTGGATCGGCACGAGCAGCACCTTAGTCGGTGTCGTCGTCTTACTCGGCACTGCCGGTGGTTGGGCACAGTAGAACCTGTA
>Ga0315274_10003698_pt1 | contig 22737 bp, 15 predicted proteins | sample YL17G02_20_MG_FD_203700 | JGI IMG/M metagenome (GOLD analysis project Ga0315274, IMG submission 203700) | Sediment microbial communities from Yellowstone Lake, YNP, Wyoming, USA - YL17G02_20 | ecosystem: Environmental > Aquatic > Freshwater > Lake > Sediment | place: USA: Wyoming | collected...
ACAACACGACCCGTCTGTCCTTTGAGGACCCGCGGCATCGCCAGGCCCTGATGGACTTCGTCAAAGGGGGCAAGGGCGTCATCGGCGTCCACGCCGCCACGGACAACTTCTACAACTGGCGCGAGGCGGCGGAGATGATGGGCGGCCTTTTCGACGGGCATCCCTGGGGCGGCGGCGGAACGTGGGCCGTCAAGATCGACGATCCGAAGCACCCCCTGAATGAGGCTTTCGGCGGCAAAGGCTTCCTGATCAAGGACGAGATTTACCAGATCGCGGGGCCCTACGGTCGCGACACGCACCGCGTGCTTCTCAGTCTGGATATGACGAACCCGCGCAATCCGGACGGCAAGCGGACGGACGGGGACAACGCCATCTCCTGGGTCCGCACTTTCGGAAAAGGGCGCGTTTTCTACTGCTCCCTCGGTCACAACAACGAGATTTTCTGGGATGAAGCGGTTCTCCGGCATTTTCTCGACGGCATCCAGTTCGCCATCGGCGACCTGAAAGCGGACGCCACGCCGAGCGCCCAACTGAAGAAGAAACCCCAGCCCGCGCTGACGACCGACCGTGGCGGGGTCGAAGATCCTTGTGAGATTGCGATGCGCTACGATTTCGATCAGAGCCGCGCCTACCTGTCAGTAATCGAATCCAGAATCCGCTCGGGGATCGGGCCGAAGGAGTCCCGGATCACCGAGGACGCGATGATCGACATTCTCGAATCGCCGGAATCCCCCTTCGCGGCGAAGCAGTTCGCCTGCCGCACGCTGCGCAGCGTGGGAACGAAACGATCGGTTTCGGCGTTGACGAAGATGCTGGGCTACAAGAAGACCGCCCACATGGCGCGTTATGCGCTGGAATTCAAGCCTTACAGCGAAGTGGACCGCGCGATGCGCCGCGCGCTGGGCAATCTGGACGGCGAAGCGCAAGCCGATCTGCGGATTGGCGTGATTTCCACGATCGCCAACCGGGGCGACCGCAAAGCCGTTGGGAGACTCGCCAAACTCGCGGCTGGTCGCGACGAGACCGAAGCCCGGGCGGCCATTGCGGCCTTGGGCCGCATCGGCGGGGCAAAGGCGGCAGAGACTCTCGCACGCCTTGCCGTTCCCGAGAGTCTCGAAGCGCTGAGGATGGACTCCTATCTTCTCTGCGCCGACAAGTTCCTGGCCGAAGGTAGAATGGACGAGGCCCGGGCCATCTATCGGGAAATGAGCCGTGTGGGCCGCCCCACGCCCACGCGCATTGCGGCGCTTCGGGGGATTGTTCTAACAGACAAGGAAAAGGCCATTCCTGCGGTCGAGGCGGCGCTGAAGGACCCTGACCGGGACCTGGGAGAGGCGGCGGGAAAGTTCGCGGCCGATGTCCCCGGCGAGCAGGCGACGAAGATCCTGGCACAGCGCCTTCCTTCCTTCCCCGCACACGCTCGCGTGGCCGTCTTGGCCTCGTTGGCGACTCGGGGCGACCGGGCGGCCACGCCGGAGGTGGTCAAAGCAACGCAGAGCCAGAACTCATCGGTGCGCCTGGCCGCGATCCGCGCGCTGGCGGTCCTGGGGGACGCTTCCACCGTGCCGTTGCTGGCGCGGCTGGCCGCCTCAGAGGAAGAGGAAGTCGGCAAGACGGCGGCCGCAAGCCTGAGAGAGATCACCGCCAATGGCGTGGACGCCGCCATCCTTGAGCGGATGGCGAGCGCCGACGGCCCGACCCGGGCCGCTCTGGTGCGGGCTATGGTGGCGCGCCGGTCTCCGGGCGCCGTCGATGTGCTGGTGAAGTCTGCGAAGGACCCAGAGCCCGCGGTGCGCGAGGAGTCGCTCAAAGGTTTGGGCGATCTGGCCGAGCCGAAGGACGTCCCGACGCTGGTGCGTTTGCTGGTCGAGACGCAGAGCGAAGAGGACCTCAAGACCGCCGAGAAAGCGCTCCTCGAGGCGAGCAGACGGGTGGTCGACGAAGCGCAGCGCATTGACAACCTGCTGGCGCCGATCGCCGACGCTCCCGCGCCGGCGCGCGCCTCCCTGATCTCCGTTCTCGGCAAGTTCGGCGGCGAGAAGGCCCTGGGACCGGCGACGGCCGCACTGAAGGACCAGGACGCCCGCGTTCGAGACGCGGCGATTCACGCCTTAGCGGAGTGGCCCGGTGCGGCGCCGATGACCACATTGCTCGATCTCTCGAAGAGCGCCGAGACGGATGTCCAGCGCATCCTCGCCCTCCGTGGCTACATCCGTATGGCCGGCCTCCCTCCGGCGCCGCCGCGCGATCTGCCGGTCGCAGAGACGCTGGCGAACTACCAGAAGGCCATGAAGGTCTCCACCCGTGAAGAAGAGAAGAAGATGGTCCTCGATGCGGTCTCCAAGGATCCCGCTTTCGAGACCTTGGCGTTTATTGAAGGATGCCTGAAAGACGCCGTTATCTCCAAAGAGGCCCGGGTCGCCTATCGCGACGTCTTCCGCAAGCTGATCGACCGGTCGGGCTGGAACGCGAAAGCGTCGGCGAACGGAGGGGATGCGAAAAACGCCATCGATGGAGATCCCCGCACCCGCTGGACGACCGGGGAAAAGCAGGCGCCGGGTCAATGGTTCTCCGTGGACCTGGGATCGGAGCAGGAGATCATCCAGGTGGTCGTCGATGCCGGCGGCTCGCGCAACGATTGCCCACGGGGATACGAAGTCCGCGTCTCCGCCGATGGGGAGAACTGGGGAGGAGCCGTTGCCGAAGGAGAAGGGAAACAGGCGCTCCTCGAGATCGACCTTCCCTCCGTACGGGGGCGGCACGTGAAGATCGTCCAGACAGGGACTGCGGAGAGCTCGCATTGGTCGATTCAGGAACTCATCGTAGTCGGCTGCGCTCCCGGCGGGAAATTGCAGCATGTTTTCGGCGTCCTTAGGGGACTGCCAAAGGAGAAGACCGGGGGCTGAGGCATGAATCGCCGAGATTCTCTCAAGACGGGCGCAGCCGCTCGGGGAACGACGGGGCTGGTGGCGCCGATCGAGTGCGGAGTGAGTTCGGCGGAGATGAACGGAATGCACAAACCGACAGGAAATAGGAATAGGAAGAGGAGAGGAGCAAGACACGAATGAAGCTGCGGGACAGAAAACGATCGGGATTTCTTGCGGCAGGCCTCGCGCTGGCCTTCACGGCGGCCTCGGTGTGCCACGGGCAGACCTTCCAGAGCTCCTGGCCGGAGCATACGCAACGCACGTGGGTTGGGCCCGAGTACTGGGCGAACCGGTTGCAGGACTGGCGAATTTCGCGAGGGCGTTTGGAGTGTCTCGAAGCCCGGCCGACCAAGCCCTGGCGAACCGTCCACCTGCTAACGCGGCGTCTTGGCGAACGGCAACAGGGCTTCGTCCTGAAGGTGCGGGCTAGCTTTCTGGGAGAAACGGAGGAAGTGGCGGCCGACGCCATGGCCGGCTTCCTCATCGGCATCGGAGAGAAGGGACTCGACTACCGCGCCGTCGCCCTCACGCACCACTCCCCGGGTCCCTATGGCGGCATTCTGGCCGGGGTGGATGGTTCTCGCCGCGCCGTGATTCGCGATATGACGGTGAAGGATTGCCCCATCCTTTCCCGGGCGGCAGAGAAGCCCTACGCCGTGCCCGACGAGGTCAACATCGAGTTGCATGGGAGATTTGCCGACGGGGACTACGTTCTGGAGCTGCACGTGGCCTCCGCCAGTGTGGGAAGCGCAGTGAGCAGCACTTTCCTGGGCAATGTCGCCCCCGAGAGGTTAGCGGGCGGCATCGCGCTCGTCTCTCATCCCGGCGCCCGCGAGCCTGGCGCCCGCTTCTCGTTCAGGGATCTAAGCGTGGAGGGCGGGAAGGTCGAGGCCCATGATGATCGCGCGTGCGGGCCGATACTCTCGACGCAGTACACCCTTAGCGGCGGCATCCTGAAGATGACGGCTCAGATGATGCCTCTCGGCTACGCGGACACACCGACCGCCGCCCTGGAGATCCTCAAGGAAGGCCAGTGGAAGGAAATCGCCCAGGCGGAGATCGTCAGGCCCGGCTACACGGCGAGCTTTCGCGTCGGGAACTGGGACGCAACGAAGGATACACCCTACCGCATCAAGTACGATCTCATTGAGAGCGGCGTAAAAACGAAGAGCCATTACTGGGAGGGCGCCGTGAGACGGGACCCCGTGGAAAAGCCGGCCATCGTGGTGGCGGCCTTCACGGGGAACCACAACGTCCGACACCCCGGAGTCGACCGAGAGCAGTTCTCGTGGACGAAGGACAGTCTCTGGTTCCCCCATGGCGAGATCGTCCGAAATCTCGCGAACTCGCACAAGCCCGACTTGCTTTTCTTCAGCGGCGATCAGGTCTACGAAGGCGCTAGCCCCACGGAGGCCGACGGGGGGGCAAACCTGGACCTGGATTACCTCTATAAGTGGTACCTCTGGTGCTGGGCGTTCCGAGACCTGACGAAGGAGATTCCTTGCATCTCCATCCCGGATGACCACGACGTCTACCAGGGCAACCTGTGGGGCGCCGGCGGCCGCAAGGCGCAACGTCAGGACGACGGCGGTTACACCAATCCCCCTGAATTCGTCAACATGGTCCAGCGGACCCAAACGAGTCACCTCCCGGATCCCTACGATCCGGCCCCGGTCGAGCAAGGGATCGGCGTTTACTACTGCGCCATGAACTATGGGCGCGTCAGTTTCGCCATCCTGGAAGACCGCAAGTTCAAGTCCTCGGCCACTGTCCTGATCCCAGAAGCGAAGATCGTCAACGGGTGGTCCAAGAACCCCGAGTACGATCCGGCGAAACAGGGAGACGTCCCCGGCGCGGAGTTGCTTGGCCAAAGGCAGCTGGATTTCCTTCACCGCTGGGCGACGGATTGGAGCGGCGGCGCATGCATGAAAGCCGTACTGTCGCAGACGATCTTCTCGAACGTGGCGACCCTGCCGGCGTCGGCTGAAGGCGACGGGGTGGTTCCGGGTCTCGAGCGGCTGAAGCCCAACGAGTACGCCGAAAACGACCGCCTGGCAGCCGATGCCGACTCCGGCGGGTGGCCCCAGACCGGGCGCAACAAGGCGCTGCGCGAGATGCGCCGCGGCTTCGCAATCCATGTCGCCGGCGATCAGCACCTCGGCAGTCTGATTCAGTACGGCGTGGACGACTGGCGCGACGCCGGCTTCGCCTTCTGCGTTCCCTCCATCGCGAACTTCTTCCCGAGACGTTGGTACCCGCCCCAACCGGGAAAGAACCAAGAGCCGGGGGCGCCCAAGTACGCGGGCGACTGCCTGGACGGCTTCGGAAACCACATGACGGTCTGCGCCGTGGCGAACCCGGTGATCTCCGGCCGCGAGCCTGCCGCCCTGTACGACAATGCCCCCGGCTATGGCATCGTAAGGTTCAACAAGCCCGATCGCACGATCGACTTCGAGTGCTGGCCTCGCTACGCCAATCCCGCCGACCCGCAGAACAACAGCCAGTACCCAGGATGGCCGAAAACAGTGGCCCTGGCGGACAATTGCGGTCGCAAGGCGCTCGGCTATCTTCCCAAGATCGAGGTGCGCGGCATGACGGAGCCGGTGATCGAGGTCATTCGTGAAGCAGACGATGAGATCCTCTATGCGCTGCGAATCACGGGGTCCTCTTTCACGCCAAAGGTGTTCGAGAAAGGATCTTACACCGTGCGGGTCGGCGACCCGGACAAGCAGAGGATGCAGACGTTCAAGAAGCTCCAGGTCGTCGAGGACCCCAGCGCCTCTCCTATCGAAGCCGTCTTTTGAGACCCGCGTCGGACGCGCCGCGTCGCCGCGGCCATGCGCTCCGCCGGTTGGGAGAACCCGCAATCCGCGGCCCGGCGCCCGGGGCGACGCCGGCGCCTTTGGGGACGCCGTGAAGATCTACACCGTTGAGACCCGCAAGGAGGCGCTGAAGTTCAGCGCCGCTCATATAGCGACGTTCGCCGATGGCGCCATCGAGCGACTGCACGGTCACAACTACCAAGTCCAGGCGCGTTTGTCCGGCGAACTCGACAACGCCGGCATGGTCCTTGACGTTGGGGCGCTCAAGACATGGGTGTGCGAGCTGTGCGACGAACTGGATGAACGCGTTCTCGTAGCTTTGGAGAACCCTCTGATCGCCGTCGCCGTCAATGAGGAGCGCGTCGATCTGACTTACCGAGGGAAGCGCTACCGTTTGCCTCGAAGTGACTGCGTCCTGCTGCCCGTCCCCAACACGACGATGGAACACCTGGCCTACTACCTGGCCGAACGTCTGGCAGTTCGTTTGCGAAGCGACCCGGCCGCCCCTCGCATGCGGCGCCTGCGAGTGACCGTCAGCGAGACGCCGGGCCAATCCGGGGCATGGACCCTGGACCTCTAGGCGCACATGGTTCCAGCACGCAGACTCAAAGCCGAGGCCGCCGGCGGCAGGATCGAGGCGCGCACCCAACGCGTCGCGTCCAACCCGCGCCAGGCAACAGCCAGGTCCTCCGCTTGGCCGGAACCCGGCTGTCCGAACGACCCGCCGCGAAGGACCGAGGCGATCCCGGCAATTCTTTCCTTGACCCTTCTCCTTCAAGCTATTAGATTCTGGCTGGGTTGTGGTCTTTGACGCAAGGCGCAATCTCCTCTGGGAGGCGACCGGCGAAAATGGGCTCTCTCTTCTCTTCTGGCCACTGGTTCCACGCCCGACCCTTGGCTGCGGGCGCCGCGCTGACGATCCTCTGTTCCGTGCTCTCCGTAAGTGCGGCTGAAAGGATCTCCGTGCGCGATGATCCGGCTTTCGCGGACTACCGAACCATCGAACAGACGCTGGCGGCCACGGAACCAGGCCCCGGCCCTCGGGGGAGAGGTCTGACGCTGCCTGAGATTGCGCCCGAACCCGCAAGCGCCCCGGATGTGCGCGGCGGCGAACCGCCGCGACCCGAAACTGAAGAACCCATTGCCCCCCCCGCCGCACTCTCCGTTGACCTCCCGACTGTCTTGACGCCGGCGCCTGCCACTTTGGCCCCACCCGCGGAAGGGGCGCAGGACAAGGCGGCCCTGCCACCGGACGAGAAGAAAGAAGCAGGGCCCAAGGGACGAGTGGAGATCCCCGTTGCCGCCGTCATCGACCTGGAGACCCAGACGCTCGACCCCCGAACCGCGCCCGCGATCTCACAAGTCGTGTGGAATGAGTTCCAGCGAGGTCAGCGCACCCGCCTGTTGGAGCTGACGGCCAGTCGCCGCATTCTGGCGTCCCACGGCCTGAGTGGGACCGATCCCTACCGGCTCCCTCCATCCCGCCACCAAATGGCGGCCGTGTTGCAGGCCCAGTACCTGATTCTGGGCAACGTCGAGCATATCGAGGGGACCTACGTCATCGAACTGATGCTTTACAGCGCCCTGAGCAACAGTATCGTTCTGAGCGCAGCCGCCACCGCGACGGGGGACTTCAACGAGCTCCTCAGACAGATCCCCTCACTCGCGGAGGCGCTGCAGCGGGCCATCGTCAGCCCCGTTCCCTCGGGACCGGGCGGTCGGCTCTTACCGACATCGCATGCTGGGGCTTCTCCGACGCGGGTCGAGGCGTTGGCCCGGGAGATCGAGCAGCTGCGCCTGGAGAATGACCGCCTGCGCGAGGAGAACAGAGCGTTGCATGTTCGCCTGGGCGATCCGGTGGCGAAAGCCGCCGTCATGGGAACCGACTCCGGCGAGGCGGCCGCGCGGGCTTTGCCTCCCCCCAAGAAAGCGCCGAAACGAGCGGAGAGGATGAAATCGAAGCCGTCGACGCCAGGACCCGCGCCGGCGCCCGTGTCCTCTGCGACGGGATCTGCGCCGGAACCTTCCGCGAAAGTCATGCCGACGCCGGAGCCGACGCCGACCCCTCAACCGATGCCCGCAGCGACCCCCACCCCCTCGCCCGAACCGAGGCCGCGTCCAACGCCGATTGCCGGCGCAGAACCGCGCCGTGATGAACCGCCAGGCCCGTCCGCGACCGAAGCGCCCGTGTCCGCCCAGCCAAGCTCCGAGCCGGACGTGGAGGAACCGGGAGGCGCAGAAGAAGCGCGCAAACTGTTTGAGGAGAGCCGGCGCTACCCGTCGGACTCCGAGGCGGGTCTTCAGGTCCTTGAGAAAGCCCAGGCCCTCCAACCCACGAACACCGAGTACCAGTCCGCTCTCATTGCTCGTCTGTACTACACCGGGCAGTACGCCGGTTGCGCCGACCGCGGGGAGGCGTACATCGGCAAGGGCAACGGCGATGAGGACTTGATGACTTTCGTCAGCGTGGCCTACACCCAACTGGGCCAGTACGGCAAGGCCATAGAGGCGGGCGATCGCGTCCTGAAGAAGAACCCTCTCAACGGGAACGCCCTTTACAACAAGGCGTACAATCTGAACCAAATGAAGGACCCGCGCGCCGCTGAAGCGTTTCAGCACTACCTGAAGGTCTGTCGCGACGATCCCACGCAGGCACATCTGATCCCGGAAGCCGAGAAAATGCTCCGCTTGCTCGATCCGAACGCGGAGAAAACCCGTTGAGACTACGCCCGTCCCGCCACACCGCCCACGGGTGAGCCAGTCCGGGGAAGTCCGGGCAATCGGCAATGACTCGTTGACGTTCGGGTCCGAGCCGCGCTCGCCCATCGCCGGGGAGGCCCGAGGGGCGGCGGCGCGCCGCAGCCTTTCAGATGGGGAGAAGGACGATGCGAGAGATTGCCTTGGAGGAGCCTCCCGATGAGCGCAAGATAGGCAAGTATGCGATCTCCTCGGAACTGGCTCGCGGCGGCATGAGCCAGGTTTTCAAGGCCCGCGACCCGGAGAGCGACCGCGCGGTGGCGATCAAGGTCCTTAGGAAAGGCTTGCTTGCCGACGCAGAGGCAGTGGCGCGTTTCCGCCGAGAGGCCGCCAGCGTGGCGAGGCTGAGACACCCGAACGTGGCCCAAGTCTTTGACAGCGGAGTGACGGAAGACGGCCAACCCTACATCGTCATGGAGCTGGTGAACGGTCCCACCTTGGAGCAGCTAATCCGGCAGAGAACGAGCCTGAACCTCACGCTCATGATTGACCTGGCGCTTCAGACGTGCCAGGGACTTCGGGCCGCCTATCTCGAGAACGTGATCCACTGCGACGTCAAGCCCGGCAATCTGATCGTGGACTCTCGAAGCCACCAGTTGAAGATCGTGGACTTCGGACTGTCCAGGATCGTGTGGGAGCAGAGGCCGGAGGGCGCGCCCCCTCCGAAGTTGGCCGGGACGCCGCGGTACATGTCGCCCGAGCAGTGCAGAAACCAAGGACTTGATCTGCGCTCGGACGTCTACTCCGCCGGTGGGACGTTCTACCACCTCTTCGCCGCCCAACCGCCCTACGAGGCCGACACCGACGCCGAGCTCATCCAGTTGCACCTGTCGTCGACCCCCATCCCCCTCAAAGAGATCAATCCCGACGTCCCCGACGACCTCAATGACGTCATCATGCGGATGCTGGCTCGCGACCCCAACGATCGCTACCAGGATTACGACACGCTGATCTCCGACCTCGACGCCATCAAGCTCGCCCAGATTGCCCACGAGGAAAGGCGGCAGCTCGCTTCGCCTGCCGCCGAAGCCGACTCGGGGGGGGCGGCGGCCCTCTCGCCTCCCGTACCGGGAGCGAGACGCGAGCTCGGTCTCGACAGAGGGTTGAAGGTCAGCGTCAGGAACGAGATCGAACAAGACGCGGCGCGAAAAGGCCGGTTTCGTCCCATCGTCCTCATTGCCGGGATCATCATTCTTGTTCTGGGCGCCGTCTCTTTCTTCCTTCGCCCCGGCGAGGAAACGGGAGGCTTGCAAAAGACGAAAGGGCTCATCAGCCGGATCACGAAGTCCATCGCCAATCGCGTTCTCCCCGCGGGCTCCGCGGAAAAGAAAGATCCGGAACTGATCCAATTCTACGAGAACTTCCTCCGCATGCGCGCAATCTCCGTCGCCGTGAATGCGTATATCTCCCGAAAGGGCTCTTACCCTGTCTCCTTGGCCGGAGTTCGCGAAGAGGGCTTGATTGCTCCCGACAAGACCGACGATGTCTGGGGCTGGCGCATGATCATCTATTCCACTCGGAGAGTCGTCATCTGCGTCGGGCCGGACGGCGTTGAGGGCACAGACGACGATTGGGAAATGGAGTTTGCCGGGGCTCTGGTCAGAGCGCCGGAGAAACTCTTCGAGCGCCTTGCCGAAGAGGGGATCTACAGCCGAAAGGGCCGAAGGAGGTGACCGGATGAACGAGGAAGGGAGAGCGCTCTCAGGGAGCGGCTCCTTGGTGGTAGGGACTGCCCGCCGCGTAAAGCCGTTGCCGGGCCTCGATCTCGGCGGCCAGCTCCAGTTGGCCCGCTGTGCGGGCCAGCGCCCCCGCTTCCCTCGCCGTCTGCTCCGCTTTCTGGAATCGTCCCGCCTCGGCGTACGCCGCGGCAAGAGTGTCAAGGTACGCCGCGTTGTCCTTTCCCCCCTTGCTGCGGCAAGCCATTTCAGCCAGTTCGACGGCCCGCGGGCCGTTGCGCAGAGTCCGGTCCGGCTCCGTGGACAGGATCCAAGCCAATTCCACCGCCGCCTCGGGCCAGTCAGGTCTCAGCTTCAGGGCCGCTGAGAGGCGCTCAATCGCTTCCTCCATCCTGCCCATTACCTCGCAGAGAACGCCCGCTTCCTTCTGCGCCTCGGCGAAATCGGGGCGTAGACCGACGGCCTTGTCGTAGTGGCTCAGGGCTTCGTCGGGTCGCCCTAGCTGGGTGAGGACCACTCCCAGGTTGTAGTGCGCCTCGGCCAGCGAAGGGCGGCAATCCAGCGCGCGGCGAAACAGGTCGGCGGCTTCTTCCAGACGGCCTGCGCGCTTCGACTCCGCGCCGAGATTGTTGAGCGCCTGCCCCAGGCTGTGGCGAGCCATCGCGTAGTCCGGTTTCAGCTCCAGCGCCCGCTCCAGATGGCGGATGCCTTCGGCAGTCTCCCCCCGTTCGGCCAGCTTGACGCCGAGGTTGTGATGCGCGAACCACGCCTCCGGATTTCCCGCCACGTTGTGGCGGAAGAGCGTGATCTGGCTTTCGTAAAGAGCGCTCTGGCGCCAGCTCAACGCCCCGAGGACGCCGAGAACCGCGCCCGTTGCCCCCAGTGACAAAGCTCCCCGACGCGGTCCTCCCAGACGGTCGGCAAATCGGGCCCCGGCGCCGGTGAAGAGTGCAATCGGTCCGAGACTGGCCAGGTACTGGAACCGGTCGGCCACGAAGGAGAGCCTCATGAAGACGAAATCGACGAAACCGAGGGCGGGCGCCAAGGCAATGCAGAAGAACAGGACGGCCACAAGGGGCCCCCTCCCGATCCGTCCGCGCAAAAGCCAGAGCGCGCAGATCGTCCCCGCCACGGCAAGCAGGGAGAGATGGAGAGACCATTCACCCGCTGCGATGTTCCAACGGGGATAGATCGTCATCAGGTTCGCCGGCCACAGGACCTTCGAGGCGTAGAAGCACAGGGCGCGCGCCGCCAGCAGGACCCTCTCCGGGAAGGAGAAGCCCAGCTCGTACTTCCCGCCTTGCGTCGCGGTCTGAATTCGCGCGGTGAACGCCATGTCGGCAACCGAAATCCCCACGGCCAAGACAACCAGAGACCCGATGGCCAAGGCGTTGCGCAAGTCGGCTTTCCCCTTCTTCCACCAGACGAGAAGAAGCATCGCCAAGGGAAAACTCACCGCGGTTGATTTGGACAAGAGGGCGCAGAGGAAAAAACCCACAGACCAAAGGAAGGCGCGCCGCCCTCGCTCCTCGAGGAATCGCAGATAGGCCGCTGCGGCCAGCAAGTAGAAGAACGCACACAACAGGTCTTTGCGCTCGATAATCCACGCCACCGATTCCACGTGGACGGGATGCAGGGCGAAAGCCGCCGAAGCCAGCCACGCGCCGGGAACGGCCAACCTCGCCAGCAGCCCCCAGAGCAATACGCAGTTCGCTCCATGGAGCAGAACATTTGAGAGGTGAGGCCCGAAAGGGCGCGGGCCCCAAATCCGCGTATCGACCCAGAGGGACGTGTAGGTCAGCGGCCAGTAGTGCTCTTCATGGGGGATGGCCGAGGGCTCCGCCCAGATCCTCCAGAGCCCCTGGACGGACCGGAGCAGATCGTTCCCCTCCACGGAGAACTCGTCGTCCCAGAGGTACCCGCCAAGGAGGGCGGGCTGGTACGCCGCGAGCGCCATCAGGATCAGGACGAGCGCCCCGCCCACCCGCCGCCGTTTCGAGTCCATCATGCCGCCGGTCCTTCTATGGACTTGCTCCCACCCGGGCCATTCTCCCCGACGAGGCGTCCATTCTCAACTGCATTCCGGTTCCGCAGGCGTGATCTCGTTCTTCGCCTCGTTGCGGCGCCTTCCCGCTTTCCTGACGCCGGCGGAGGCCATTTGGGTTGAAAACCTCCCCTCAGTCGATTAGATTCTCGTGCTGGAAAGTCGTTGCGGACGAACCGCAGGATCAGAGAGTCCCTCCGATCCCGGCGTGGGAAAAGGACGTTCCGTCTCGACGCTCCGCATCGGCTTGCAGGCATTGCTTGTGGAGAACTCAGGTCCCCCGGAGTTCTCAGGAGCTTCACCTGCGGGACCTCACGAGTCGCAGAAGGAGCCTTTTTTTGCGGGAGGTCTCCGAAAACCGGAGGGCTGTCATGGGCGCGCGGGTTCTTTGGGAAAGAAGGTTGAAGTGCGGCGTGTGGCTGCGCGTGGTGATGGGGGACCTGACGGAAGAGCAGGTCGACGCCATTGTCAACGCCGCCAACTCGCAGCTCGCCCACGGGGGCGGCGTCGCGGGCGCCATCGTCCGGCGCGGCGGCCGGAGCATTCAGGAAGAGAGCGACCGCTTGGCGCCGGTCCCCGTAGGCGAGGCCGTCGTGACCGGGTCGGGCAACCTGCCGGCGCTGGCCGTGATCCACGCCGTTGGGCCGCGGATGGGCGAGGGAGACGAAGACGCAAAGCTCGAGAACGCGGTGGCGAATTCGCTGGATCTGGCTTGCCAACGGGGATTTCGCTCCATTGCGCTGCCGGCCATCAGTTCCGGCATCTTCGGCTACCCCAAAGACCGCTGCGCTCAAGTCCTGCTGCGAACCACCGTTGCGTTCTTCGAGGAGAATCCCGAGGCCCCCATTCGCGAGGTGCGCTTCTGCAATCTCGACGAGGCGACTTGTTCCGTCTTTCTCCAGCAGTTCCGGAAGGCGGAAGCGGACCTGCCGCTGGCGGAGAAGTGATCCCGGCGCGCCCCAGGGTCTGAACTCCCGCGGATTGTTGCCCCAGGCTTGGCCTCTCGGGCTCGACTCCGGTCCTTCCCGGGGTCTCGCCGAGACGCGCCCTTTTCCAGCAGACCGAGACAAAACCCCTTGCGCCGAGGATCGCCTCGGTGGACAATCCCACGGGAGAGGCGTCGGGAGGCAAACGCGAGGAAGCGAAAGGAGTGCGCCGATGGCTGACTGCCTGTTCTGCAAGATCGCGGCGGGCGAGATCCCGGCCGACATCGTCTTTGAAAACGAAGACCTGGTTGCCTTTCGCGACATACACCCCCAGGCGCCGACCCACGTGCTCGTCATACCCCGCCGCCACATCCCCACGACGAACGACCTGGCCCCTCAGGACGCCGAACTGGTGGGGCGTCTTGCGCTTGCGGCGGCCCGGATCGCCGAGGACGAAGGCGTGGCCGACAGCGGCTACCGCGTTGTCCTGAACTGCAACGAGGGAGCGGGACAGAGCGTCTTCCACGTGCATCTCCATCTTCTTGGGGGACGCCGTTTTCAATGGCCGCCTGGTTAGACCGCCCGTCTGACGCCGGAAATCGCCTGGCCATGTAAGGGCCCGAGAGGTCCGCCATCGGCCCGGGTTCCTTCACACGCCCAAGCGTTGCTCGGGCATGGCGTCCATGTCTGGTTCTCAGACTGGACATCGATGGGGCTTGTCTCGCGAGAGAGAAGAGATGACGTTCGAGGCGCGTGAGCAGAAGCCCGTGGTTGAGATGAAAGGAATCGTCAAACGCTTCCCCGGGGTGCTGGCATTAGACCGCGTCGATTTCGAGCTTCGGCCCGGCGAAGTGCACGTCTTGCTCGGGGAGAACGGCGCGGGCAAAAGCACGCTGATCAAAGTCCTCAGCGGCGCTTACCCTTGCGACGGCGGCGAGATCTTCATCCAGGGCAGGAAAGCGGACATCGCCTCTCCGCAGACGGCCCTCGACGAGGGTCTGCGGTTCATCTATCAGGAAACCAGCCTGGTCCAGGAGATCGACATCGCGCGCAACATGTTCCTGGGCATGGAGCCCACGTGGGTCAACGCCTTGGGCCTCGTTGACAAACGAACTCTCTACCGGCGCGCCACGGAGCTCCTCAGGCGTTTTCACATCGGCCTCGATCCCCACCACATCGTGGGGGAGCTGAGCGTGACGCAACAGAAGATGGTCGAGATCGCTCGCGCTCTCGTGACGGACGCCAAAGCCCTGATCCTCGACGAACCAACCGACGTCCTCGAAGATCGCTCACGCCACGATCTCTTCGACGTGATCCATCGCTTGAGACGGGATCACGGCACGGGATTCATCTATATCTCGCACCGATACGCCGAAGTTTACGAACTGGGCGACCGCGTGACGATTCTCCGGGACGGAAGGAACGTGGGGACCTACCGCATCGAGGACCTGACCTTGGACCAGATGATCGAGAAGATGATCGGCGGTCAGCTCGGGAAGCAATACCCCGCCCTGCCGCCGCCTTCGCAGGAGGAGGCGCTCCGGATCCGGAACGTCGGCCGCGAGGGCGCCCTCAAGGGCATCAACCTGTCGGTCCGTCGAGGGGAGATCCTCGGCGTGACCGGCCTGATGGGCGCGGGCAAGACCGAACTGGGCCGCGCCATTGCGGGCGTCGATCCGATCGACTCCGGCGAGATCTATGTGCGCGGCAAGCGGGTGCGCTGCGCAAATCCCGCCGAGGCGATTCGAAACGGCATCGCCTACCTGACTGAAGATCGCAAGCGCGAGGGGCTGATCCTGGACCAGACCATTCGCAACAGCTATGCCTTGCCCAACGTGAACCGGCTGAGCCGCGCCGGCCTTCTGCTGCACCGGCAGATCGATCGCGAGACGGACGAGTTCATGGAGAGGCTCGACATCAAGGCGCCCAGCAGAGAGACCCTCGCCGGACAGCTCTCGGGCGGCAACCAGCAGAAGGTTGTGCTGGCGAAATGGCTCGGCGCCCGCTGCAAAGTGCTGCTCTTCGACGAGCCGACCCGCGGCATCGACATCCGGGGCAGAGCGGAAGTGTACCGCATCATGAAGGAACTCCTTGAGCGGGGAGTGGGGATCGTGATGCTCACCTCCGACTACACGGAGGCGCTCGAGATGAGCCACCGCATTGCGGTCCTGCACCGAGGAGAGGTCCGCCGCGTTTTCCAGCGAGGCGAGGCGACCGAAGAGGATGTCCTTCGGATTGCCATCGGGGCCGCGCGCAGAGCCCTGCCGCCCGGCGTGGGGGAGGACTGAGGTGACGTCCCGGTCCCGGGTCCCCCGAAGCTTCCGCCGGATCGGGAGCGCCCAATACCGAACGCCCAATGCTCAATACTTAGCGGTCGTCAAGGAAGGAGCACAGCCGGTGAGTCGGGAATCGAGAAAGCACGATCTTGAGGAACGCCTCACTGCTTTTGCCGTCTCGGTCATCGACGCCGCCGAGGCCCTGCCCAATACCCGTGCAGGGAATCATGTCGCGAGCCAACTGGTTCGTTGCGGCGCTTGGAGATTGGGCATTGGGAGTTCCACACCGGATGCTCCTTGGCGCCTGCTGAACCCCCGTCGCGGCCCGGTGCGCGGGGGGCCGTTCCTCAAGTCACTGACTGGAGCAATCCGGCGGCCATGATCCCCACCTCGATGATTCAGCAGGCCAGGAAAAGCTTGCAGGCGGTCTTTGGGCTGATCCTGATTCTGGCTCTGTTCGCGATCTTGGCGCCCAGTTTCCGTCAGCCGGAGGCCATTATCACGATCCTTGAGCAGTCGGTCGTCCTCGGAATCATGGCCATGGGCGCCACCGTGGTTCTGATCTCGGGGGGTCTGGATCTTTCCGTCGGGTCGATTCTCGGGCTTTGCGCGTGCGTCACGGGCAATCTGCTAATGGCGCACTGGCCGGTCTGGATCAGCGTGGCGGCGGGACTCCTGGCGGGCCTCTGCATCGGCCTTGTCAACGGCCTGACCGTGGTGTGGACGCGCGTGCCGCCGTTCATCGTGACTCTGGGCATGATGATGATCGCCCGGGGGCTCGCCTTGATGCTCGGAGAGGGCAAGAACATGTCCGCCTTTCCGGAGAGCTTCACGATGATCGGCGCCGGGTACAAAATGCCGGTCTCCATCCTGGCGCTGGTACTTGTCGCGACGACGTTCATCCTGACGAAGACCAAGCTTGGGTTCCACGCTTTCGCCATTGGAGGCAACGAGGAGGTCGCGCGACTCTCGGGCGTCCCCGTCAAACGCTGCAAGGTGATCTACTACTGTCTGGGCGGCCTCCTGGCAGCTCTGGCGGCCGTGGTTCTGACCGCGCGCCTTGATTACGCCGCGCAGAATTTCGGCGAGGGGCTCGAACTGCAAGCTATCGCCGCCGCCGTCATCGGAGGCACCAGCCTGTTCGGCGGGGCGGGAGGCGTGGCCCGCACGGTGGTCGGCACGCTCATCATCAAGTCCCTGAACGCCGGCTTGATCCATTGCGGCGTCGGGTCGTACTGGCAGAAGGTCGCCATCGGGTGCGTGATTATCCTGGCCGTCTGGGTCGACATTTTGCAGCGACGCCAGAGGGCGTGACCCTCAGGCTCGGATTCCGGGGAATCGCGGCGTGGGCGCCGATCCATCCGGGAGTCTGCGCCTCCGGACCCCGCGCGCGAGATGCGCGATCTCTTGCTCACGAACGGCTTTGCAATTCCGCGAGGAATGGGCGACGATGATGGCCGGCGGGCGGCGCGCGGCAGTGAGGCGCTCTTTGCTTGCGAGCTGCCGTAAGCCCCTGGGCGATTCCCGGGAGGAGGGAAGAAAAAGATGAGCATGGCCTTTAGGCTCTCGAGCAAGACTCTCGCGGGAGCGATTCTTGCGGGCTCCGTGTTTCTCGCCAACTGCGGAGAGAAAACGGAGAAGGAGACCCCGCCCTCGCACCCCTCCGCCACACAGCCCGGCAAGGGCGCCCGCACCATCGTTTACATCGGCTATTCTTCCTCGAACAAGTTCTGGAACACCGTGAAGGCGGGCGCGGCAAAGACCTCGCGGGAACTCGGCGTGGAACTCCAGGACTTGACGACGGTGGATCCGACCCCTATCGAGCAGAAGAACGCCATCGACAACGCCGTGTTGAAGAGAGTGGACGGGCTTATTCTCGGCGCCATAGACCCCCGCGCGCTGCGCGGTTCTCTGGACAAAGCGTACGCGGCCGGCATCCCCGTCATCGCCATCGCGGAGTACCTGGATGACCATCCCGCCGTGCGCAGTCGCATCTACACGGACGAGCTTTACGGCGCGGGGCTCGCGGGGCGCTACATCGTCGAGCGCCTGGGAGGCAAGGGCAAGGTCCTGATTCTCGGCGGGAAAGTGGGATCGCCCGCCGCCGAACACCGGCGCAAGGGCGTGGCCGACCCGTGCGAGGAGGCCGGGATGGAGGCGCTCTTCCGGCCCGCCGACTGGGTGGAAGAGAACGCCAATGAGATCACACAGAACGAACTCGACCGCGATCCGTCCATCGACGCCATCTTCGCGGCCTGCGATCCGATGATCCTCGCGGCCAAACAGGTGGCCAAGCACAAGGGATTGCTCGACCGGATGGTACTGGTCGGCTACGATGGCATCCCCGAGTGCCTTCAGGCGATTCAGAAGGGGGAAGTCGAAGCCACGATTCGGCAAGATCCGGCGCGCATGGGCCGCGAGTCGGTCGAACTCATGGCAAGACTCCTCGAGGGCGAAGCAGTCCCCGAGATGACCACGATCAAGCCCATTCTCGTGACCAAAGAGAACGTGGATCAGTACCTGGGGGGAGAATAGGGGGCCTCTTCGTTTGCGAACGGGGCGCATGCGTCTTGCGGCTTTGAGGCCCGGCGCGCTCGTGCGGGTCCGCCTGACGGAATGGCGGAGCCCACTCCTGACACTCCTATCAGAAAGGGGAGCGGGCAAAATGAGACGTCTGAGATCGATTGCAGGTCGCTTGGCGATGCTGGTCACACTCGGGATCGTTCTGAGCAGTTGCGGGGAAAAGGAGGAAGCGCCGGCGCCGGCGGCTTCCCGGGCGAAGCCCTCCGCGAGAGAGAAGCCCTTCACCGTGGCGTTTGTCGGCTACTCCTCCACGAACGTCTTCTGGATCACCCTCCGGCAGAGCGCTGAAGAGCGCGCCAAAGAACTCGGGGCGAGATTCGAGGACCTGACCGCCGCCGACCCGGAGATGTCGCTGCAGAAGAACGCCATCGACAACGCCATTCTGAAAGGCGTGGACGGGCTCCTCATCGGCGCCGTCGATTCACGGGGGCTGCGAGACTCTTTCGACAAGGCCCAGCAGGCCGGCATCCCCATCGTTACCGTCGACACCGAGGTGAAACACCCCGCGGTCCGCAGCCACATCGCCACGAACAACATCGCCGCCGCCACCCTCGCGGGGAACTACATCGTGGAGCGCCTCGGGGGCAAGGGGAAGGTCCTCATCCTCGGCGGCATCCCGGGCTCCCAGACCGCAGACGATCGCCGCAAAGGCGTCGCGGACGCCTGTGAGGCGGCGGGGATGGAAGTCATTGTTCGCCCCGCGGACTGGCTGGAGGCGAAAGCGAACGAGGTGGCGCAGAACGAGCTGGACCGCGATTCGACGATCGGCGCCATCTTCGCCGCGTGCGACCCGATGATCATGGCGGCCAAACAGGTCGTGAAGCACAAAGGCCTGCGCGACCAAATCGTTCTCGTGGGGTTCGACGCCATCCCCCAGTGCCTCAACGCGATCAAGAAAGGCGAAGTGGACGCCACCGTCCGGCAAGACCCGCGGCGCATGGGAAGAGAAGGCATGGAACTTCTGCTGAAACACCTCAAGGGCGAACAGGCGCCGCGGTACGTTCCGATCGAAGCTCAGATCATCGACAAGAACAACGTCGACCAGTATATCACCCAGTAGGAAACTGAGGGAACGGCATGAAAACGATCAAGGTCGGCATGATCGGCGCAGGGATGATTTCGAGCATGCACTGCGCCGGGATCCGGAAGCACCCGCGGGCCGAACTCATCGCCATTTGCGACAAGAGCCGCAAACGCGCCAAGGCAATCCAGAAGGAGTTCAGCGTCGCGCGCGTCTACCACTCGATCGACGACATGATCGCCGATCGCGACGTTCAGGCGGTCAGCATTGCACTCCCCAATTGCCTCCACGCGCCGACCGCCATCGCCGCCCTTGAGGCGGGCAAGCACGTGATGCTCGACAAACCTTTCGCCCTGAACTTGAGGGAGGCGAAGGAAGTCGTGCGCGTCGCAAAGGCGAGGCGCAGACTGTTTATGGTCGGCATGAACCTGCGTTTCCACGATGACGCCCAGATGCTCCGCGCCATCGTCGAGCGCGGCCTGCTGGGCGACGTCTACCACGCCAAGACCGCGATGCTTCGCCGTTGCGCCATCCCGAAGTTCGGCACGTGGTTCTGCCGCAAGGACATGGCGGGCGGCGGCGTCCTTCTCGACCTCGGCGTGCACGCCATCGACCTCGCCTTTTTCCTCCTCGACAACTTTAGGGCCGAAGCCGTCACCGGCGCCGTCTACTCGAAGTTCGGCCATCGCAGCCTCGGCGAGGGCGGTTGGGGCATCTCCGACCGCGAGCCCGGCAGGCGCGTTTTCGACGTCGAGGACATGGCCACTGCGCTCGTCAAACTCCAAGGAGGCGCTTCGGTCGCCGTGGAGGTCTCGTGGATGGTGCATCTCGGCGAGCCCGCACGGCGCAACGTCGAACTCTTCGGCACGGAGGGGGGCGGCAGCCTGGTCCCGACTTCGTACTGCCGCTTCAGGAACCGGGGCAAGGAATACGAGGTCGTGCAACCCCAGAGCGTCGCCATCAGATACCCCCACCGCGATCGCATGGTCAATTGGATCGACGCCATACTCGGCCGGGACAAGCCCCAGTGCACTCCGGCCCAGGCCTTGGCCGTCCAGAGCGTCATCGACGCGGTCTACCAATCTGCCAAGACCGGCAAGGAGGTGCGGATCAGGTAGCTGACGGGCGCATTGCCCATAAGGCCTTTCCGGAGGGCGCATCTCAGCCCAGTTCCCGGAAGAACGGCTGAAGCCGAGACCGGGCGGACGGGTTAGGGCGCGTTCGCTCTTCGGTGACCGCGCGCAGAGTGCGGAAGAGCGGCGGGATACACGGGCGCGGCCGGCGGACCCTCCTCAGCGAGGCCCTTGCCGGCAAAGCGGCCGGTTTCGATCTTTTGGGCGAACGATAGGAGCGCCTGTACTTCGCGCACGTTCCCCTCGCCCTTCTCGACGCCCCTCGCCTCCGCCTCCCAGCGTCGAAACCGCGATCCACGACAGGAAAAGGAAACAAGGGCCTTTCTGCTTGAGATCCCCGACAAGACGGAGGAGAAGTGTACACTATGCGCCCGGTCCAAAGTGAAAACCCCATGCACGGCGGCACAGCCGCGGAGACCGACACTCAAGCCATTCTCGAGAACGAACGGAACTACGTTCTCCGACCGTGGGCCGTTCAGCGACTCGCCGAGAACCCCCTTGTTGTGAAGCGCGCCCAGGGGCGGCACTTCTGGGACGCCGGCGGCAAGCGGTTCCTCGATTTCTCCTCGCAGCTGACCAATGTGAACGTCGCACACCAGCATCCGAAGATCGTGGCCGCCATCGAGAAACAGGCTCGGACCCTCTGCTATGCCTCCCCCTCATGCGTCACGGCGCCACGGGGGACGCTGGGCAGAATGCTTGCCGAGATTGCGCCGGCCGGCCTCAACAAGTCGATGGTCGTGACGAGCGGCGCCGCGGCCAATGACGCCGCTCTCAAGATCGTCCGAGCCTGGACGGGCAGGCAAAAGACCATCGGCCGCTATCGCTCCTACCATGGCGGCTCCTACGGGGCGGGCGCCATCGGCGGAGACCCGCGCCGTGTGGCCGTGGAACCGGCCGTTCCCGGCTCGGTCCGCGTCTGGGACCCTCTGTGCTACCGTTGCTTTTTCAAGATGCGCTACCCGGAATGCGGCTTGCACTGCGCCGCAGCCATCCGTGACGTGATCGAGACGGAGGGCCCTGAAACCGTGGCCGCCGTCTTTGTCGAGCCCATCGTCGGGACCAACGGACTGATCGTTCCCCCCGACGGGTACATGCAGGAACTGCGCGCCATCTGCGATGACTACGGAATCCTCCTCGTTTTCGACGAGGTCATGACCGGGTTCGGACGCACGGGCGAGTGGTTTGCGGCCGACCTTTTCGGGGTGGCGCCCGACGTCATGACTCTGTCCAAGGGGATCAATTCCGGCGCCCTGCCGATCGGCGTCGTCATGGTCCACGACCGGATCGCGGCGCACTTCGACGACCATCTTCTCTACGTTGGGGAGACGCAGAACGGCAATCCCGTCGCCTGCGCGTCCGCGATCGCCGCAATCGAGGTCTGTCAGGAAGAGAATCTCATCAAGAACGCTCGGGAGCTGGGCTCATATCTTGCAGAGCGGCTCGCCGACCTCAAGTCCAAGCACCCCTGCGTGGGAGAGGCGCGGGGGAAAGGCCTGTTTTGGGGGCTGGACCTGGTCGCGGACCCCCAGACTCGCCGGCCCCTTGTTCCATGGACGGTTGAGAACTTCGAGAATCCCCCCGCCGCCATGCGGAAGCTGATGAACCGATTGCTCGAGGAGGGCCTCTTCACAACGGCCCGGTGGAGCGTCGTGATGATCAGCCCGCCTCTGTCCATCACGCGCGACGAACTGGACTGGGGTCTCGAGACTCTCGACAAGGCGCTCGTTGTGGCGGACGACCTCATTCCTTGAGCGCTTGGCCCGAGTGTCGGGCTCGGGGGATTCCGGGCGACAGGGCGGCGGGGCTCGTCTGGGCGTCCGTCCTGAGCCATCCGTCCCGCAACCGCGAAAAAAGTTGGGGGATGCTGCACTTTTTTCCTTGAGAATTCCCCTGCTTTGGATCTTCATCTACCTGGGCTCAGGGCTCCCCGAGAGTGTTGCGATTCTTTCATCCCACAGAAAGGAACTACGTTTATGGCGAAGGCAACCGTTAAACCAATGACGAAGTCTCAGCTGGTGTCGAGTCTGGCGGAGGACACCGGCCTGGTCAAGAAGCAGGTGGCGGTCGTTCTTGCTGAGCTGGCGGCGACGGCCTACAAGGAGGCAAAGAAGGGCTTCACGATCCCGGGAATCGGCAAGCTGGTTGTTGTCAAGCGGAAGGCCCGCATGGGTAGGAACCCGATGACGGGTGAGGCGATCAAGATCCCGGCCAAAACCGTCCTGAAGTTCCGCATTGCCAAGGCCTGCAAAGACGCCGTGGTTCCTGCGAAGAGCTAGCCGAGTCCTCTGCGTCACGCAATCCTTTAGACACTCCCCTGTGAGTCAAGGGATATGTTGCGGTCTGAGCATATCCCTTGTTCTGTCTCCCGGCCCTTCGCGCAAGGTCCTACACAGCCGGGGGGGCGGCTGTGCCACCATCTCGTGAAGGTCCTACTCGTGGCGCAGAGCTTCGATCGGGTCCATCAACGCGGCGCGTCGGGCCGGGTAGAGTCCGAAGATGATTCCCACGGCCACGGACACGCCAAAGGCAATGATGAAGGACAGGGGCGTTAGGACCGTCCGCACATCGG
>Ga0315274_10003699_pt1 | contig 22734 bp, 17 predicted proteins | sample YL17G02_20_MG_FD_203700 | JGI IMG/M metagenome (GOLD analysis project Ga0315274, IMG submission 203700) | Sediment microbial communities from Yellowstone Lake, YNP, Wyoming, USA - YL17G02_20 | ecosystem: Environmental > Aquatic > Freshwater > Lake > Sediment | place: USA: Wyoming | collected...
ACAAAACTTCGCCCAATCTTCCGCCTCGCCCGGTTGCCTCAAAAAACAGCTACCCTACGATCGCGTCAGAAAGGAGCTACCAAAATCCCCATTGCGGCCTAAACCTTCGGTAGCTTTTTCTTTTGACGCAACTGGGCGAGCTGCGCGACGGCACTTCGCAAGATGCTTCGGGAGGTCACAACATCAACGAACAGCAGAACTCGGAAAAACGAGTCTCGCGGCCGAGGCGCTGCGCATGGGCTACCGTCCCCTCGGACGGATAGGCAATCCCGTCAAACCTCGCTTCGACGGCCGCGGCATCTATCCGCTGTTGAAGCTGTCCGGCCGGCCGCGCGCACCCCAACAGCAACGGCGTCGTCGGAAACATCGCCCGCGCCCTCTCGAACAGCCGTTGGAGATCGGCGAGGTCCCAGTCGGTGGTCGGACCAATCGAGTGTCCGGGGAGGGGCATGAGGAGAACGATGACCAGCGAGTGGAGTCGCCGCCTGTCCAGCAGGGCCAGAGCGCGGTCGCCTTCGCCGTCGGCGTCGGCGAGGTTGCTCAGAACAACATGAGGCGAGATCGGCAAGTTTCGCTCTTCGAGCAGATCGAGGCCGAGCCGAATGTCGTCGAGGGTCTTGTCGGCGAGGCGATAGACGCGCTGGAGCATGTCGAGCGACCCGACGACGTCGAGCAGGACGGCATCGGCGCGGCTTTGGCAGAGCGCGTCGGCCGTCTCGCGGTTGATCAGCTTGGAATGGACTGTCGTGCGCAAGCCCAGTTCGGATTTGAGTCGCGCCAGAGTCGGGCAAAAGGGCGCGAGCGGAACGATTCCGTCGTCGTCGCACCCGCCGGTCAGAAGCAGACCGCGAAGGCCGCGGTCCTTGAGGCGCACCACCAGGTCCCAGAGCGCCTGCGGAGTTTCGGCCGGGTAGGCGTTCCGGAGCAGACAGCCGCCGCAGTGCATGCACTGGAGGTCGCAGTCGCGGCCGGTCACCGAGACGGCGACATAGACGGGGTCGCCCGAGTTTTTGAATTCGTCGGTATCGTAGTGTTTGACGCTGGGCGCGAAGAACGTGATTTGGCGTTTCGGTGAGCGCTGTTGGCGGCCCCGTCGCGTTTCTTCCTCGGTCCACTTTCCGGCCAACTGGAGCCGAATGCGTTCGAGGTCTTCCTGGTCGGGCGGAAAGGGATAGTTGCGCAGACCCGGCCCCGGAAGCGAATTGGCGAAAGGGCGGTTGCAGGCAATGCGGCCGTCGGGGCCGGGACAGCCGCGCGTGCGAAACGCCTCGCCCTCGGCGATGATTCGACCGAGCTCGGCGTCCGTCATTCCGAACGAGAGAATGCGGCCGCTCTTGGCGTCGAACGTAAACTCGTCCGCCGAGGCCATGCCGGAGTCAATCAGGTGGGCCGCCAGTTGAATGCGCCGATAGGAATCCATGAGCGGCGGCGCGGCGGCGTCCATCGGCGAGCCTTCTTCGGGGAAGAACGAGAACAATTGGTTCACGCCGCCGAGATCGTGGACGGTCTGAAAGGCCCCGACCAGGTCGCGCTCGGTTTCGCCAAGGCCGGCGATGAAGTGGCTGCCGACGTTGCGCGGGCCGAAAACCTCAACCGCCTCGGTGAACCGCTCCCAGTAGGCCGCCCAGCGATGCGGTCCGCCCGCCGAAGCGCCGCGCAGCCGCTCGAACAACTCGGGGGTCGAAGCGTCAATCGCGATCCCGATCTTGTCCACGCCGCAGGCGCGCAGCCGCTCCAGTCCGCCGGCGTCCACGAGCGTCGGCGTAATGAGCGCCGAAAGCAGAATCGGGCTTTCGCGTCGGAGGGTTGTGGCGATCGTGAGCGTGTCGTCGAAAGCGCGCGGGTGCGTGACCATGGAAATGCAGACGCGCTGCGCGTGGTCGCACTTCGGAAGGCGGTCGAGCACCTCGCGGAGCGAATACGTCGGCCAGGGAACGCGGATGAACGTGCGGTCGTGGCCGCGCAGACGACTCAGGCCGCAATAGGCGCAGGCGGCGGCGCAGCCGTCCTCGTAGGTCAACAACAGGTTGATGCAGTGTAGTTGAGCGTTGCGCCAGAAGCGGCCGGGCTTGAAACCCAGCGTGATCGCGGCGGCCGCGCTGCAGCGGACAAATTCGGGACTTTGGCGAGACAACTCCATCATTTCACTCGCTTACGGCGACGATGGAACCTGTCACGCCCAAGCAGGAAGATTCCAGAGAAAAGATTCTTCGACCCTCAATCGAACGTCGCCATCACGGGCAGATGGTCGCTCAGGGCGACCGAGCCGGGATCTTTCGGCGACAGCGAAAAGGGGCGGTCGCGCAGAACGCGCACTTCGCACAGCCGCCCGCCCAGCAACGCATTGGCCCAGATGAAATCAATCCGCTTGGGCGCCTCCTTGGTCGGCCGGGGCATTGTGATCTCGGAGCCAACGCCCGCGATCTTAAACGTGTCAATCAGCCCCGCCGCCCTCCAGCGTCCGTATTCGGGACGGTCGGGCGTGTGATTGAAGTCGCCCTGGATGATCAGCCGCCGCTTGCTCTGAAAATCGTTTTGCAGCGTCTTGAGCACTTCGGTCACTTCGCGCTCGCGCACGGCATTGTCGCTGGGGTGAAGATGGACGCTGTGGAGGATTGTCTCGCCGAGCGGCGTTTGGAGGACGGCGCGGCCCCAGTGGCGCGTGAAAAGGTCCTTGGGCCGTTGGCCGCCCACGATCGGGCAGTTGGCCGACTCGAGGATTTCAAGCCGCGTGATCAGGGCGCCGGGCCAGCTGCCGCCGCTGGGAAAGAAGACGTGGCGCAGGGCGAGACGATCCGCGATTTCCTTCACCACCCACTCGGCGGGCGATTCGGCGAACGTGAGGATGTCGGGCTGAAAGGGCCGGAGCGCCTCGGCGAAACGCTGCGCCATCTCGGCCATGACCTTCTTGTCCTTGGCCGCTGCGCGCCGCTTCTTGAACTTCTCCTCGTCGGGCGTCCAGCCGTAGCAGGCATAGACGTTGTAAGTGATCGTGCGAAGCTTCGGCGGAGCGCCTCTGCGGAATGGAAACCGCCCGAGCGATCGGCAACCGACGGCGCCGGCCAGCGAACCCATGCCCGCGGCTTTGAGAAACTCCCTGCGCGAAATCATCCGTAGGCTTCCCTTCATCGAACTTGAAACCTGAGACTTGGCCCTTGAAACCTACAACGCTTTACCTGCCTCTCGCCTCCCGTCTCTCACTTCTTCTCTTTCAGCACACGGTCGAAGAACTCATTCACCTTCTTGTCAATCTCCGCTCCGCCGAAGCCGTGGCCGCCGCCAGGGACAACGTGGTACGTCACGTCCAGTCCGGCCTTCTTCAGCGCCTCGTTGAGCAACTCGCTCTGATTCATCGGCACCGTCATGTCCTTGTCGCCGTGCATGATGAGGAACGGCGGGCAGTCTTTGGCGATGTAGCGGATCGGGTTGGCGCGCTGGCCCTTCTCCTGGTTTTCGAGGATTGGCGCGCCGATCAGTTTCGACTCCGGCGAGTCGGGCGCGTTGTGTTTGAGATTGCTGGGGAAATCGCCGATTTTCGAGAAATCGGTCGGGCCGAAGAAATCGCAGACGGCCTGGACGCGGCTCGAGACGTTGCGCGGCCCCTTGTCGCCCTCGAGCTCCTTGATGTCGCCCGACGTTCCGAGCAACGCGACGAGGTGTCCGCCCGCCGACGAGCCCCAAACGCCGATGCGGTCGGGATCAATGCCGTACTTCTCGGCGTTGGCGCGCAGCCAGCGAATCGCCGCCTTGCAGTCGTGGATTTGCGCGGGAAAGACCGCTTCGCCGCTCAGGCGATAGTTGATGCTGGCCGCGACGTAGCCGCGAGGCACAAGGCGCGCCGCCGGACACCCGCCCTTGTCGCCGCCCACCCACGCGCCGCCGTGAATCCAGACCACCAGCGGCAGTTTGCCTTCGGCCTTTTCGGCGAAATAAACGTCGAGCGCGCGCGACTTGCCCCCGCCTGTAACATACTCGATGTCCCGCTCGACCTTGACGCCCTCCGGCAGGGGACGTTCTTTCTTCGGAGCAACCGCATCTGCCTTGCGCGGCGGCGCGGGACGCTCCTGCGACGGCTCGGCCGCCATGACGGCCACTGCCCCCGCGACGAACACCACCGCCGGCCAGAATCCGATTCTTCTTCGACTCATGATGTTCCTCCTCCTTCTTTCATGATGGCGATGTCTTTCCCTTGCCAGAAGAGCGTAGGACAGGTTGCCAACCTGTCCCACCGCTTCCCGTCGCTTCAGGGCAGCGCTGGCAACATCGAGATTCCCTGCGCCTGCGAGGCAGTCAAGCATTAGATGGGTGACCATGCTCGCCGCGTGCTTCACCCGAAATCGAGAGGAACACTCCGGTATCGGCCGAGCGACGTTTTTTCGGTTGATTTCGAGGAGGCGCCGATGCAAGGAAGTAACTCGTTGACCGCGCGCGAAGCGCCGCCACACGCGAAAGGAGAGGGACTATGTGCAAGACGTGCGGATGCCAGAAGGACAAAGGCAAGGACAAGAAGTGACGGGTTGACGGGTCTGTCTGGTTGTGCGCCGCCGCGTTGTCTGGAGTTCTACGCGCGCGGCGCATGTTTTTTTCCGGCTCTGCAACGGGCCCCTTTCGCCGACCCGAAACGCGGCAATTGAGGGCAGCAGTCAAAATCCTGACTCCGAAAAGAGTGTGGATTCTTGCGTTCAATCCGGGTCGCACATCGGGTGAGCGCTAACCTGCAAGGGCCGTGCAAGTGAATCCTCGTTCCTGCGTGCTTCACCCTTCCACGTTCATCCTTCATCGTTCGGCGCTGGCCTTCAGTTCTCCAATCGCAATACCGTATTCACCTTTGACGGAATAGAGAAGGTAGGTCTTGCCGCCTTCGCGGAAGATGCAGGGGTCGCGCAGCGCGCGGACGGGCGGCGTCGGGCCGTCCTTCGATTTCACAATGGGCATGCCGGCGCCCTCGTAGTCGGTTTCGGGTTCGAGAATTCTGACGGGCGGCGAGGCTTTCCAGGTCGCGGGGTCGGGCGTGAGTTTGATTTTCGACAGCAGGATGGATTCGGGCGAGTCACCGACGCGGCAGAGGAAAATCGTCAGCACGTCGCCGTCGAGTTGGAGGGCCGAGTGGCGGAACGTCGCGCCGATCGTTTTGTCCTCGGCGGCGCGGGCGAGCGTGTCGCTGACCTTCTCGAAGCGGGTCAGGCCATCTTTCGAGCGCGAGATCATTCCCCGGCGATCCACGGCGTAGTACCAGCCGCCCCACGGAAGGACGCGAAAGTAAAAGTCGCCGAGAATCGTGGGGCGCGGCGCGAAATGAAGCCCGTCGTTCGAGAGCGCAACGAACGTGGATTGTCCCTCGCCCTTGACGGCGCAGTGGAAGTACATGCGGATTTCCTTCTGCGAGGCGTCCACGTGAACGTCGGGCGAGGCGATGTGGCCCGAGCAGGCGGGATTGACGGCGGCGGCTTCCTTGAGGCTCAGGACGCCGGGTTTGTAGATCGTCCAAGGGCCTTCGAGGCGGTCGGCGAAGGCCACGCGGATGTACTTGCCGCGATGGTGGGCGAAGTAGAGATAGTATTTGCCGAGCGGCTTGGCGATCCAGTCGGGGACGCGGATGAGCGACGGGCCGTTGATGTTCGCGCCTTCGTCGCCGGGAAGCATGTCGGGGCGGATGATGGGGTTTTGCGGGAAGCGAACGACGGTGGGTTTCCTCGCCGCACTGTCGGCGGGAGAGGCCTCGCCCGCGAGCGCGGAACTGTCCAACAGTCGCAGACAGGCCAAACCGAAGAGAACCACACGGATTCGCCGCAAAGAATCACAACAAGACGCAATAGGCACGATAGGACTCCTTTCCCTGAGACTATGTCCCTGCCGTGGCCTGTAACCGCAACCAAGGCAGGACTATCGCAACCACAAATCCCGCAGGTTTCGCAGATTACAACGAAAAACGAGAAGAGCGCTCTGGCAAGCGACTCAGAAACCCATGCGATTGTTGCCCACTTCAACGGTTCCTCTCCGACCGCAGAAAGGACCAGCACGATTGAATCTGTGCTTGCGTTGGGAGGGGCCCTCTGGTACGGGTGATCGCTGTTGTTCATAGGGAGCGGTGGAGTATAAATGTCTCCCAATCATTCTACTCGGTCCCACGCTCAGGAAGGGCGGGAGGTCTTACAATGAGAAGGAGCAAGAGCGGGTTTACGTTGATTGAGCTACTCATCGTGGTGGCGATCATCGCCATTCTGGCGGCGATCGCCGTGCCCAATTTCCTCGAGGCGCAGATCCGCGCCAAAGTGTCCAAGGCCGTCGCTCACATGCGCACGTTGGCTGTCGCCAGCGAGGCCTTTCGGGTGGATCATAATCACTACATTCCCAACTGGACGGGGTCGGGCGCCAATGAATACGCCAGTTTCCTTCAGGACCGAATGGACCCGCTGTGGACGCCCCGAAGCAGTTCCATCAATATTGACGCGGCCAGCCTCACGTCCCCGATTGCTTACATCACGGGGTTCATCAGCGATCCGTTCCTGGAGGCGAAGGCCTACTACGACAGCAACGGATATGTCTGCGACTATGCGTGGATGTATGGCGTGGATAAGAGCTCGACGGAAGCCTTTTGCTTTGCGAGCCGCGGCCCCGACCGACAAGGGGAACGGCCGGCCCCGGGAGGCGCTTCGCCGAGCAACCGCACCGCCGGCTGTTTCCTGACGCTTTACGACACGTTGGGCCCGGGCAGAACCAAGCAGGTTTTCACGGTCGGCGACCGGGCGAACAGCTGGTACGGCTCCTATGACCCCACCAACGGGACGGTCAGCCGCGGGAACATCGTCCGGCTCAGCTACTGAGTCGCGCGATTGCGCGATGCGGAAAGCGGGAATAAGGCGCTGGCCGTGATCCCCTCACCGCCAGGAAATACCTCGTTCTGAGTGACTTGAAATTTCCACGCATTCGAGGCTCTTGCAGAAGTCGGAGCGCCGGCGGCCTCGCCGGTGTTTTTCCGTCGTTTTGCGGCTGAATCCTGGCTTAAAAGACCGGCGAGGCCGCCGGCGCTCCGACGTATGCCTCATTCTGCAAGAGGCTCATTCTTATGGGGATTCCCGTGGCGATCGAATGGTATTTGCCCAAGTCACCCATTGACACCACGCTCGGCCGGTGCTATCAATATGCTATCTTTGTGCAGGAGGGAACCACAATGGCTCAAATCCTAGTGCGAAATCTGGACGAAAAAACCGTTGGGCGGTTGAAACGGCAGGCCAAGCGAAACGGTCGCTCGCTGCAATCGGAAGTCAAGACCATCATCGAGGAAGCGACTCGGCAAGTGGATATGGAAACCGCGCGAAAACTGATGGACGAGTTTCGAAGTCGGTTCAAGGGACGAAAGTTCCCTAACAGCGCCGACTTGATCCGCGAGGACCGCGACCGATGAACCTCTATGTCGTGGACGCAAGCGTCGCAATAAAATGGCATCCCGATACGGTTGATACAATGTCCGATTGAACCGGCGTTGACAACCCAATCGGCATTTGCTATCATTCTGCTATCTTGAGTGAAGGAGAAAAGGCGATGGCGCAAATTTTAGTCCGCGAATTGCCCTCTCGCGTTGTTGCGCGTTTGAAAAAACGGGCAAAAAGCTGCGGGCGTTCGCTTCAATCCGAAGTGAAGATGATTCTGGAGGATGCTGCGCGGACCGACGTGAGCGAGGCCTGGCGAATCGCGGATCGAATTCGGGCGCAGTTCAAAGGGCGCAAATTCCCCAATAGCGCAGACCTCATTCGAGAGGATCGCGACCGATGAATCCGTGGGTTGTGGACGCCAGCGTGGCGATCAAATGGTTCCTCCCCGAAGATGATACCGAGTCGGCGCTACGACTGCAAGGCCACGACCACCGGCTGCATGCACCCGATTTCATGCTTCTGGAGACGGACAATGTTCTGTGGAAACACATCCGACGCGGTCTAATCTCGCCGGGGGAAAGTGATCGCGTTCGCGCCGGTCTTCGGCAAATGCCCATACAGTATCACGCTTTTCTTTCGCTGCTTGACCTTGCTTACAGCGTAGCTCTGCAAGCAAGGCGAAGTCTATACGACAGTTTGTATGTTGCCCTGGCGATTGATTTAGATATGCAACTTGTCACCGCGGATCGCCGGCTTTATCAGGCGCTCCAGGGAACCCCGTTCGCCCAACGAGCGATTTGGATTTCCGATGTTCCGTAACACCGCACAGACGGCGCACTCTGTTTCGGCCGGAGCGAAGTCATGAACGCTCTGAAGATCAGCAGACTAATCAGACTCGTTGATGTATGTCTCGCCGTCTGGTTTGCCTTCTGGGGTGGCGCTCTCGTCCTTATGTTCCTTTATTGGACAATTCTCCCGCAAACGGTGCCGGCATTGCTGAGGCCGCAGGATCTGCTTGCGATGCTCACGGAAGGCATCCTGCTCATGTATGCCGCCTTGTTCCTCAACCGCCGGGAATACCTGTTGGCACTCGTCAATGCGTGTATTGTCTTGGCCGTGCTTCTCCTGTACGCAAAGCCCACACCCGCCGTGATCATCTTTGGAGCACTACCAGTAGTTTACCTCTATGCCGTCTTGCTGATTTCGAAACACACTCCCAATCCGTAAAATCCGCGGAATCGGTGCTCTGTTTTTCGATCTGCTTTCCGACAGCGATTATGCAGACTTCACGGAGTGGAGAGAACAGAATCGTCCCTCAGACGACGAGGACTTGCAGCGATTCAGCGGGTTTGATCATCGCGTCACTCGCAAGCGTGATGTCAAGGCGGTCGTTGTTCACGGCATGCGTCGCGCGGACTGGCTTTCCGGCGACTGTCACGGTCACGTTAGCCGGCTTGGCATTTTGGTGCAACGCAAGAGCCAGCGTCTTCAGGCGCAACTTGCCCCACTTCACGGCGATTTCCGCCTTCATCTTTCCGCCTTCCGCCTTCTGCGAAAACGTTCCCCAGCCTTCGGCCGTGGTGAACGCGGCGCGGAAGTCTTCCGGGGTCAACCTCGGCGCAAATCCTATGTGTCCGTGTGGTCCGTGATAGTCAAATCCACACGCCGCCAGAAAGACCCCATAGCTCGCCATCGAGCGGGCATAGTGGTCGCCGCACTCGATCTCGTTCCAGGGATTGCGCCGCGACGGATGATAGCGGTCGTGGATCGCGCGCGTGACGGCCAGCCCTTCCTCGACCATCCCCTCCCAGATCATGTGGCCGGAGATTTGATACTCGAAGCCGTTCATGCACTCGTTGAAGTAGCCGTAAGCCCAGTCGGGCGCCTTGCCCTGGGCGTCCTTCTTGTCGCCGCGCGGCCACGTACACATGATCAGGCCGCCCTCGCCCGGCATGGCGTACCAGCGGCCGCCCTTGTTGGCTTCGCGCCACGGACCGACGTCGGGCGTAAAGTTGTATTTCCAGAGCGAACGCAGCGCGCGCTTCACGTGTTCTTCGTCAATGATCCGCCCCAGGCCGACCTGAAACGCCCAGCTCTGTCCGAACACCTGATCAATCTCGCAGCCGTTGCCCGACTTCATCGCTTCGGGATGGGCGGGGTCGGGTTTGTGGATGAAGTATTCGCCGTTCCAGAGTTCGCTGACGATCTTCTTGGTGCCGACGTCGAAAATGGCGCGCGTGCGCTTGGCGAATTCCGCGTCACCCATTTCTTTCGCCATTTCTTCGCCCGCGCGCAGTGCCGCGAGATAGAGACCGCTCAACCACGCGACCGGGCCATACCAATCGGTGTCGAGCGTGTTGTGCTGCTTGCCTTCGAGCAGGCCGTCGCCGTTGCCGTCCTGTTCGATGAGGTATTCGAGCGACTTCTTGATGCGCGGCCAGTTGCGCTTGAGGAACTTGCCGTCGGCCGACATCTGGTGTTCGCGCCAGGCGCGCAGGATGCAGCCGGCCTGACCATCGGCAGCGGGCATATTGTTGAACTCGCCGCGAAAACGAATTGCGCCGGTCGCCGGATCGAACGCGACGCCGTAGTCGCTCATCTCGCGCACCGAACGCTCCAACTGCGGAAAAAGGCGCGCCATCGCGTGGGCGTATTGCCACACGTGGGCGCAAGTGCCGGCGCAGCATCCCACGCCTTCCCAACCGTAGAACCGCCCGCTCTTGAACCAGTGACAGGTCGAGGTGGCCAGAATGGAGGTGTTCGCGAACGTGCGGTCGAGGAACCAGCGCGGCAGCGTCGAATCGTACCATGTGTTATACCAGAGACGTGTCTGCTCCGACAGCGCCTTGAGGTTCTTCGCCACATACTCGGCCACCTCGCGCGCCGAATCGAAGCGATTGGCATAATGCCGCCCGGCCTCGCCTTTCAGGCCTTTCAGTTGGAAGTTGGGAAAATGCCACGTGAGAAGAAACGTGACCGTCGTTTCCTTTCCCGGTTCGAGTGCGAACTTGCGGCCCAGCGCACCGGTCAACTTCTTCTCGAAACCCATCGTGGCGTCGGGATCGGTAGCCAGTCCCATAGCGCCGCCCCGGTCATCCTTGCCCGATTCAGGCAAAGCCAGACACATTGATCCATAGTCAGGCTGGTCGCGGAGGTTCGTTATCTCAGGCCGCGGCCGGTCGGCGAACTCGATCTGGTCAATGTCAATATGCCCCCAGCCGCCGCTATGGTTGTCAACGATCTCGATTCGCGCGGTCTTGCTCTCAAGGTCCTGCACGTTCCAGCCGGCCCATTCCAGGGCGTCGGTGTTTTTGGCGGTCTGCGTGCGCACCACTTTGCCGTCCACCACGAGATTGATGCAAGTTTCGTTGGGATGATCGCCGCCGCCGATCAGGAAATTGATGAACGGCCGTCGAAGGGTGAACGCGGGCGAGGTGAGTTTGCCGCGCGGCTTGTCGGAAGCGGGATAGGAGTTGACGAGCCCTTTCCCCTCGAAGCCGCTGAGTCTCTGGTTCTCTGCCAGCGCCCCTTTGGCCGGCCCTTTGCCGAATGCATCGCCTTCCACTTTCCAGTTGCCATAGGTCTCGCCTTCAAAATCGGCGAAGACAGTCGGGGGTTGTTCGGCCGGCTGTTTCCCGCCCTTCCAGGGCGGCTCGACGGTGCATTCCAGAAACGTCACACCGCGGCGACGAACGACGCGATTGCGGCGGAGACCGCGACTCAGCCGTCCGCTGTGCAGACAGACCGCATTCTCGAGCGTTCCGATCAGTTCGCCCTCCACCTTGTCCCGGCCGGTGTTCTTGATGGTAAACTGCATGATTGTCGCCGGCAGACTCGAATCGTCGGGATTGAGCGGGACAAACGGCGAGAACGCTTCGAGCGAGACGGTCACCGGCACACTGTCGTCACGGTATTCAACATAGCCAATGGGATATTCGCCGCAAAACGTGACGTTGGAAAACCCCGCGCGATCGAGGTTGCGCACCTGGCTCTTGCCGTCCGTTGCAATGCGCAGCGCAAAGCCTTGCTCGAGCGGGGAGGCGGGCTGCATCGGTTTGGCATAATGTTCCGCGCCCGTTTTGACGGGCTGATTGAAGATGTCCCAGTGCCAAAGCCGTCCATCGCCGCCGAGATAGAGCTGGCCCGCGCAGATGCCGCCGATGGGCATGCCGATCTTGTCCAATTCCGCGCCGCGATAGACCGCGCGCTCGCCGCGAGCAAAGAGCGACTTGACCCATTCGGGGCTGAGTTTCTTGTCGGCGGGGATCAACTTCTCGAAGTCCGCCGCCTCGAACGGCCCGGCCATCGGCGGAAGTCCCGTTGTCAGCGCGGCTGCTGCCCCCGCGCCCGCGATCTTCAGGAAATCGCGCCGGGTCGGCCCGCCGCAACAACAGCCGGCCGAACCGCACGCCGCCGGTGCGGCCTTCTGGCTTCGACGCATGTCGCTGTCCTTTCAAATACGAATCCGATGTGCAACATCGGCCATCCTGCCCACAGCGCCGGCTTTCACTCACGCACCTTTCTTCGGCTTCTTCGCTTTGGCGGCGACCGGCTTTTTGGCGCCCGCCGGTCTTGGCTTGCCCGGCCAGGGATAGTCGTTGCGGCCGGCTCCGGGGTCCACGGGACCGGGCGGAAGCGTCTTTTGCCACGCGAGGACTCTCTGCTCCAGTCGCTCGGCGATCTCCGGCCGGCGGTCGGCCTGGTTGTTCAACTGCATGGGGTCGCGCGGAATGTCATAGAGTTCTTTGCGGCTGCCGTCGGGATTCACGAGCAACTTCCAGTCGCCGTCGCGAATGGCCAGCATGGGGCTTCGGTTGATCACGTCGCCCGCGATGTTGAAACGCCATTCCCACAGGATCGGCTTGGTGCGCGAACGCGACGTGCCGCCGAGGATGTCGCCCACGTCTTCGCCGTCGAGGTTCGCCGGGTCGGCCGGTTGGATTCCGACAGAATTGCACAGGGTCGGAAGGAAATCCACGGCGGTGACGACCGACGAGTCGTCTATGCGTCCGGCGGAAACGTGGCCCGGCCAGCGAACGATGAACGGCATGCGGATGCCGCCTTCGTAGAGGCTTCGCTTGCGGCCGCGGAACGGCCCGGCCGAACCCGCGGCGCTGTGGCTGGCGTTGGCGATGTGAATGTCTTCGGGGCCGTTGTCGCTCGAAAAGAGAATCATTGTGTTGTCGGCAAGGCCCAACTCGTCGAGCTTCGCGAGCAGGCGGCCGACTTGTGTGTCGAGGTCGGTGACCGACGCGTAGAAAACCTGCATCGCGCCTTTGTAAGGAATGTTCGGCGCGGGCGACAGCCGAGCGTAGGGTTTCATCTGCTCGTCGGTCGGATGGAGCGGCGCGTGCGGAACCAGCGACCAGACGTTGACGTAGAACGGCTTGTCGCGGTTGGCCTCGATGAAGCGAATTGTTTCATCCACGATCAGCGCCGACGACTTGGCGCGGAAGTAGGGGTCCTTCTCGTCCCAGGGGACGCCGAACGTGCCGACGTCGGGCGCGTTGACGGCGCGGTAGTCGCGGATGCCGTACTCGCTCAGCGGCGACGCGCCGGGGCCGTTGCCGAGGTGCCATTTGCCGAAGTGGGCGGTGGCATAGCCGTTGTCCTGCAAGAGTTTGGTTATGGTCGGGACGCTGGGGTCGAGGAAGTTGGGCATGCCGCGCGCCGCGTTCTGTTCGGGCGTGGCGAAGTGGCCGTGGACGCGATGGCGGGCGGGATAGTGGCCGGTCATGAACGCGGTGCGGCTGGGCGAGCAGACCGACCCGTTGACGTAGAATTGCGTAAAGAGGGTTCCTTCTTTCGCCAGCCGATCGAGGTTGGGCGTCCGAATGATCGGATGGCCGTAGCAGCCGAGGTCGCCCCAGCCAAGGTCGTCGGCGAGGATGAAGATGATGTTGGGTTTGCGTGAGGAGGTTGGTCCGCCGAAGCCGTTCGATCGCAGCGCGAGAGCGGCGGCGCCCAGGCCGGCGGTTTTCAGGAAATCGCGTCGTTTCATGATGCGCACCCCTTTCCTCAGAGGGATTCTCGGAATTCAAAGTGGCGCAAGCGGTCAGCCTGCGCGCGGCGCCAGAGCGGCATGGGCAGAACCTCAGACCCGCGGTAACGTCTCCGTTTCAAGGGTCATTCACAGGCTGACAGCCTGCGCCACCCTGAAGCAGCTCGCGAAACTCGCGGGCGTTCTCGACGGCAAATCCCTTGTAGTCGTTGTTGAAATAGGCCGCCACGTGATGGCCGTCGGCCAGACAACCGCGCGCAAAGTCGGCCCAGTCGCTCAACCGCACGCTCGAGTACTTCCCTGCAGAACGCCCCGACGCGCCGTGAAAGCGGAGATAGACCAGCGGCGCCGTGACCAGCCGCGGACAGTCAATCTTGACGTGATGAAACACACACAACGCAACGTCGCGTTCGCTCAACAGCGCGTAAACCGCCGTTGTGAACCACGACGGATGGCGGAATTCGATTGCATATTCGAACTCGCGACTGAGCAAAGGCAAAAACCGTTCGAGCCGATCGAGATCGAGGCCGAAATTCGGCGGCAACTGAATGAGGATCGGCCCGAGGCGGTCGCCCAGCCGCCGCGCGCCTCTCAGAAAATCCGCCAGTTCGCCGCCCGCATCGTGAAGCATCTTGCGGTGGGTGATCTGCCGCCACATCTTGACCGCATAGAGGAATCCCGGCGGCGCCTTGTCGCGCCATCCGTCAAACGTTCGGTCGGGCATCATCTGATAGAATGTGGCGTTGATTTCGACGGTGTCAAAGTGCGCGGCGTAGTGTTGAAACCAGCGGCCGGCCGAAAGGTCTTCGGGATAGAAGACTCCCCGCCAGTGGTCGTACGACCAACCCGATGTGCCCACACGGTAGGTCATGGCGGACAACGTTCCTGTGTCTATGGCGATTTGGGCGGCGGCGCCGGTGCGGACGCGCTGGTCGGCAAATCCTTGATTTGCGCGTTCAGCAGCTCGAGCTCGCGCTTCTTGCCCTGCCCCTCGTAAATCAGCCGCAACTGGCTGGCGGCGTCGCGAACCTCGGCAATGATCTCGCCGGCCACGGGCCGACCGCGCGTGGCGAGGCCGATCGCTACGCACTCCTTCAGCCGCTCGATCGCCTCGTCGTAGCGCTTCTGAATCGCCAACGCCTTGCCGAGATGGGAGCGTGACCAAACGTCTCCGCGCAGGACCGAGGCGCGCGCCTGGAGCAACTCGAAATCGAGCAGGTGCGCCGTCGCCCGATCTTCGGGACACAGGTCATGGGCGCGCATGTAAGCGCGCGTGGCCTCGTCGAACTTCATCTGGCGCACCTTCTTGTGGCCCTCGACGATCGAAGGAACCGCGGCCGCGAACCTGCGCAGCCGCGCCAGATCGGCCGGCGTATAGCTGCCCGGCGCGAGGTGCGACTCGATCGAATCGGCTTTCGACAGCAGCCAGTCGAGATTGTCAAACAGCGGCTGCTCGCTGTAGCCGTAGCGTGGCGAAAGAAATTCGAGATAAGGATGGTTCTCGCTGTTGACCGGGCCGTCCCCCAGATCGGCCGCCAGCGCGCGCCCATCGGTCAGATAGCAGCTGAGCAACTTGTCGGGATCGTCGAGCCGGAGTTCGGCGAGGTCGGCGGCCACCGCCTTGTCTTTCAGCCTCCCGGCGATGAGGCGGTAGTCGAGCTGAAGCGGTTCGGGCGTACCGACCAACAAAGCATAGTGGGTCGGCTCGTTGTTCATATACCAAATGGCAAAGTGCGGGAAGACCTTCTGAAACGTGCGCAGAGCCAGTCGAAGCGTGTCGGTGGTCAGGCCGCCGAGCGGCATCCAGACGACCACCATTCCGCCGGAAGTCAGCCGGTCGCGGCACAGTTGGAAGTACTCATAATCGTAGAGGTTGGCGTTGGTCTTGTAGCGCAAATCCGTGCAGTCGGTGGCAATGATGTCATAGCGCCGCGGGGAAAAACGCAGATAGCTGCGGACGTCGTCATAGATGACCGAATAGCGAGGATCGAGAAGCACCGGCTGGCCCTGCCGGTTGTACATCAGGACGCGGCCTTTGTTGGCCACGGTCAGCAGCCCCGCGAACTCGAGCACGGTCGGGCAGATCTCGACGCAGTCCAGTTTCTGGAGCGAAGCGTACTGAAGATAGGAGTACGAAGCGCCGCCGCTGCCGAAGCCGACCGTGAGCGCCGTGGTCGGGCTGGTCAGGAACAGCATCGGCACATGGGCGAGACTCTTCTGGTCGGTCAGGAGAATGCGGTCGGTTCCCGCCACGCCCACCTTGTCCACGTAGAGCGATCGCTCGCCGACGATGTTTTCGAGAACCGACACCGTGGCTAACGGACCTTCCGTGTAGTAGAGAAGCCGTTCAGTCGGCCCGGGTTCGTGGAACATCGCATGGAACGGAAACCGAACGAGCAGAACGAGCGCGCACAGGCCCGACAGGCCGATGACAAAGTAGCGCCGCACCGGATCGAGCGCCGTGAGGTTGAGCGTGAGGATAACCGCCATCGCGATGTTGCCGATGCTGAGCAAAAACAACGTCCACGCGATGCCCAGCGAGGGGATCAGAACAAATCCCGCCGCCAGCGAGCCGAGAATCGCGCCCACCGTGTTGATCGAATAGAGGTCGCCGACCGTCCGCCCCACGCGCGCCAGCGAGGGCACGCAGACGCGCACGGCCACGGGATAGGCCATGCCCATCAGCAACGTGGGCAAAAAGATCGCCGCGCCGGTCTTGAGAAACACGTTGGCCACCGCCGCGGCGAAATAGATTTGGGTCGAGTCGTCGCTGAGCTCCTTGAACGGCGCAACGTTCGGCGCCACTTTCAGGATCACCAGGAACGAGAACGCGCCCGTCAAACCGATGCCCAGCTGAAGCAACGAGAAACAGCGGACCGGTCCGGGCAGCCGGTCGGCAAACAGCGTCATCAGCGCGCTGCCGAGCGCCAGACCGACCAGAAAAACCGTCAGCATCGCGGTGAAGGCGTAAGTCGTGTTCTTCAGCAGATCGAACGAGAAAACCAGCGAGCGCGACCAGGCCACCTGGTAGGCCAGCGCCGTTGCGCCCGAGATGCCGTAGCACCAGAAGACCATCTGCGACGTGAGCGGTGTGGCATCGGTCGGAAGACTGACGGACGCGTCGCCCTCGCCGACTTCGGACGTCGCGCCAGCGAGTGGTTCGACGGCAGCGCCGGGTCTCGTCGAGAGCGCCAGCGCGATGCCGCCCACGGCCGCATTGATCGCCACGGCAACCAACATCGTTCCATAGACGCCAAGCGTCTCGATACCGTGAAATCCGGTCGCATAGCACCCCACAACGGCGCCGAGCGTGTTGACGGCGTAAAGCACCCCCAGCGACATACCCAGTCGGTCGCGTACCCGTCCGTACCATTTCGACAAAACCGGCAACGTCGCGCCCATCAGTGTCGTCGGCACAAGCAGGACGCCGAGCGTCAGGAGCAATCGAACCAGAGTCAGCGTCTGGAACGACGGCTCGCCGTTTCGATAGAGCGAGCGGAAAGCGGGATCGGCCAGCCGAAGCAAGCCGGGTACGGCGAAGGCGCTCAGGGCGATGCCGATCTCGAGCAAGGCATAAAGCCGAAGCGGGTTGCGTTGGCGGTCGGCCCAGCGCCCGAAGACGAAGCTGCCCAGCGCCAGTCCGCCCATGTAGGCCGCCAGAACGGTGCTGACGGCATAGAGGGTTGCTCCGAACACATAGGTCAGCATGCGGGTCCACAGGACCTCATAGACCAGGCCCGCGAAACCGGACGCCAGGAAGAGCGCCAGAACGATGCCGCCGCGCGGGGGCGACCACCGGCGCGACAACGTGGGAATCGGTGCGGAAATCGCCATTGGGGGTGCCACTCCTTCGAGATGCGTTGCGCCAGAAGTTGGCGACACCCCCGGCGATTTGCAACTGCGAAAAAAGCGCCCCCGAAAGAATCTCCTCCTGTTTAAGGTTGAACCGGCGGCGCAACGCGCCATAGTGCCGGGTGCGTCGGACCGAGCGACTTGAGGGGGCCGCGCCGTGCCGGAAGAAAAGGCGCCAACCGAGGTTAGTCCGCCCAGACCATCGCACCCACGGCGACAACGCCGACGGATTGCGTTCGCCCTGCTGGCGGCCGTCGCCGTCGTTTTCTATCTCTACGTCACGTTCCACGGCCCGCGCGACTACACCGGCGAGCTGGCCCGCCTCTTGCCCGCCCGAACGTCGGCTTTCATCGCGCTCAACGACTTCGAGGGCATCCGGCAACGCGTCGCCCAAACCCGCCTCTACGAACAGCTGAGCACGAGCATTGACCTCGCCTCGCTGCTGATGACCAACGAAGACTGGCGCCAGTATCAAGAGAACAAAGACAGCCTCGAATGGAAGGCCAAGGCCGCGCTGGCCCGCGAGTTCCTGCGCCGCTACTTCTCGCGCCAGGTCGTCGTCACGCTTTCGCGACTGGACGGCTGCGATGAGCCCGCGCTGCTCGTCATGGCGCGCACCGACCTGGGCTTCGCCGAAAAACTGGGCGAACTGTGCGCGCAGCTCTATCCCGAACTCCATCTGGCGACCGAACGCTATCGCGGCATCCCGCTCTATGCTTACGAAGCCCCGCAGTCGAGGCGGTCGTTCACCTATGTCCGTTTCGGCAAGACCGTGGTCCTGTCGCTGCGCACCGACGAGCGCGACTATTTGCGGCGCATCATTGACTGGCGCCTCGACGCGCCGCCCCAGTCGCTTTTCGAGACCGCCGACTTTCAGCGCGCGTGGCGGTCGCCCGCCCGGAGCCAGGGACTGCTGGGCATCGCGCGGCCCGACGCTTTTTTTCGCGATCTGACCGCCCGGCCGGAATTCAACCTGCGCGGCTACCTCAACCACCCGCGAAGGGCTCCGCTTCGAAAAGCGATCGGCCAGTTCCCCTTTCTCGAAACAGCCATTACGGTCGCCGAACGGATCGAGATTCGGTTGGCGGCGCGAAATTCCGCGACGACTTCTTCGGCAGACGCGAAAGCGCCAAACGGCACGCCGCTGACGTTGCTGGAGACGATTCCCTCGACGTGCACCGCCTTTGCCGTGTTTCGATTCGAGAATCTCGCCGAGACACTCGCTCGAATCCTCAACATTCATCGTGCCTTCAGCGAAGACGTTGCCGATCCCAAGGTCCTCGCCGACGCGGTCGAATATCTCAACACGCAATGGGGAATAGACGTGAATCGCGATCTCGCGCCGGCGCTCGGGCGCGAAGCCGCGCTCGTCGTTCACGAGGTTCAACTGCCGATGATGGTGTCGGCCGGCCTTCTCGTTCGCGCGACCGACCGAACGCGCGCCGAGGCGGCGGTTGGCCGGGTGATCAGGACATACGCCGGCAACTACGCCGATTCCCAGCGCGCGGCGACGCTGCCCAGGGAATTCCGCGACGCGCCCGATTTTCATCCGCTCTATCCGACGCCTCTGGGCCTCCTGGGCGTCGGGTGGCTGGGCGACTTTTGCCTGTGGGGGACAAATCCAAACTCCTATCTGGCCATGAAACGAATGCTTGAAAACAGGGGGGAGCCGATCGCGCGCAACGCCGTCTTCCAATCGCTGGGCCTGCCGGTCGGCGAACCGGCCGACGCTTTGGCGTTTGTCAATCTCGAAGAAGTGGGCCGTCGCGCCGAAGGTCTGTTGGCCGTCATGGCGTTGTTCAATCGAAATGTGCGCGAAAAGTCGGTCCTGTATGGCAAGATCATCGCGGTCATGCGACTGCTGCGCGGCGTCGGTTTGTCGGCCCGCTGCTTGGACGGCGATTGGACCTTCGTCATCCGAGTCCCAACGCAATAAGGCCAAGGATGAAGGCGGCAGGATGAGTCAAGGCAACTACCCCACATCCGGCTCCGCGATAGGCGAATCTCTTGTCCGCCACCGTTCATCCTTCATCCTTCCGCCTTCATCCTTTTCCAAAAATCGGTCTTGACGTTCGCGCAGAAAAGGACTTTGCCTATCGGCACTGAAGTCGCTGATTCCCCAAGAAAAGCGGCTTGTCACAACAATCCTAACATCAGGAGGGGTACTCGAATGAAGCATCGGAGAGTGGTGTGGTTCGGGCTGTGCGCGGTGGCACTGGCGTTGGCGGCGCTGATGCCAGTGGCGCCGGTGGCGGCGGCCGAGGAATCGGAGAAACCCGATCATCTGGTTCCCTATGTGCCGACGCCGCTGGATGTCGTCGAGGAAATGCTCAAGATGGCCGATGTCAAGTCCAGCGACGTGGTCTTCGACCTGGGCTGCGGCGACGGCCGAATCGTGGCGATGGCGGCCAAGAAGTTCGGCGCCCGCCGGGCCTATGGCGTGGACATTGACCCGGTGCGCGTGAAAGAAGCGCGCGAGCTGGCCGAGAAAGAAGGCGTGGCCAACAAGGTTCGGATTTTCGAAGGCGACGTGTTCAAGACCAACTTCTCGTCGGCCACGGTCGTGACCATGTATCTCCTCCCCGACTACAACCTCCAGCTGCGGCCAAACCTCGAGAAACAGCTGGCGGTGGGGTCGCGCGTCGTTTCGCACGATTTCGATATGGCGTCGGAGCCAAACTGGAAGCCCATCGAGGCCCGCCGGTTCACCGACAAGAACGGCAGCGAGCACACGATTTACTTCTGGAAGATCACGGCCGCGATGAAGGGCGGAGCGGCGCCGGCTGGTGAGCCCGTCAAAGAAAAAGGCAAGAGGGGCGGCGGCAAGAGGGGCGGCGGCAAGAAGGCCAAAGAGGCCGCCAAATAACCCTATTCCCTTCGCAGTTCATACTTTCGCAAGCCTCTTTCAGGGGAAAGGGTGAACTCTTTACTCGCTTCTTGCTACAAACCAGGATTTGAAACCCACAGGCGGGACGAGATTTCTCGTCCCGCCTCTCTTTATGTTCAGCCTTCCGCCTTCATCCCTTTCTCTTCCGTTGTCCCAGCAATTCCCACATCGGCCCTTTGTATCCGCGCTGCCGCAGCCACTTGGTTAGGCGAACAGACACATTGATCTCCAACCCGGGGACAATCCAATCCGGACGGCGGCTCGCCTCGTCGCTGACGCGTTCGAGCAGACTCGACCGCACGGCGGGCGAAAGGTAAAAGCGGGGTTCAAGCAGACTCTGGCCCGGCGCAATCCATCCCTCCTCGCGCGCCTGGCGCTCGATCGCCGTTCCCGGATAGACGCGAATGCCGCACATAATGATCACGGCGGTCGGCTCGCAGCGATCCATCAGGTCGAACGTCTCGCTCAGCGTGTCGGCTGTCTCGCCCGGTCCCCCAAGCAGCAGATAGTGCGCAAAGGGGAGTTCGGCGTCCCGGCACGCGCGCGAAGCCGCCAGAATCTGCTCCGGCGTCATCTCCTTGCGCAACGCGGCCAGCATCGTCGGAGAGCCGGCGTCGGTTCCCAACTCGACGCTTGCGCACCCGGCCTTGCGCATCAACGCGGCCAGACGACTGTCGAGATAAGCCGGATGAGCAAAGCACGACCACGGCACGGCGAGGCGGCGTTCGATCAGCGCTTGGCAGACCGATTCGGCATGGTCGGTCGGGAAGTTGAAGTAGTTGTCCACGAAATAGAGATACTCGACGCCGTGTTCGGCCGCCAGCCGCTCGATCTCGTCGGCGACGGTTTCGGCTGGCCTCACGTGAAAGCTCCGCCCCTCGAGCAGCGGATAGGTGCAATAGCTGCAATGGAACGGACAGCCGCGCTTGGTCTGGACGTTGGCCATCCCGCCTTCTCGGCTGTAGAATTCCATGTCCAATCCAACGCGCCTCGGCCCCTCAGACGGAAACGTCAGCTCAGCCGCCGTCGCCGACCGCGTTCGGTGGAATCCCTCTGCCGCCCGATAGACAAGCCCGCCGATGTGGGATAGGTCGGCAACCTGTCTAGCCAGCGCTTCGACCAGCCCTACGATTCGCGCCTCGGCCTCGCCCACAACGCCGATGTCGCCGCCCAACGCCTCGAGCGTCTCGACCGGGAAGAGCGAATAGCCCGCGCCGCCCAGAACGATCGGCACGTTGGGCGCGGCGCGGCGACAAGATTCAACGAGCACCCGAATCTCGCCCACGTAACTCACGCTGGTCGGATAGGTCAGGTTGTCAATGTTGCGGACCGAAACGCCGATGACGTCGGGAGCAAACTGCCCGACCGTTTCGGCCAGCGCGGCGGGCGCGGCCTCGGCCTCGTGGCAGTTGATGTCGAACACCTGCGTTTCGTGTCCCGCTCCCGCGAGCGCCGATTCGACGTAGGCCACACCGAGCGGAAACACCGGACAGGGCATAAACTCGCGGTTGGCCGAGATGAGGAGGACGCGCGACATGACTCGGTCTTTGTATGGAGTGCGGCGGCACGACGCCGCTTTGATTTGGCGCGGAGGCGGGGGGAGAGATTGGACGTTGGAAAAAATCAAAGCGGCGTCGTGCCGCCGCACTCCGCACAATTGCCAAACGCCTTCCCCCCTCGGTCGGCGCACCGGAACATTCCGGCCAGGGCCGAGCTCCGAGTACTCTTGACCTGCTGTCAGACCGCTTCGCCCGACCAGTTCGGCGCGTGCGTCGGCTCGTGCCGCGGCAGGGCCAGCGTGACCATCTCGGGCAAGCGCCACACCGCCGATTCGTCCATTTCCCCAATGGCCGCCACGATGCTCTCCTCGGAAGCCTGGCCGGTGTGAATGCGAATCACCCGGGCCTCGCTGTCTCCATCGGCCTCCCACTCCTCTTCCGAGACTCGTTCGATCGGAACGCCACACGTGGCCAGGATTCGCACGACATCGGCCAGAGCGTCGCGATGGCCGGTGCTCACGATCCGCATCCAATAGCCGTCGCAGCCACAGGCGCGGCGTGCCAGCGGTTTTTGCCCCACCGGCATGGTCAGAAACGGCGGCGCGGCTTGCTTGTCCTCGATGGCCGAAAGGGCCATAATGTCGCTCAAGACCGCGCTCGCCGTCGGTTGCGGCCCTGCGCCCGGCCCAACGAGCAGAACGGCCCCCACGGGGCGGCCTTCGAGAAGAATGCCGTTCAACACATCGCCCACCGAGGCCAACGGATGGTCCTTCCACAGAAGCGCCGGACAAACGCCGACGGCCACACTGCCGTCCTCGTCCACTTCGGCCACGGCCAGCTGCTTGACGACGTAGCCGTCGGCTTCCGCCGCCTTCAGGTCCTGCTGTGTCAAATCGGCAATGCCCTCGCGGGCCACGTCCTCGTAGCGAATATCGAGGTCGAAGGCGAGCGAGGCGAGAATGGCGATCTTGTTCGCCGCATCCACGCTCTCAATGTCGGCGGTGGGGTCGGGTTCGGCATAACCTCGCCGTTGCGCGTCGCGCAGCGCTTCCTCGAAGGACATTCCTGCCGTCGCCATCTCCGTGAGGATAAAGTTGCACGTCCCGTTGAGAATACCCTCGA
>Ga0315274_10003700_pt1 | contig 22732 bp, 21 predicted proteins | sample YL17G02_20_MG_FD_203700 | JGI IMG/M metagenome (GOLD analysis project Ga0315274, IMG submission 203700) | Sediment microbial communities from Yellowstone Lake, YNP, Wyoming, USA - YL17G02_20 | ecosystem: Environmental > Aquatic > Freshwater > Lake > Sediment | place: USA: Wyoming | collected...
AGATCTTTTAAAATATGTCGCTCCTTCGGAGCTTAGATTTGTTGTTTGCTTGTTTTTCTATAAATATGACACCCCTCTGGGGTTAAAAATTCCTTAAGTCAGTGACATTCGGCTTCAGCCTGCGTTTTTTAAGCATTTTGAAAGGGGTAACATCAAAACTCACTGCCATCAAAAGGTGACCAATGATGAATATAATGTCAGATAAAATTCGAGCAATGTTTGATGGTCTCGGCATTAATCCTGAAAATATAATCCAGCTTGAACAGCAACAAGTAAGCCAGGATGACCTTTATAGTGCCTCATCCCCATTTCCCGCACTAAGCAGATACCGTAAGTATATAAAATTCATGGATGATCTTACCTCGTTAAAAGCATGGTACAAGTACCGTATAATTGTAATCGTGGAGTATTTTATCACCCTTGCGGACACTATGGCTGAATATAACGGCGTTTTCAGCGACAAAAAGATAATTCCATTTCGGCTGACAAAAGAGGTGAAAGAGGCTTTGCGAAAGATTGCACACGATCTGACACCTCAGCAGATGGCACAGATCGAGGCTATCGAAGCAAAATCCGACCACGATACTGCGGCGATAACGGACTGGATCAAGTTCATAGTTGACAAGCATAAAATTCTGGGCGCGACAACAAAGGAAATAGAGAACAGCCTTGATGGTTTCCACTTCGGGAGAACGTCTGAGGACGTAAACTCACCAATGTTTGCTCTGATAAATCGTGACCTGTTCTTTAATCACCTGATCCCGGAAGTGATGGCATTTCAGGAAACGGTCATAAAATACGCCAGCAGTTACAATCACGTTACAGCGGGATTGACCCACGGACAGCCAGCGGAGCCGACGACAATAGCCAAGCAGATTACAAATACTGTTGCGGCGATAGACTCTATTATAAGGCAGGTTTTCCTTCCATTCAACGATAAGGGGGAACGTACGACCATATCATTCCCTGTTAAGACGTTCGGTGCAGTCGGCAACCACAGCGATCTAAGATCGGCGTATCCTGACATTGACTGGATCGAAAACGACAAAAAGTTCATATCTGCACTTGGAACAGGTGTCCATCTTGATACGATGACAACTCAAGCAAATCTGTATGGTGAATATAAGCGTATATACGATGCTGTTTGCACCATAGCACGCCTTATTCTAAAATTCAACAACGATTTTTGGGGTTGGACGAGTTTCCAGTGGTTCCGCAAGAAACGGAAGGCTGGCGTAAAAGGATCATCAGTCATGCCCAACAAATACAATCCATGGCGTATCGAGGGTGCAAACAAGGTACTGGAGAAGTTTATCGTGCAGTTGGAGTATACCTCAAAAGCTTTAATGGATTATCCGTATGAAGGAGATATGGGGCGCTCGATAATCATGCGTGACATCGGAGACGATTTCGCAAAATTCTTCATCGCTCTTGGCAGGATAAGGGAAGAGCTTGAGTTATATGAGCTAAATGAGGATAAAATAAATCAGTTCCTTGATAGCAATCCAGGGCTTGTCGGAGGCGCCGCACAGACTATACTGAAACGCTCACAGGTCGAAGGTGACGCTTATCGGCATATACAGACGATAATGATAAACCCCGATGGAAACTACGTTTCCAGAGAGGAGTTTATAAAAAGATTGATGGAAAACCAATCCATTCCCGAAGAGGTAAAGAAAGAAATACTAACTTACTCTGACCCGATAAATAACGTTGGCTATGCTGATGAGCTTGCAGACATGGCAATCAAACAGGCAGAGGAGACAATAAGACTTTGCAAAGGTGCTGGATATAGGAGATAAGGCAATGGAGAAAACTGTTATAGAAATTCCAGATATGATGAATAAGGAACTTACCGAAATAAAGCAAGTTTTGGCACAAAATAAAGAGCAATTGTTGAGAGATTATAAAGTAAAGGAGATTGGAATATTCGGGTCTTACGTCAGGAGTGAGCAAAAGAAAAATAGTGATCTTGACATATTAGTTGAGTTTGAAGAACCAATCGGGTTATTCAAATTCATGGATCTCGAGGAATACCTTAAAAACCTTCTTGGCATAAAAATTGATCTGGTTTCCAAAAAGGCATTAAAGCCGTATATTGGAAAGTATATACTTGATGAAGTGGTATATATATGAGAAAGCGTGATTATAGAAATTATCTTTCAGACATACTTGAATCCATAGATGAAATTAAAATGCTTTGTCAAAGTGCGGAAAAAGGGAAGTATGGATTAGTAATTTGATATGAAAATCATGAACCTAATTGATTATCTTGATTGGATAGGTAATAGATAATGGAAAAAGTAAAAAGAAATGGATGATACTGAAATAATAATCAGTGGTATAAAGGAAATTTTATATGTTAAAAGAATACACGTTTGATATATTCTATGAACCAATGGAAGATGGTGGATATCTAGTCATTGTTCCAGCTTTACCCGGTATTGTTACTTATGGTAAAGATCTGGAAGAAGCACGAATGATGGCACTAGATGCGATTCGATGTCATTGTGAAGGCTTACAAAAAGATGGCGAACCAATTCCAGATAACAGCAATGTCAGATTAGAGCCACAAATAGAGAAAGTTAAGGTTGCCTTAGCATCATGAGTCCACAGTTACCAATTCTGAAACCAAAGGATGTTATCAGTGCGCTTCGGCGTGCAGGATTCTATATACATCATCAGACTGGAAGCCATATACAGCTTAAACATAATCAAAAGACCTGGCTTAGAGTGACAATACCATTTCATCGTGATGATTTGCCGAAACCAATCATTAGGAGTATTATCAGGCAAGCCGAATTAACAGTTCAAGAATTTCTTGATCTGCTTGAGTAAGGGAGATATTACCATGTCTAAATTAGCGATTGACGGCGGCGAAAGGGTGCGAAAGACACCTTTGCCCCCAAGAAGATTGTTCGGAGAAGAAGAAAAATCAGCGGCTATGGCTCTTTTTGATCGGTCTATTGAGTCTGGAGAAGCCTTTGGATACAACGGTGTAGAGGAACAGGCTTACGAGAAGGAGTTTGCCGAGTTTCAAGGCGGAGGGTTTGCTGATCTCGTAAATTCTGGCACGTCTGCGGTATTTGTGGCACTTGGAGCCTTGTCGCTTGAGCCACTCAGCGAAGTCATTGCCCCTCCGATAACTGACCCCGGCGGTGTAATGCCTATCCCAATGCTAAACTGCGTTCCCGTTATAGCCGATGCTCATCCGGGGTCGTATAATTTAGGTCCCGATCAGATTGAGGACGTCCTGACAGAAAGAACTAAAGCCATCATAGTTGCGCACATCTTCGGCGAACCTGTTGATATGGATCCCGTAATGGAAATCGCAAGGTCAAGGGGTATCTACGTCATCGAGGATTGCGCTCAGTCACACAGGGCATTGTATAAAGGCCGTCTCGCTGGCACAATAGGCGACATCGCCGCATTCTCAACTATGAGCGGTAAGCATCATGCCACTGGTGCGCAAGGCGGGGTAGTCTACACAAAAAACGAGGAGCTATATTGGGAAGCGAAACGATTTGCTGACAGAGGCAAGCCTTTTAATACTGACTCACCAACAAACGTCAGAATAGGGTTAAACCTGAACAGCAACGAGCTTTCGGCAACCATCGGGCGTGTGCAATTGAAAAAACTGCCATACATAATTGAGAAAAGGCGCAAGTTCGTCAAAGGACTCGTGAATGCGATAAAAGACCTTAAAAGCGTTTCTCATGGATGGATGCCTTATGACTGTGAATCTTCGTACTGGTACGTCAGGATGCACATTGATTGCGAAAAGCTTACGGTCAGCAAAGATCAGTTCGTCAATGCCCTTAGCGCAGAAGGGATACCATGTTTTGCGGCATATAGGCATATTCCGTCTGAGGCAAAGTGGTTCAAAGAGCGAAATACCTATGGCAAAGGCGGGTACCCATGGACTGACCCTGCGTACAAAGGGAACAGAGATTGGCAATTTCCATGCCCCAACGCCGTTGAAGCTACTGAGACTCATTTCAATCTTTCAATTAACGAAAGCTTTGGAGATCAGGAGGTTGCGGATTTCGCAGAAGCCTTGCACAAAGTCGAAAAAGCTTATTTGAAATAGTTGGTTCTTCGGACTTTAGCGTGGCAATGAAAATTGCAACAATACGGAATAGCACAGCTTTAGCTTGCATTTTTAGAATAAATTACGTGTTTAACGCAAGCTAAAGCTGTGCTATTCCATAAAATTTTAACAGAGAGTCCATTTTGAGCCTTGTTAACATAGAGTAATTCACCTAGAACAATGACAGGCAAAAAGAGTATATCAGCACTATCCATTATGTTGCAGACTTCGGTAATTCCTTCTCTATAAGCAATCACAGCATTGGTATCAACAGCCAATCTATCATTCGCCTTCAATTTTTTCAAATTCCTCATCTATAAGCTTTCGCATAGATTCTGCTTCTTCGTGTGATAAAGTTCCTGCCAATTTACGAAGCTCATCTTTATTAGTTCGAGGGCAAAGGTCATATTCCAGTTGCAGCCAAGTAATCTTCGAAGATGCCATTGCTATCCCCGCAATTAGGGCAGAACGGGCGTTATCTATTAAGGCACCTCTCGCTCAATATGTAGCAAATTTGCTATAACACCAATTGATGCAACTACTTGTTTGCGAGCTTCATGCACTGATAAACGAGGTGTCTCTAAAGAATCATATGTCCTGAATCTTAATGGAGACTTTTTTATTAATGACATAAGTTTGACTGCACCATCAGTGTTTACGGAATTTTTGAGGACATAAAGCGGTTGATTGCGATTTATCTCAGCTGGGGGTATTGGAATTGCTTGAACAGGCAGTCGCTCTTTTATTGCTTTATATAAAGTTTCGGAATTCTGGAAATCTAAGTAACCTATAGTGTCCAACATTCCTAATCTCTCAAATTCCCGTTTATTCCTTGTAAAAGTAGTATCACGAATCGGTAGTGCTATACATGTAATGCTTTATTAAGATTATAATGACAAATGAAATACTTGATAGCTCCAACGTGGTTACTCAGCTTCTTTGAGAATGAAAGCGCCTTCCTAACCAAACGGGATATTCGCTGTCTCATAGTGCAATTGAAACGCTCTATGTGATTCACTTTCCCCTTAACCACATGATGGCGTTCCGCCGGGATCACTACCTTGTATGCCTGCCAATCATCTGTATAGAACGTTGCCTTCTCTCTGTAGTCTTCTGGTATCAATTCCCATAGCTTCTTAGCACTCTCCTGAGAACGACCCCCAACATGGAAAGCTATGATCTACATGCTCTTGGCATCCATCGCTATCCAGACCCACTGCTTGTTTTTCCTGCTACCTACAAAACTCCACATCTCGTCTACCTCCGAATCAATAGACCAGATGAGCAGTTTTTCTGTCTTTAAGCTTGCCTGATAGTTTAGGTCATCCTAGTGTTCGCTAGGACAGGTCCTTGTAGTTGCTCATACTCGGATACCATAAAACCCAACAGCCATCGAAGGCTAACTCCCATGACACGGCAAATCCCACGAAGGGGTATCCGTTCCAGAAGCAACTTTCTGATCTGTTCCCTTTCTTTTACTGATATGAGTTTCCGTTCGGCATCCTCTATGAATTGACGTCCACATGATTTGCAGTAGTGATTCTGCTTACCATTGTGAATATGACCATTCTTTTTGTTCTTTGTGCTTCCACATTCAGGACAACAGATTTTCATGGTTAACATCCTTTGGTGAAGTGTTTTTCACAAAAGATAACCATTATAATCTCATTTGTCAACTTCTCATTCTAGCATTACATGCAGCGCACTATCAAATAAGGATTGTATTGAAATCGTGAGAAATCGGTGTATTATAATATTTTTGCTTTTATAAATCAAGAAAAATTACACTTTACAGAACAGTTTAATTTTCAATATTTGCATATATAAAAATTTAAACAGACTCCACCTTTTCGCAATGTAAACACTACATTAGATATTCATATAGACTTTAAAGTTCCTTAAATTAACGACTTATGCTAATTTTCGTATATTAAGGAATAAAGCCAGTTTGTAGTAGCTCAATTTATTGAGTGTTTTTATAAAAGTTCGATAAATCGAACTACTACAAACAAGACTAGCACAAGTCGTTAAATCAAGTTTTTCGCTTTTGTTTTTTTGCGGCTGGAAAGAGGACGTTATTCAGGATAAGACGATAGCCCGGTGAGTTTTTGTGTAATTCAAGATTCGTTGGCGGATCCCCAACTTTGTGCCTGTAATCCTCCGGGTCATGTCCACCAAGAAAAGTAAATGTACCACGTCCACATGCTCCGTGAATATACTTAGCATAGTTACTTCCCTCGATGTCCCCAAGGATCACTGTTGTATCTTTAAGTGTTGACTTGTTAAATGAGGTTGTCTGTCCAAGAAATCCCTTTACAATCCCTACGTGATCCTGAGTGAGCATAGCTGGTATGGGATCATATTTTGCGGCGAACTCGAAAAGCGTAAAATCCTCTTTGCCATCAGATGGATCAAGTGATATATCTGGATTATCAATATTCGAGAATTCATAAACTTCAGCCCTTGTTTCAAGAGTGAAATCCTTAAAAGCAAACGTTTTCGTGAAATCCAGTTTTGACTGGCAATCAGGTGTTAGAGGAGTTCCATCTATCTCTGGTGGAACTATGTCAATTCCATCTGCGGCAAGAGCGATGTCAACTGTGTCTGGCGTACACATCATGAAAAAAAACCCGCCTTGCAATACGTAATCCTTTAAAGCTTTCACCACAGCGCATTTATGTTCCTGTACAGATTTATAGCCTGCCGCTTTGGCGGAGGCTTCAAAAGCGGCGACTTGCTTTTGATACCAGGGAGCGTTACGATATGAGCTATAAAATTTACCATACTGCCCTGTGAAATCCTCATGATGACAGTGTAACCAGTCGTATTCCATCAGTTTTCCTGCAAGAACATCCTCATCCCAGACGGTATCATAAGGTATATCGGCGTATTTCAGCGCAAGTACGACAGCATCATCCCATGGTTCATTTAGCATACTGATCTGGGATGCACTTTCTTTTTCTGGCGGTTTATAAATAGCGATCTTAGGTGCCTTCTCCAGCAGAACAGCATCCATGTTACTACCTTCCATTATCTGATAGATTGCGTTTAAATCAGCATCAGAAATCGGCTGGAAAGTAACTCCCATTACGTCAGCCTTTTGTCTTACATCAGGTAGATCATCAATCAGAAAAGAGCCATCACGATAATTAAGTAACCATTCAGCATGATACTGGCGTGGTGCCTGCAAAGACCAATAAACAAGCCCATAAGCCCTTAAATAGTCATTCTGAATTTGATCCATAGGGATCAGTATCTTTTGTGCATAAGTTAAATTGGGAAATAATACAAAAATTGAAAGTAAAATACTAACTAAAATAAAATTAAGTTTTTTCATACCTTGTTACTCGTCTATTTGAGTGTGGAAAAGACAGGTCTATAAGTCAATAGGTCTATGAGTTTGAACCTAGAGACCCATTGACCCATAGACTCACTGACTCACTGACCTATACACAATTATGGCAAAGCCTGTCCTGAATTAGTTCCACTTGCAGAAAGACGCTGTAACTGCTTCCTTGCATCAGCTACAAGTATACTGTCTGGATATTCTCTTATCAGCTTTGAATACGCATCAATGGCTTGTTGCCTATCATTAAGCCTTTGCCAATAAATGTTTGCAATCCTGAATTGTGCCTCCGGTGCGAATTGACTGTCAGGACGTACCAATCCCTCGTAAATTTTAATGGCATCGCTGTATTTGCCTTTAAGAATTAAAAGTTCCCCCATATCAATCTGTATCCTGTCTGTTAAACCATTAGCAGGATATTTTTTCACTGCATTGGAACATTCAAGGAACGCATTGTCGTATTCTCCTGATGCCGTCAACCGTTCTATGTTATCATAAGTTTTAAGAAGGTCTCGCAGTGAGTCATTAGAATATTCATCTATAAGCGCAAGTCTGTCTAAGGCATCGTTTGCCCAATCTTCATTGAGATTGCTCTTAGTTGCTACTTTATACTGAATCTTGGCACCGTCAAAATCTCCCATACTGAAGTAGCAATCACCCTTCATTTTTGCTATACGGGCTTCAATAGATGCAGATCGTGATTCCTTTGGTATTGAATTCAAAGTTTCTAATGCCTCGTTATAAAATCCCATAAGACGATAGCAATTTGTTATTTTCAAACGCAGGTTAATAATCTGCTCATTAGATCGTGGATCAATTATAGATTCTGCTTCCTTATACGCTGTAAGAGCAGATGGCAAATTGTGCATATCTTTCTGGTATATATCACCAATCATGATTTGGGCAGATACTAATTGAGTTTTTGCTGTTCTATTATTAATGTTTTTTGCTCTGGCAATCATTTTTTGCAGAATATCTACTGCTTCCTTTGGCTGATTAAGTGTTATTTTCAGTTCCCCAATAGACATCATAGAATCAAGGTAAACATTAGTGTTTGGAAACAACTCAATTATAAGATTAAATAACTTTATAGCCATCTCAGGCTGTTGCTCACGCCTGAGCCATCTGGCTCGCTCAAGTAGAAGATTGCCGTTATCAGGATTAAGTGATACATATTTCCTGAATAGATCAAGCGAATTATCAATATCACCTCTATAAAAATATACATCTGCCAGAGAAAAGATAGCTGTAGGGTTCGCAAGTTGTGACTTCAGCCTCGATACTACCTTGTCATATAATCCCTCTATTTTACATAAATCTAAGATATTTTGTATGATTTCAACACGATCAGGATAGTTTGTGGGTAATACTAGCAGTGCATCAAGATAGACGTTCACTGCTGATTCATACTTTTTTTCGATGATGTATAATTCCGCCAACTGTGTGTAGAGATATGATGCAATCGGTTGTAGTTCAATGGCTTTCTGATATTCCTGTTCAGCCAGGTCGAGGAATCCATGAGATTTTAATATTCCTGCGACTAATTGGTGCAGATAATACTGTCTTGGTGAAGTTTCGATGATCTTATACCATTCTGCAATTGCTTTATCTTTGTCTCCCTTTTCGATATAGATTTCACCGACCTGTTCATACACATCAATGTCGTTTGAATTAGCTCCCAGAAGTTTTTGATATAAAGCCATTGCATCATCATATTTGCCCTGTTTCCTATACACAAGTGCTAGTTGCTGAATCATGTAAGAATTATCAGGATTCTCTTTCAAGCTTAATGTTATCATATCTTCTGCTTCTTTAAACATGCTTTCGGCGATGTAAAGATAAACAAGTCGGCTGAAGACAGTTGCTCGCAGTGTAGATTTCGGGAATTGCTCTAAGAAATTCTGATACTGCTCAATGGCTTTTTTATTATCACCTTTCGAGTAGAGATAACCTGCAACACGGTAAACTGCCATTGCGGCTGATTCTGTTCCGGGGTATTGCTGAAGTATCTGCTTAGACATGGCAAGAAGGTCGTCAAACTGGTATCTATGCGTATATACATTCGACATTAATGACATAGCATTTGCTGCTCCCATGCTGTTTGGATTATCAGAAATCACATTCAAATATGACTTGATCGCAGAATCATCATCACCAAGCTGAATGTAGCACGATGCCATCTGTATCAGGATTTCGCTTTTAAGGGTAGTTTCTGGTGATTCTTTAAGGATTTTTTCGTATATGTTAAGAGCTTCCTGCGCCTTACCTACTGCTTGCAGATTCTCTGCTTCGCTGAAGGCTTGCACGTCTTTGACAGCAGATTCTCCCAATACTGGAAGGATTATTGATATGCAGAACATGGAGGATATAAGAATGTATAATATGAATTTAAACACTGAACTCAATTCCTTTTTGGAGTGCTGAAGCTTGTCAGCATTGCGCAAGCAAGAATATTACTTGCCAAAGTGTTGTATCACTATGTTAAGGTCAAGTACATCCACTACACCATCTTTGTTTACATCAGCTTTAGATTGTCTGGCTTGGATTTGCCAAAGTATTTGCTTACGATTACAAGATCAAGGATATTAACTGCGCCATCCGAATTCACGTCACAATTATATTCTGTAAAACTTGCACCCGAATTTATGGTTTCATCAATTTTGCCATCACCATTAGAATCTATATTGATAGTGACACCTTTATTATTGGAAAGGGCATCCCAATCAACAGAATACTCATGCACTGCATTAGCTGACATAGGAACATTGGTAGCATTGAAAACAGTGGTATTCGCATCTTTAGTCAAAGTTACCTCTAATCCATAAGTTCCTTTGTCTTTACCAGTAACTTCGTAATGATAAACTTCTGTTGGAAAGAAAACTGTGATTGTTTCATTATCATACATCGAACCCGGAATCTCATTCTTTACTTTTCCATTTACCAGACCTGTAATTCCTCCCTGAGAATCTAATATTCTAAGTTCAGCAGGACTTTTCAGCTTTGCTACAACAGAATTCATCATCTTATCTGTTTCATTCACAGTGAATTTTATCATTTCTGTTAATGTATCTTCTGAGATACTACTTACGCCTTCTTTTATGACACTTGATAAAGCCCATTGCCATTCTTCACTTTTTATAAATTTGCTCAATTGCGGGAACAGATATTTGCCCGCCCTATTTTTTGCCCAATCAGAAATTGTTTGATCTCCCAACTTAAGGCATTGAATCTCATATTGTCATACTCAATACCTGTGTAATATAATTCCTCATAATTATCAGTTAAATTATTACGCCTGAACCAGTCAGTAAAATTCTGCCAGATTGTGTTTACTGCGCTCATGAAGGAATCCGTATCTAAAAGGTAAGGTGGATATATGGATCGTTGTAATAACTTTGTGTTAATTGTAGATTTTAATTTAGAGACATCCTCCACAGGTTTCTGGATGTATGGCTTCATATCCCATAATAGTATTGTGTCATCGCTACTCCCACTGGCAAGCAGATTACCATCTGGGCTAAACGCTACTGAACTCACCCTATCAGGAGTATACGCCCAATGCGTAGCGATGTTGGTTCTGCTCCTGACATCCCATAGGTTTATCGTATTATCGCTACTCCCGCTGGCAAGCAGACTGCCATCTGGGCTGAATGTTACTGATTTCACATAATCATCCGTCAAATAACCTACCCGTATAAATATGATAGGATCATAGAGATAAATACCAAAATCGCTCGCTATCGCCAACATTTTACCATCAGGTGAAAATTTAACGTCATTAACAGCCCCAAAACCCAGCCTTGCAACCGCGCCCTCTGGCAACGCCAATAATTGAGATGAAAACGAACTTATGATTATAATAGCGGAAATAAAGAAAATTGCACGCTTCATCTTTTCTCCTTTTTGCTGTTTTTTAAAGCCATTAACTCCCATGATAAGAAACATTATACCACAAATTCGTTATAGACCAGCAGATTAGCTTTTTTCCAATAAAGTGAGTAACTCAGAAGCAGAAAATATACGAATACCTCTATACTCTTTCAAAGGCAGTAAATGACGACGGTCTCCGGTAATTATATGGGTTGCACCAGAAACTATGGCACACTCCAAGACCTTATCATCAGCGGGGTCATTGGTTATAACTTTAAGATCACCATTTATTCTCACCAAACTTAAAAAACTCATTAGATCAGCTATTGTGTCAATAATTTGTTCGGCAGAAAATTCCAATTTGGTATCTAATTTTTCCGATAATTCGTCAAGCAATTCACGACAAGTTACACCCTCAACAACTCCGTTTCTTGCCAGTTCTATACAGGTATAAGGTTTGCCATTCCAACCTATTCCCGATAACAGTATGTTAGTATCAAATACAACTTTTATGGGCATTATCTGTCCTCATGTATTAAATCATCAACAAAAGCTTCTTTCTCTTCTTCGCTTAAAAAGTCCCAATCTAGTCCTTTTTCTTTACATAGTCGTTTTAGCTGACTTTCAGCATATTTCATGCGTTCATCACGTCTTAATTGAGTTCCTTCTGCTAATTCCAAAAGTATAGCCCGTTTACGTTCAGGAGAAAGTTGCTTGAATAAATCAATCACTTGCTCATCCGTTAAAGATATATTTGCCATTTTATATTACTCCTCTCGCATTTCGATAATGCCTCTACTCGCAATGTTGTCTTCAGGACGGATACCTTCTTTCAACATCATCTCTTGTAGCTTTTCCGCTCCGATAGGTTGAACATCAATGCCCATTTGCTTAAACCATTCATCAAACCATTTCTTTAACTTTTCCCGATCTACACATTGAAGCTTGGAACACAAATCAACCTCTATTTTGGGACTAATAGCAAAGGTCATTTGATCCAAGTTTTTTCGCACTTCGATTAAATCATGCTCAATCTGGTCAACCTTTTTCTTCAAATCCTCTAAATTCTCAACAGTAACTTCCATATCTATCCCTCCTTCAAATTATTGTGTCCTCTAAATGTATTCGTCACTTTTTAGTTTCACCTTGTGGATTTATCGTATTTGACAGAGATTTATAATACTTTTTTATTTGTTCCCTGTATTGCATGGGCCATTGTTCCTGAAGAGATGGTGCAAACATGGTATCCAGTTGCTTTCGCATCTTTGTCGCATCGGGTGGAAGATCGGTTGGTGGTTTTTCAACGATGTAATCACGTCCTGTTTTTGCCTCTCGGTTTTTATCGAGTTCATCCTTTTTCATAGACTTCTCGTATTCAAGTAACCGTGTCAATATACGTTTTTGTCTCTCGATAGTTTCTCTATCCACGTCACCTTCACGGAGAGTTTTTTCAACTTCCTCCATTTCCTTTGCTGTTTGTTCAAGATTGCCCATTGCCTGATTCATCTGGTCCATCTTCTCAGCAAGCCGCTCTGTCGCTTCTTTTATTATTGATTGTTCAGCCGCAAGTTTTTCGAGTAGGTCTTGAAGGGATGGCGTAGTGCCTTGTTTTCGCATCTGGTCCTGCGCATTCTGTGTTGATTGATTCACCTGTGACTGTTGTTCGGCAAGCTGACGAAGCTGTTCCATGTATTCATCCATTCCCATAGACGGTGTTGCCTGCGAATTTACCTGATCTATGCTGTCAAGCATTGCTTCGATTGATTTGTTGATCATGGCTAGGGAGCTACGCTGAATGGGTTCTGCTACCATTGGAAGTTTGTCTTCCAGAGCTTTTGACGATCTTTCCATGCCGTTTGCCGCTTTCTCAAGATTCCAGACTAAATCAAGGCTTATAGCCGAGTTTTTGTGGCTAAGAGTTTTCAATTGATCGGCTATCTTTTTCACACCTTCTGCTAACGCAAGCTGATCAGCCGCAAGTGAATCTATTAGTTCCTTCTCTTTTGGCAACATCCCATTAGCATCACTTTTGAGACTTGAAGCAGACTGAGCGATCTCCTCATGTCTATATGATACGTTAAGGCTTTTTTGTATAGCGTCACGGAGTGCAGTTATTATCTCTTTTGCATCTTGCCCCTTGGTCATCTCCACAGCCGTTTGAAGATCATTTTGCAACTGGTTTAATCCTGAAAGCGCATTCTCCTGAAAAGGCATAGAGTTAATAGGGCGCTGATTCTTTAATTCCGTACTGGCTTGCTGAAGCTGGCTTAAAATTTGTTTTTTCTCGGATATATCAACGATCTGATTAACCATATCTGATATGCCTTTTGCTCTTTCTTTTGTTTCATCTGCCAGTCCTTTGAGATCGTTTTGCAGTTGCTCAAGCTGGTTCTTGATACGCATTTCGTGATTAGACAGCTCATTTGATTTTGTTTGTAATTCATTAGCATCACTTTTTGCCAATTGTTCGCTTTTATCAAGAGTTTCTGATTGTTGCTTTACAAGCTCTTTTGCCTGATTAGCGGCGACTTCCAGCTTTTGCCTCATTTGCATGTTCTTAAATAAGTCAATTATGCGATCCAGTTTCTCCATAAATTCTTGCTGTTTGATATTAATAGACGCCAGATCCTTTTGTTGTTCTGAGAGATTGACTTTATCGAGAGTTTCAGACAGCTTTTTCATCAACTGCTTCATTTCATCAGTCGCAACTTCATTTATCAGGTCTTTTAGCTCTTTGATTTTGTTAATCAGGTCCAGGCTAATAAGAGGATTTTCCTCAGCTTTCTTTGCAGTTTCAGCAACCTTCTGAGCAACGTTCTTCATCTGTTCCTCGATCTTCTTTTGCAGTTCCACAGCCTTCTCTAGCTCTTTTTTGCTAGTCCAATCCATTTCATTCTTAGTTTTTAGGTCCTTGATAATATCATCAACTGCCCTTTTAGCATCTTCCTGTTTGGAGCGTATATCCTCCATCTCCGATTCTTGTTTTTGCTGTTCGCTTTCTGTCTGCTTGAAAATTTCATAGAGTGACGGGAATCGGGCTGTAAACACAGTAGATTTCCCTATGTTGGGACCAGATACATTGTCAGTATCAGAAGCCTCCACGTAGTATGATACAACGTCCTCTGGAAACAACTGGATCGGTGTGAGGTCCCAAGCATACTTCAAAGATACGTCCATCTGCTGACCAGTATACACCGCCAAAGGAACAGCCGTCCTTTTATCCTGTCCTTCAACCTGATAATTAAGTTTTACGTTTGCGATCCCGTGATCATCCATGACATCAACCTGTAATGGTATTGCCATATCCTGACCCAGTGTTATATTCTTGCCGGGGTTTACTATATTCACTTTTGGAGGTTGATCTGGAATTGCGTTTATCGAATACCTTACAGGATCAGAATTAGTTAAGCCATCAGCATCTAAAACGGAGACGTAATACATTCCATTACGATTTATAAGAAAACTTCCATCAAGCATTTTTGCTTTACGTACATCCATTCTTGTCCTTTTATCTGTTAATTCACTGCTGTCATTAAATACAATAAAAGCTGATGCAATGTCTTTATTTGTCTCTGCTCTTACGATTGCCTTTGTTCCCACTGGAGCGGATATATCGCCTACATTCGGAGCAAGTGATTGTGGATTCATGCCGATGTATTTTGGATAATACAACTCAATCTGAATGTTGCTGACAACAGGTCTCTGAGCGACTTTTATCATGTATTTTGATGACTCAGCGTTCATTAATGAAACGTAATATTCCGTTGATTGCCTCATGTTGCTTAGATTAGTTGAGTATGATGAGTTTCCTATAAGTGATGAATCAAGACGTTTGAGAGTCGTTGTCTGCCATTCAGCGTTTTCCGATTTGAAGTGTAAAAGAGCATCACCCGTTGCAGAACCTTTCACTTCGGCAGTAATCTCTACACCCTCTCCGTGTTGTATTGTAACGTCACCGGGTATCACTTTTGAAATTTCAACGCTGGTTAAAAGCTGATCGCTCTGAAATGGATGTGTAAACGCATTTAATGAGCGGTTGAAAGTCATTGGAAAAAACGCTATGAGTGCAACTACTGGCACAAGACTGATAATAAATGCAAATCCTGAGCGTCTTAATTTTCTGACGTCATCAGATAATACCTTTGATTTATCAATACGGTCAAACAACATTCGTGCCTCTTCGACAACCATTCTCAGAAGGTTTTCAGAATATTTGTATTTATTCTCTGGCATCTCTCGCCATAGTTGCAAAGAGCTTATCAGCCTGTCTTGCAATTCTGGATTATACTGTTCGATCCTGAAAGCCATCTGCTCAATGGACAGTTTTTTAATTAATGTTTTTAGGAAAAAGGCATAAAATGACCATAATATACAGATTGACCAGATAATCATCAAGGTTCCACGAAGCAATCTCGGCAAGTGCAGAATTCCGCCAAAGACGAACCACAGGATCACAAGTACCAAAAGCGATGCAAGCCATAACAGCAGGCTATTCAGGCAGATAAGAAACCGTGATTTTAGTCTTAGCTTATCAACTTCTGATCTGAGATGATTGTAGGATGATTCTGCATTCTCAGGATGGGGAAAGTATCGTTCGGATACAGTTATATCTGACATTCTAAAACTCCAACAAATAATATCATTAACTGGTTATATACCAGATTCATTTTCAGTATAAGATTATACATCAATACGTCTTGTTCTGCAACCTAGAAACGTTAGACGATGCTGTTGATTGACTCCGTTTACCTTCTATATAACGAAATAAATAAAAACAGGTTCACATGCCAGTGAATATCCATTGCTAAAAAGGGTTACACTGTTGTATAATGTCGCAAAACCTATTAATTCATTATTTTTTACAGATGTGAAAGCACAGGAAAAGCTTCCAACCGTTTGGGGAGCTATCAAAGAATAGGATTAGAGTAATATCTGCAATGAATAAAGGGAGACGATCAGTGCCAGAAAAAATAACAAGAAGGAATTTTATAAAGAAAGTGAGTGCAATCACTGCACTTGCAATGAGTGGGATCTCAGTGTCTAATGCAGAAGAAAAAACTGGGATCCCAAAGAGAATACTTGGCAGAACTGGTATAGAGGTCTCAACACTGGCACTTGGAATGGGACCAATTGGCATAAGCAGAATGGCACAGCCTGATGCTGAGAAACTCATCAACCTTTGCATTGATCTGGGTGTAAACTACATAGACGTCGCACCAAATTATGGGGATGGTGAAGAAAAACTGGGTTACGTAATGAAACAGCGCAGAAAGGAAGTTTTTCTGGTTACGAAGGTTGAGGAATCCAGTAAAGAAGGCGCATTGAAACAGATACGAGAAAGCCTGAAAAAGATACAGACTGATTACATTGACGCAGTTCATCTACATGATTTTGGTGGATTTGATTCCAGCGTAGTTCTTGGCAAAGATGGCGCATTAGAAGGTTTAATCGAAGCTCAAAAATCGGGTTTGATAAAGTTTATCGGCATCAGCGGGCACCAAAAGCCGATGAATTTCCTGAAAGCTCTGGAAACTGATAAGATTGATCTGGTAATGACAGTATTTAACTTCGTTGATAGGTATACTTATAATTTCGAGGAAAAAGTTTTGCCCGAAGCGATAAAACGTAAAGCAGGTGTAACCGCCATGAAGGTACTTGGCGGTGCAGTCGGTATGCAATACGACAAGCCAATGCCTGCCTTGCTTCCAGAAGAGCATTATACTTATGCCATGAGATACTCGCTTGGTTTACAGGGGATCGCTACCGTCGTTATTGGGTTGAAAAATGAGGATGAAATTCACAAGGCTGTTAATACTGTGAAAGGCTATAAACCGCTTTCTGATGCAGAAAAGACGAAAATAGAGGAAGTTGGTAAGGATTTGGCTAAACAATGGGGAGAACATTTCGGTCCGATTAGGTGATTAATAAAATGGAAGCAATTTTGAGAAAAGGAGAAAAGCATGAAGAAAAATATATTATATTTCCTTATAACATTCGCTTTCCTTATCTTTGTATTTAACTCCAATGGCGGTGAATTCATTGATGAGTTTTCTTCAACACAGTTGGATAATTCTGTCTGGGAGGTAAAACAGGTAGGTGATGCTTCATATAAGATAAATGATGGTAAGCTTACTCTAACTTCACCAAAACCTACTGACGGTATAATCTTCTATTATAAAGAAGAAGTGAACCAACCCGGATTCTTTTTTGAGGCAAGGGTAGATTCATCAGGCATCGTAGACAGCGGTTACGTCACTACGACAAAAACGATGACTCCGCCAGAAGTAAGTAATACTTATAACGCACTCAGGCTTGGACAATTCAGGTTAAAATCCATTGGCTGGTTAGTAAGAGATGAGAATATTCAGGAAGTTAGTAATGGAAATGTATTGGGGGGAATGCACACTTATAAGATTGAACTTGGTAAAGATAATTTAAAGTTCTATTTCGATGGTAACGAAGTTGCGGATATACCAAAAGTTGCAGAAACAAGATTTTTCTCTGTGTCTCCTGACCCATACTCCACTGATTACAGCGGGGAAGTTGTGATTGAGTATATAAAAATATCCGCTCCGTGGATAGTAGCTGTTGAACCTGCGGGTAAACTTCCTATGCTTTGGGGAAAGATTAAAAATGAATGGAGGTAAATTTCATGCTTGAAGCAATAGCGATATGCCTTTTCCTGAATACAGCACAACCTGATGACTTGCCAGAATGGACAATTTACATCACAAATGACAACTGCCCTGACTACACGTGGGGTTATACAGAGGAACAGACACGCCAAGCCTTCGCTGACATTGTGAAATCCCACCTTGATGAGATGAATCGAACTGATAAAGAATCATCAGAGAATCAAGACAAATACAACATGGCAGTTACTCAGGAAGCATTATGTTTTGTAGAACGCTATCCAGAGCGCAAAGATGAGCTAATAAAACGCATTAAAGAAAGACGAGTATTCGTCAGTCCATATCTATGTAATTCATTATGGGCATTTCAGAGCATAGAGAGTGCCATTCGCACATTCTATCCTGCAAGACGATTGGAAAAGGAATGGAGCATCAGCATTGACGTTGCTGAACACATAGAAGAACCTTCATTACCATGGGGAGTCGCTTCTATACTTGCTGGATGCGGTATAAAGTGGCTGTCTAACCCATTTTATGGTTATGACTCTACATTCAGAGGACTTACGAACCCACCAGTTTTTATTTACGAGGGACCCGATGGCAGTCAGATAAAGGTTGCTATGGATCCATGGGCTTGTCTGAGTGCAAGTTACATGCAAGGCAGTCGCTTGCTTGGTAATCCGGGCATTATAACATCAGAATGGATACCTTATTACAGCCAGTATCCACAAAAAGCCATCCTTGCTAGTGGAACGCACGGCGACATTTCACCGAACAGTGGATCACAGACACGAGGCTTTGCTGACGCCATTATTAACTATAATAAAGCTCCCGGTGAACGTCCAAAGCTAGTCAATGCAATATTCCCTCAGTTCTGTTCAGCAATAGATGAGCTTGATGAAAAGTCTCCATTTTTAACGAAAATCAGGGGTTGTTTCGGTCATTCGTGGGATGTGTGGCCCGTTAGCCTTGCGAAATACGTTACAGACATGCGTGAAGGTGATAGGATGTTCCTCACCACTGAGTCATTAATCAGTATGGCATGTCAGTTATTGCCTGAACTGAAGGAATCAACCCGGTCTGATCGTGAGCGTGCTGAATGGTGCCTGTCAATGCTTTCCGATCACGCATGGAATGGCACTGATGATAATAACAAACGGCATAATGCCGATCTAAGACGAAAATGGAATGAAGAATTAAGTCAAATCAATCAGAAGCTCATAAAGAAAGGTTGGGAATCTCTACAACTAAGAGAAAACGATAAAGTTGTCACCTTATTCAACAGTCTCAGCATACCAAGAATTGATCTAATACGAATAACCGATGTAACAAAAGCACCCAATGGTTCTCAGATAACTGAAGAAGATGGAAAGCCTGTCGCATACTTCATCTCCGCTCAAATTCCGGGTTTTGGGTTTCAACAAGTCAAAATGGACTCAAAAGTTGAAGATAACTCAAACAAATTGAGAGTGACGAACACAGAACTGGAAAGCCCATATTATCAACTCAAAGTTGATCCAATGACTGGTGGTATTTCAAGTTTGATTTATAAGCCAACAGGAACAGAGATTGTTACTGGAAAAGGTCATTCACTTTGCCAGACGGTTTATTTTGACGGTGAGGAACATAAACTCAGTGATGTAAAGTCAAAGGTAGTGGCTGTAGGTAACGTGCTTGCAAGGCTTAAAATCACAGGAACAGCAAGCGATATTAAAGTGACTAATTTTATCACAATGTATGCAGACCTTGATCGTGTTGATTTTGACATTCGCATAAATAAGCCTGTTACAACGAAGGAAGAGCGTTTATGTCAGGTATTCCCAATATTGTGGGATGATGCAGTATTGCGTATTGAAACGACAGGTGCAGTTATCTGTCCTAAAACTCAACCAGAGGGTGATTTGCTTCCCGGTGCGGATACACGCAGATTCGCTGTTCAGGGATTCGTAGACGCTTCAACACCTGACGGTTTGGGAGTGACAATAGCCCCATTGGATGCTTTTGTCTTGCGTCTTGACCTTGATCCAATCACGTTTGAAGCACTCGGTAACGACCAGAACTATCGTGAGGTCGTCAAGGATCAGAATGGCGTAACAGATTTTCAATTCCGTTACTCATTGAGGGCGCATACAGGTGGATACAACGAAGCAAAAGCCTTTGCGTGGAGCCGTTCCGTTGCCAATCCCCTGCTAACTGCAATAGGGAGTATAGACGAACAGGCAGGCAATATTGTAGTACCGTCTGAACGTGCTATCGCTACCTGCTTAAAGCCTGCTGAGGATGATGGATACATAATGCGCCTATGGGAAACAGGCGGACAGTCAGGAGAAGTTGAATTTACGGTGAAAGGCTATCGTAAAGTAATACAAACCGACCTGCTTGAGCGTGATCAGGAAAAAATACCCATAATAGATGGTAAAGTAAAACTTAATATAAATGCTCATAGTTTTGTTTCATTAAGGTTTATATCTTTTTAATCTTACCTAACAATAACGGATTTTAATAAAATTTCCACAGAAAGCTCTTTTTTGCTTTTCGCTGTCATAATTCCATCATCATAAGCATCTAATATATTGATGGGAAAAATATGGGAGCAAAATGATGCGAACGGAAGATGGAGATTTAATATATAGATGCCTTAATGGTGAATCCGAGGCTTTCGGCTTTCTTGTAGATAAATATAGAGAAAGTGTTTACGGATTAGCTTTAGCAATGCTATTGAACTTTGATGATGCTGATGACATAACACAGGAGGTATTTATCACAGCTTACAAAAAGTTGCGATCTCTGAGAAGATGGGACTGCTTTCGCTTATGGTTGTATTCAATAACAAGAAATGCCTGCAAAATGTTTATCCGCTCAAAGTCAAAAAAGCCAGACATAAAGTATCTAGAAGATGAAAATCTGGAAACGCTTGAAAGACCATCCATTGATTCTTACCGAGAAAATTCCGATCGGGAATCACTCAATGAATCACTTCGTGAAGCATTAAATTCACTCCCTGAGATGTATCGTCAAGTATTAAGCCTTTACTATCTCAGTGAGATGACTAGCAAAGAGATTTCAGAATCTCTCGTTATTTCTCCGATGACTGTTTTGCAAAGGCTTAACAGGGCAAGAGCTTTGCTAAAGAGGGAGATGTTTGAAATGATGACGGAGACTTTTGAGAATCATAAACTAGCGGGTGGATTTACTTTCCGTATACTTGAATCTATCAAACGAATCAAAATTCAGCCGATGGCAAATACTAACGGCGTACCATGGGGATTATCGTTAGCAACTGGTATTATGTTTGCTATATTAATCATAAATCCAAATTTTAATAATCCTGCGCAAAATAACGTTTCCATTGGGAATTTATTATCTGGTGAATCGAAGGTACTTGAGTTTGGTGAAATCCCGGTAAATATTACCAAAATTGCTGATAAGTCAGTCATGTCAAAAGCGACAGGAAACGGAGATGGCATTAATCCAACCAAGATACAGAATGCTATGTTTATGGATCCACAAGGTGAAGGAGGTACTTGGGCAAGGAAAGCTGATATGCCGACAGAGAGATTTGCCCATTGCGCTGGTGTTGTGAATGGAAAAATATATATCATTGGTGGTCATGGAAATTTGGCTGATTCTGGTTTCACTGTTGAGGAATATGATCCAGCGACAGACAAATGGAGAACTAAGAAAGCTAACATACCAGCTTTTAGAAAGAGTTTAACTGCTGGTGTTGTGAATGGAAAGATTTATGCTATTGGGGGAAAATCTGAAGTGGCTCATGTGCTTTCAACAGTAGAGGAATATGATCCAGTGGCGGATATTTGGACAAAGAAATCTAACATGTCTATTTCAAGAGAAGCTTTTTCTACTAGCGTTATGAATGGGAAAATTTATGCTATTGGTGGGTCTAATTGGGAAAATGGGTTAGATAGTTTTTCGATAGTAGAAGAATATGACCCAGCAACAGACAAATGGATAAAGAAAGCTGATATGCCAATTGCACGATGTGGTTTATCAACCAGCGTGGTGAATAACAAAATCTATGCCATTGGTGGCGTAACTGTGGATGGTAATAATCTCAAATACTATTCGACAGTAGAAGAATATGACCCAGCAACAGATAAATGGATAAAGAAATCTGACATGCCCACTGCAAGATATTCCCATTCTAGTAGCGTTGTGAATGGGAAAATTTACGTCATTGGTGGAGCAAATGAGAACAATGTGCTTTCGACAGTAGAGGTATATGACCCAATGACAGATAATTGGACAAAGATATCTGACATGTCGACTAAAAGAGGCTATTTTTCTACTAGCGAGATAAATGGAAAAATCTATGCAATTGGTGGATGGGATGAAAATAATGTTTTGCTTTCCACAGTAGAAGAATATACACCCGAAGGCTGGCCTTTTGCAGTTTCTCTTCAGGGCAAACTACCGACAACTTGGGGTGCTGAAAAGAACAAGTAATTTTTCAATATGCTGGGTAAATATGAAGGAAATTTCACTTAGATTTAAGTCTCTCGTAATATGATTTAATATCAGAATAGGGGGAACGATAACCGAATTTTATCATAATTTGTAAAAGTTCATTTGCCTTATATTCTGTTAAGATATGTTTATCAATTGACATTAGCAAAATGCCAAATGTTCCACCTAATCTGATTTTATTGTTAACGTCAGTTCGATATAACAATAGCAGGTAAATTGCTAAAATCCTTAACTCTGATGTTCAGAGATGGTTTCTTCTCTTTGTGTGTGTAAGCTATCAAAGACGATACTGCATTTACCATGAAATTA
>Ga0315274_10003701_pt1 | contig 22731 bp, 17 predicted proteins | sample YL17G02_20_MG_FD_203700 | JGI IMG/M metagenome (GOLD analysis project Ga0315274, IMG submission 203700) | Sediment microbial communities from Yellowstone Lake, YNP, Wyoming, USA - YL17G02_20 | ecosystem: Environmental > Aquatic > Freshwater > Lake > Sediment | place: USA: Wyoming | collected...
AGCAAACAGTGACCCGTGCATCCGGGAGAAGATCCTTAACGATAGAGGCCTGCTTTGCCGTAAACATACAGCAGACTCTGGAGCAATATTCGTTATTCACTGTTTTATCTCTCGATCCCACGCACTGAATGAATATGATGCTTTTAGGCTCCTTTCCGTTGATCTTGATTTTACCTTGAGTGGGCCCAATCTTAGAAACCAATCTTTCAAACTCGAGGGCTGTCATCACATTTTTATAAAGGCCATAACCAAATTCGGGTTTGAATCTTGGATCGAAGGGATCATAACCCGTGGCTACGATGATTGTTCCCACATCAACCTGAAATTCCATCCCCACCTCTTCGAACTGAACCGCCCCTTCCGGACAGACCTCGCTGCACTTTCCACATTCCCCTTTTTGGAGGAAGAGGCAGTTTTTGGAATCGATGAGATAGGTGAAAGGAACAGCGATAGGAGAGGGGAGATAGATCGCTGGCCTCTCGACCAATCCCGCATTGAATTCACTCGGAACTCTGACAGGGCAGACCTCCTCACATTTTTTACAGCGAGTGCACTTCTCTGGATTCACATATCGGGGATTGTGTCTCACCATGACCTTAAAATTTCCCACAAAACCTTCGACCTCCTCCACTTCACTTTGAGTGAGAAGGTGAATCATCGGATGGTTTCCAACCTCTTCCATTTTGGGTAACAGGAATGTTGTTGTCTCTTCCATACTGGGAAAGGTTCGATCCAGTTGTGAAAGATGACCTCCGAGGGTAGGAGATTTCTCTACCAGATAGACCTTAAATCCCGAATGGGCAATGTCGAGACTGGCTTGAATGCCTGCAATGCCTCCACCGATCACTAAGACCGCAGGAGTGACTCCCACTTCATTCTCTTCCAAGGGGTCGTGAAGCGAGACCTTTGCGACGGCAGAAGCGATCAAATCCATCGCCTTTTTCGTCCCTTCTTCTTTGTTCGGGTGAACCCAGGAACACTGTTCTCGTATGTTAGCCATTTCAAAAAAGTAGGGATTGAGCCCAGCGGACCGAACAGCATTTCGATAAGTGTTTTCATGCATTCTCGGAGAACAGGCAGCTACCACCACCCGGTCGATCCCTAAATTTTTGATATCATTTTTAATCAAATCCTGACCGGGGTCGGAACACATGTACTGATAATTTCGGGCGATCGCAACATGGGGGAGAGCCTGGGCGAACGCCGTCACCCTCTCAATATCGATTGTCGCCGCAATATTAATTCCACAATGGCAGATATAAACGCCGGTCTTCATAACCCAATTGGAATAGTGGAATACTGGAACAGTGGAATACTGGGTCGAGAGAGATGAGAACACAAAACTATCTTTTCTGTTCTTATCACCCAATATTCCATTATTCCAACATTCCATTTGTCTTCGTGTTTTCTTTCCTTCCCTTTGCTAGGGTGATGCACGCCAAAGAAGCTGCACCGCTGGCCTGGGCAACCGTATCTGGAATATCTTTGGGTCCTTGACAACACCCTGCAAGAAAAACTCCTTCCACTCCAGTCACGATGGGATCGAGGACCGAAGCCTCTGCATAAAATCGATCTGAAGATTTCTCCAACCCGAGAATGCCTTTCAGAAGATCATCTTCTTTTCGAGGGATGAGTCCTGAAGCCAAGACAACCAGATCTGCTTCCAATTCAAATGGTTCTCCCAGGAGGGTATCCTCACCCCTGACCACCAATTTCCCATTCTTCCGATAGACTTCAGATGGATTTCCCCTCCGATAAATGATCCTCTCTTTTTGGACCCTCTCATAAAATTCTTCAAATCCTTTTCCAAATGCCCTCACATCCATATAAAGAACAGTGATAAGTCCATCCGGGATCTTATCTCTGAGAAGATGGGCTTGCTTGGCCGTGTACATGCAACAGACCCTTGAACAGTATTCATTACCCACTGTCTTATCCCTTGACCCTACGCAGTGGATAAAGACCACCTCTTTGGGTTTCTTTCCTCCGATCAGAATTTCGCCCTTTGTCGGACCAGAGGCAGAGCAGAGCCTTTCCACTTCAAGACCATGAAGGACATTGGGATAGATCCCATATCCGAATTCAGGTTTGCACCTCGGGTCGAAGGGATCGAAGCCGGTTGCGAGGATGATGGCTCCCACATGGAGATCAATCCTCTCCTCTTTCATCCCATAAACAACAGCTTTTGGCTGACAATACCTGGCACACTCTCCGCAATCTGAACATCCTGCGCAGTTGAGACAGCGTTTTGCTTCCTCCATCGCCTCCTCTATTGTGAGGCCAGGACTGAGAGGCTTCACCATATTGGGCAGTACTTCCCGCTCTTTTCTTTTTGAGTCGGGAAGGAGGCTTCTAAAAGGTGAGACTTGCCTTCCTTCGGATTCTCTTCCTCGAATAAGATCTTCCCCACGAAGGTAACGATCGATCGAAACGGCCCCCTTCCTCCCATAGGCCATGGATTCGACAATGGTCCCAGGACCGGTCACCAAATCCCCTCCTGCGAAGACTCCTTTCAAGCCCGTTTCGAGGGAGATGGGATCGACCTGAATCGTTCCCCTTCGGGTCCGCTTCAATCTTTTAAAGGCATGTGTCATCGATTCTGCCCCTGTCATGCCAGTAGCGATAAAGATCGCATCAAAGGATTGATAAAGAGATTCGGAATAAATATCCTTACCCACTTGAGTATTGAGACGGACCTCTATTCCCATCTTATGGATGATGGAAATATCCTTTTCTACGACCTTTCTCGGTAGACGATAAGAAGGGAATCCATGGGTGAGGAGACCGCCCATTTCTTTTTGGGATTCAAAAAGAGTGACACGATAACCCATCTTTCTCAGATCATAGGCTGCTGTCAATCCGGATGGACCTGAGCCGACAATGGCCACCTTTTGGTCTCTCTCTTCAGAAGGGATGAATTCGAATTCAGGTTCTTCGACATGGTCAACGAGGAACCTTTTTAGATCACAGATAGAGATGGGACGATCTTCTTCGATTCGTTTGCACTCCTTCTCACAAGGGTGGGAACAGACATAGGCAAGGATTCCTGGAAAAGGAAGTTTCTCCCTCAGGAGCGCAAGGGCCTCCTTAAACTTTCCCTGTGAGATGAGGGCCACATAGCCCTGAGCGTTACAATGGAGGGGACAGGTTGCTGTACAGGGAGGAGTTCCTCGCCGGTCGATGGTATATTTGAGAGGAACGGCTTGAGGGAAGGGAATGTAGATCGCCTTTTTTTTCCCAAGCCCCATATCAAATTCGTTAGGGAGGGTGACAGGACATTGGGCCACACAGTCTGCACAGGCCGTGCATTTGGCCATATCGACATAACGGGGTTTCCTCCTGAGGATTATTTTGAAATGACCAGCCTTTCCTTCGATATGGACAACCTCTGTATAGGTGAGGAGGTTGATATTTGGATGGTTCGCCGTATCGACCATCTTGGGTGTGATAATACAGGCGGAGCAATCGAGGGTAGGGAAGGTCTTGTCCAGTTGGGCCATATGGCCACCAATGGAAGGGTCCTTCTCCACCAAGTGAACCTTAAACCCCTTCTCGGCGATTTCCAATGCAGCCTGCATCCCTGCAATGCCAGCACCGATCACAAGGGCTTCAGGAATCACATCTCGGAATTCTTCGCTCATAGCTCCCACAACTTTTGACGCTTACTCCACACCTGAATTTGCGCTATCTCGATGGAACAATGGAATATTGGAATTTTGGAATGATGGGTAATCAGAAAAACTTTAAATCCCAATCATTTGAACCCAACATTCCATTATTCCACTATTCCAGTTACTTCAGTTTCCCTATTAACGCCGAAGCAATGGTGTTCTTTTGAATCTCTTTGGTGCCTTCGTAAATTTCTGTAATCTTTGCATCCCGATAGAAACGCTCTACTTCATACTCCGTAATATACCCATAGCCCCCAAAGAGTTGAATGGCTTCATCAGCGACCTCCACTGCCGTCCTTGCTGCAAACAACTTGGCCATGGAAGTCAGTTTTGGGTCGATCCTCTTTTGGTCGAAGTTCCAGGCGGCCTTGTATGTGAGAAGCCTGGCTGTCTCAATCTTTGTTGCCATATCGGCCAATTTGTGTTGGGTGATCTGAAAATCGACCAGCTTCCTTCCAAACTGCTCCCTCTGTTTAGTATAGTCCAAAGCCCGATCGAAGGCCCCCTGAGCAATGCCAAGGGCTTGGGCTGCAATCTCAATCCTGCTCTCATCGAAGAATTCAAGAACCTGATAGAACCCTTTATTTTCCTTACCCAGAAGTTGGGTCAATGGTACTTTGACATCGCTGAAGGCGAGTTCGGCTGTCGAGGTCATTCGGATGCCCATCTTGGGTGTGATCTCTGTCGCCTCTAAACCCTTCGTTCCTTTATCAACAAGAATGGTGCATTGGCCGCGGTAAGGAGGCTTTGCATTGGGATCGGTCTGGCAGAGGACGATAAAGAAGTCTGCCAGACATCCGTTGGTGATGAAGGTCTTGGTCCCGTTGATCACAAAGGAGTCGGCTTGTTTAGAGGCCGTCGTAGACATCAGGGTAATATCACTTCCGTGATCAGGTTCTGTATAGGCACCGGCAGAGATAAATTCCCCCTTGGCTACCGGAATGAGGTACTTCTTCTTCTGTTCATGGTTCCCAAAACGGAGGACCACCTCTGAGGAGAAATCAGACAAACTCAAAGCAATGCCGACCCCGGAATCCTTCCGGCAGAATTCCTCAACGATCAGGATGTTCTCTGTAACACCATAACCCTGGCCTCCGAACTCCTCAGGAAAGTGAATGCCTATGAATCCTAATTTGCAAGCCTTCTTCCAGATCTCTTTTGGGAAGGTATGAGTCTGTTCCCACTCGAGGATCTTTTCCTTATCGAATTCCCCTTGGGTAAATTCTCTGGCTGCCTTCTGAATATCTTTCTGCTCCTGAGTCAGTTCAAAATCCATCTCTCACCTCTTCTTCGCGAAGCGAAGAGTTCGGAGTCATTTAGTTCGGAGTTCGGAGACAGAATATTTTTTAATCAAAAACTACGAACTCCCAACTCCCTGCCTGCCGGCAGGCAGGCGAACTCCTAACTCTTTCTCAGTCCCTTGATCTTATCCTTCAGGACAGGGACGATTTTGAATAAGTCTGCCACGATACCATATTGGGCGACACTGAAGATCGGAGCTTTTGGATCTTTATTAATAGCGATCACCGTCCCTGCGCCTTTCATCCCTGCAATATGCTGGAAGGTACCGCTGATGCCAATAGCAATGTAGACTTTTGGTTTAACGGTCTTTCCAGAAGTCCCCACTTGGCAGCCTTTAGGAAGCCATTTTTTATCGACAACAGGCCGGGAGCAAGCAAGGGCTCCTCCTATTGCGTCGGCCAATTCCTTCACCATCGGTATATTCGCTGCCTCTTTAATCCCTCTTCCCACGGCGACTAAAATATCGGCCTGGGTGATATCCACTTCACCCGCAGCGGCTTCCACATACTGGAGAAAACGTCTGGCCAAACCTTCATCAGTCAATGGAGAGGGTAGGGTGACAATTTCGCCTGCAAGAGGAGGTTTTTCCAAAACAGAAAATGCGCCTGAGCGAACAGTCACCATGTAGGGACCCTTTTTCACAAAAGAGACCGCCGCATTGATCTTTCCTCCATAAACTTGGCGGGTGAGAGAGAAGGTCTCCCCTTGCAGATCGATCCCAATGCAGTCTGTGGCCAGAGGCATCTTTAAATGGGCGGCCAAGCTTGGGGCAAAGTCCATGCCTGTGGCCGTATGTCCGATCAGGGTGAGGAATGGTTTTCTCTCTGTCATCAATTGGGTGAGGACCTTCTCATAAGTCTCTGAGTTATAGAATTCGAGGCGTTCATCTTCGATGAGAAAAATCTTGTTGGCTTTCGGCTTGAGAGCTTCGGCTAAATGGTTCATCCCTTTACCAAAGAGGGCAACCCCAAGATCCGCACCTGCACTCTCTGCCAACTGCCTTCCCTTGGAGAGCATCTCCCATGTCACATCCCTCAATTCTCCCTTTCGATGTTCTGCTAAGACAATGATCTCTTTCACTTAGGTGAGCCCTCCTTTATCTTTTAGAATGTCGAAAACCTTCAAAGCTAATTCTTCTGGTTTTCCCTCCAACATCTCTGCCCCTTCACCGACCGGAGGAAGGAATATCTTTTCCAATCGAATATCAGAGCCAGAGAGGCCAACTTCCTCGGTCTTCAGATTGAGATCTGAAGCTCCAAGAGTTTTGATCTCCTTTTTGGACACTTTACGAATGCCCATGATGGAGACATAGCGGGGTTCGTTGATCCCGGTTTGAATGGTGAGGACAGCAGGGAGGTCGATTTCAACCACTTCTTCTAAGCCGCCTTCCAGTTCTCTGTGAACCCTTACCTTCTTATCCTGAACTTCAAGGCGATTGATCAGGGCAGCATGAGGAATTCCGAGGAGTTCAGCCAGGACGACACCCACTTGCCCATATCCATCGTCTTCAGCTTGAGTGCCTGTGAGAATGAGGTCATAAGGAATTTTTCGAATCGCTTCTGCCAAAATCTTTGCCGTGGCAAAACCGTCCGATCCATTAAAAGCAGGATCCGTCAATCGAATGGCATCATCCGCACCCATTGCCAAACACTTTCTCAAAGTTTCATTCGATTCTTCTCCTCCCATGGAGATGACCATGACTGTCCCGCCCAGCTTCTCCCTAAGCAGGATGGCCTCTTCGATCGCATAACTGTCCCATTCATTGAGATCGAACACCAAACCGCTTTTATCAATATCTTTTCCTGATTTGTCGATGAAGACATCTGCTTCTGTTGTCTCCGGCACTCTTTTGATACAGACGATAATATTCATTCAATTTCCTCCTTTCCGCCCCTCACCCTTCCCCCCGTGGTCGGGTCTTTTCGACTCTCCCCTGTGGGGAGAGGGATGGGGTGAGGGGGACCTCATTTCAACCTTTCAATATTTACTGAAGAGATACCTCCCTCTTCAACGAGAGGACAGGGGTAAGGGATAGTGATGACTCCCAAATAAGGTCTTGAAGAATATTTCACTTTCATCCTAAGAGATCGGCCCTTAGAGGTTGAGACCTGAACCATCTCTCCTTCCTCGATCTTGAGAGATCGGGCATCCTCAGGATTCATTTCGAGGTAGGACTTTTCAGAGACCTTCTTCAAAGCCTCGCTCTTTGAACTGAGAAGACTCGACTGAAAAAGGGAAGGTCTCTGAATCAGTTGGAAAAGATATCCTTCCGGATAGGGTTGAGGTTGAGGTTTCTTGGTTTCGAGAGGAATCAGTCTTGCTTTTCCTATCGGAAAACTATCAGAGTAGAGGTAAGACGAACCCTTTGGCCACTGTTCTTCGTCCTGAATCCCTTGGTAGTGAGGGAGATGACGGCAGATCTCTTCAAAGACGGCGTCAGGAGTCTCCCCTGGAATGGGAGATTCAAGGAGGCGCAAGAGCTCAAGAAAGATGTCAAAATCCGATTTCGATTGGCCCAGGGGGGAACGAAGAGGATGAAGCCTCTGAACCCTTCGCTCCAGATTGGTAAAGGTTCCACTCTTTTCGACAAATGAACAGGCAGGAAGCACCACATGGGCCATCTTTGCTGTCTCGGTGAGAAAGAGGTCTTGGACCACAAGGAGCCGGAGGTTCTCCAGGGCCTTTCTCACTCGGTCTGAATCCAAAGAGGGGGTCAGAGGATTCTCTCCCACGAGGTAGAGGGCCTTGAGCTTTCCCTCGATTGCCTTTTGGAAGAGGGGGATTCTGTCTCCATTTGAGAAGACCCCCATATCGATGGCTCCCTGGCTGTTACACTTCTCCAGAAGGATGAGAATACCTGAGGACTCCTTGCCGAGATGGCCTGTGATCAGAGCAAGGTTGGAGGAGGCGAGGGCGATCTCTTCCTGGGGAAGGTGGGACCAGAGGCCAGAGCCAACCAGGATCATGGCCCTCTTGGCCTGGGCATAGATTCTGGCCGCCTTCTCAATCTCAACCTCAACCTCAACCTTAACCTCAACCTGCCTCTCTCTCAGCTCTTTTATCCCCTCGGTCCTCTCCTTGACAAACTCTTTATTCTCAAGACCTTCCTTTAAGATCGTCCCAATCATGCCATTGAGCAGGGCGACCTCCATCCCAGGTCTTTCGAGAAGGAGGATCGAAGGAGGGGAGAGGGGGGAGAGCTTTGTGGCTTGGCTGAGGCCGATCTCATAGCTTCCCAAGACGATCAATTGGGCCTTGTTTCTCCGAATGGCCAGATGGATCTCATTCTTGATGATGGGATGGGTCTGAGCAGGATCGACCCCGATGATGAGGAGGCAGTCAGCTCTTCGAATCTCTCGGATCGAATTGGTGGAGGCTGCAATACCTAAGGTTTTTACCAACCCCTCGGTCAATCCCCGGGCAGCACCGTGACCCCTATGATCAATCTTCGTCGTCCCAATCGCCTCTCGAAAAAGCTTTCCGAAGAGGTAGTATTCCTCATTGGTCAATCGGCTGGAGGCGATACCCCCAATGGTCTCCGGACCATGTCGCTCCTTAATTTCTTCCAGCTGATGGGCGACAAATCGGAGGGCTTCCTCCCAAGAAACCTCTTCGAGTTTACTATTCACTCTTAACAGAGGAGACTTGAGACGTCCGGGGTGGTCGACAAAGTCCCAGCCAAAGCGGCCCTTGACACAGAGGTTTCCATCGTTTGGACCCTTTTCAGGTCGGTACGACTCGATTCCGAGATCGGAGAAGACCCGCTTGATCTCGCCTTCTTTCGAACCGATGGTGAGAAGACAGCCACAGCCGCAGTAGGGACAGGGGGTGGTGGTCTCTTGGAGCTCCAAAACCTTGGTCGTGTAGTCGAAGCAATCACTGGTGATGGCTCCGACCGGGCAGGTATCGAGGCACTGGCCGCAGAATTCACACTGAATGGGTCGGTGAAAGTCCGTATCAATCGTCGTCTTGATTCCTCTCTGCGTAAAAGAAAGTTCTTCCACCCCTTGAACCTCATCGCAGATCCGAACACAACGGCCGCAGAGGATACATTTATTGGGATCCCTCTGGAGAAGAGGAGAGAGATCGTCCAAAGGAAAGGGAATCCGCTCCCAAGGGTAGAGTGTTTCCAAAACTCCGTATTCATAGACCAGAGTTTGAAGAAGACATTCTCCCTCCTTTTCACACCTCGGGCAGATCATGGGGTGGTTGAGCAGAAGGAGTTGGAGCTGAAGCCTTCTCGATTCAAAGATCTTGGGGGATTGGGTGATGATCTCCATTCCTTCTCCCACAGGAGTAAAACAGGATGGCAGGAGCTCTGTTTTTCCCTTCTGCTGGACAACACAGAGACGGCAGGCGCCAAAAGGGGTGAGCCTTCGGTCGTGACAGAGAGTGGGGATTCTTACACCTGCGGACTGAGCGGCCTCGAGAATCGTCCTCCCTTTCTCAACCTCCACCTCAATTCCGTCAATCGTTAGTTTGATCATTTGATTCTTCATTTTCATCAACCCTGAAGGGTTGAGTTACCAGATACTGTAACTCAAGGCTTTAGCCTTGATATCCATTAGTCGATGGCCTTAAACTTACAGGACTGAATACAGGAGCGACAACGGATACACTTCTCCAGGTCGATCACAGCAGGTGTCTTCTTCTCCCAAGTGATCGCATCCATCGGACATACCTTCTTGCAGAGGCCACACATCTTGCACCTCTCTTCGTCGACCCGAAATCGAATCAAATCCACACAGACCAGAGCAGGGCATCGTTTTTCTTGAATATGAGCTTCGTATTCGTTCCGAAAATAACGAATCGTGGAGAGCACAGGATTGGGAGCCGTCTTCCCCAAACCACAGTGGGAAGATTCTTTGATGTGTTGGCCCAGGTACTCCAGTTGCTCGATATCCTCCATAGTTCCTTGCCCGGTAGCGATTCGGTTCAGCATATTGAGCATCACCTTCATTCCCACCCGGCAGGGGACACACTTGCCACAGGATTCATCAACAGAGAATTCAGTGAAGAATCGTGCAGTATCGACCATGCAGGTCGAATCATTCATGACAACCAGACCACCGGACCCCATCATCGCCCCTGCCTTATCAAGGGAATCAAAATCGACCTCTGCATCGAGGAGAGAAGCGGGAAGGCAGGCGCCGGAAGGCCCTCCGATCTGAATAGCTTTGAATTCCCTATCTCCAGAGATCCCTCCTCCGATGTCATAAACAATCATTCGAAGTGTCGCCCCCATGGGGACTTCAACCAAACCCACATTCTTTACAGTGCCAACCAAGGCAAAGACCTTAGTCCCTTTGGATCCCTTCGTTCCAATTGAGGCGAACCATTTTCCCCCGTTTCGAATGATCGCCGGTACATTGGCAAAAGTTTCCACATTATTGAGGACCGTGGGTTGGCTCCATAGACCAGCCTCTGTGGATCGGGGAGGCTTGATTCTTGGCATTCCTCTTTTTCCTTCCAAGGAGTACATCAAGGCGGACGATTCTCCACAGACAAAGGCCCCTGCACCCGGATAGATACTTATATCAAAATCGAAACCGGATCCCAGGATATCCTTTCCTAAAAGTCCATATTTTCTGGCATGCTCAATGGCAATATTCAGTCGCTGAATCGCCAAGGGATATTCTGCTCTCACATAGATATAACCCTGGTGGGCGTCAATGGCATAACCGCAAATGATCATCCCCTCCAAAACCGCATGGGGGTCAGATTCCAAAACGGAACGATCCATGAAGGCACCGGGGTCTCCTTCGTCACCATTGCAGATGACATATTTTGGGAAAGAAGAATAACGCCTTCCTTCCTCCCACTTTGACCCCGTTGGAAACCCTGCTCCTCCTCGACCTCTTAAGCCAGATGTCTTCACCTCTTCGATGACCTCCTCTGGAGTCATAGAGGTGAGCACCTTGGCCAATCCAAAATATGCCTCTCTTGCAATCGACTCGTCGATATTTTCAGAGTCAATGAGGCCTCTATTTCGCAAGGCCCAAAGGGTTTGGTACTTAAAGAAAGGGATGTCCTCCAATCTCGGAATCTTTCCAGAAGGAGAAAGAGAGGGAGTCTCTCCATCGTCAATAGCTAGGGCATAGGGATCGACGATCTCTCCGTTTAGAATGTGCCGGTCAAAAATTTCCTGGATCTTCTCTTCATTGAGATCGCAGTATTTTACCGGAGGCAACCCTTGGGATTCGATGGTCACCATGGGTTCTTGACTGCAAAGCCCTGCACAACCGGAATGGATCACCTTGATGTCTTGGATTCCATTCTCCTCTATCTTTTTTTGAATCAGTGCATAAAGTTTTTTGGCTCCTGCAGCAATCCCGCAGGTCCCCATATGGAAATTGATTTTAGCCCGATACCCTCCTTTTTGAAGAGAAAGGGCCGTTCTTTCCTTGATCTTCTGAAGGTCTTCTATTTTCAATATCTGCATCGGTCACCCATACGATCTGACGATACGGATGGCTTCAGAAGGGTCGACTAGGGCGTAGGTATCTGAATCGATGACGATCGCCGGAGCTAAGCTGCAACATCCGAGGCATCGTACCGCTTCTAAGGAATATTTTCGATCTCGTGTAATCCCGCCTACCTCCACGTTAAGTTCCCTCTGGAGATAATCCAAGATCTGTTTTGAACCCTTCACATAACAGGCCGTCCCAAGACAAACCCGTATGATGTACTTCCCCCTCGGTACAGTTGTGAAGAAGGCATAGAAAGAAACCACTCCATAGACTTGCGAAGAAGAGAGGTTGAGACCCTCTGCAATGCGATGCTGAACCTTTTTGGGGAGGTATCCGCAGACGTCCTGAACTTCTTTTAATACAGGGATGAGCGCACCATGCCTTCCCCTGTATTTGGCAATGACTTGATCAATTTTTTCCCATTCTTCTTTGGGAATCGATTCGACCCATCTCATTCCATGGCCTCTGCTAATAGTTCTGTCACATCCATCACCCGGAGTCTTTCCTCATGGCCGGAGGTTTTCACCGCATCCTCCAATGTCAGAACACAAAAAGGACAGGCCGTTACCAAGATCTCCGCGCCTAAATCCACGGCGTCATTCACTCGAATTTCAGCCAGGCGCTGCCCCGTATCAGAAGAGGACTCCATCCACATCCTTCCGCCTCCCCCCTCGCAGCACAGGCTTCTTTCTCGGGAGCGATCCAACTCTTTAAAGGTTAGGCCTGGGATGGCATTGAGTAAGATTCGGGGCTCATCGAAGATCGCGTTCTGTTTACCCAGGAAACATGGATCATGGTAGGTGACCACCTTTTTGATCTCCCGTTTGAAAGAGAGTTTTCCTTCCTCCAGGCGTTTTGCTAAGAATTGGGTGGTATGGAGGACATCAAACTTTCCTTGAGGATACTCATTCTTCAATACATTGAAACCATGGGGGCACATGGTGATGATATGTTCGATCTGGTAAGATTCAAAGCGTTTGATATTTTCTTCGACAAGCATTTCAAAGAGACCGGCTTCCCCCATCCTCCGGATTTCATTGCCGCAGCATTGCTCTTCGTTTCCCAGGATCCCAAAATCGACCTCTGCCCGTTGAAGACTGAAGACGAGGGCCTTTGCGACCTCCTGAATTCTGGGATCGAAAGAAGCGGTGCATCCAGTAAAATAGAGAAATTCAGCACGGTCCCCTTGCGAGAAGTCTTTGACTTTAAGATCTTCAGGAAGACTTTTTATCCACTCAACCCTCTTGTTCTTTGGTTTTCCCCAAGGGTTCCCATGTTTGTAGACACTTTCCATGGCTTCAATGATCGTTTTAGGGATATGCCCCTCTTCGACCAGAGTCCCCCTCATCCCAATGACCAGATCCATGGGTTTCAACCCCCGGGGGCACCGAAGGGTGCAGGTTTTGCAGGTGGTGCAATCCCAGAGCTCAACTTTCTCTTTGATCCGATCGAGGTTCTTCCCCAAAATACCCTCGATCATCAGTCTCCGGATATTCAACTTCGATTTAAGGGAGACGGGACATCCTCCCGTACACTTTCCGCATTGATAACAACCCCAAAGGTCGAATTTCTCTGCATAACTCTGCTCCGAGAGTTCCATCTTTTCGAATCCTCCTAATCTGTAAAACTGGAATAATGGAATAGTGGAATAATGGAATGATGAAAGAGAATTTGTTTTTGAAAAACCCAATATTCCAATGTTCCATCATTCCAATTTTCCTATTTCAGTATTTCTCTTGCAATCACGAGCCGTTGAACCTCAGAAGTTCCTTCGTAGAGGGTTGTCCCAATGATATCTCTGAGGTAACGTTCCACTGGATAGTCTTTCGTATAACCATACCCGCCCAGCATCTGAACAGCACGAATGGTCACATCCCTTGCTGTTTCCGTGGCAAAGAGTTTTGCCATGGAAGCCTCTTTCGTAAAGGGTTGATGGGTTTCTTTCAGAAAGGCAGCGCGTAAGACCAGGAGTTGAGCCGCTTCCAATTCTGTATAAGAATCAGCGATCATCCATTGGATGGCCTCGAAGCTGGAAAGGGGTTTACCGAAGGTTTCTCTCTCTTTAACATATTCAGTTGCGAAGTCAATGGCGGCAAATCCCACGCCCAGCGCCAAGGACCCGATGCCGATCCTTCCGCCATCCAGTTCCATCAAGGCAATCTTAAAACCTTCTCCCTCTTTCCCTAAGAGACAATCACTCGGAATGACACAATTGTCAAAAACCAATTCATTAGTCTGTGAAGCTCGATGGCCCATCTTTTCTTCGGTCTTTCCTATAATGAATCCAGGCGTTCCCTTCTCAATGACGAAAGCGCTGATCCCTTTTCCCTTTTTAGCATTCCGATCGGTGACGGCCCAAGTGACAGTTGCCCCTGAAGCCTCTCCACTGGTGATCAGGGTTTTGCTTCCATTAAGAATATAATTATCATTCTTACGGATAGCTGTTGTTCGAATATTGGCTGCATCCGATCCTGTATGAGGTTCGGTGATGGCAAAAGCACCAGCTGGATACTCGCCATTGCATAGCTTCGGGACATGCTTTCTTCTTATCTCCTCTTTTCCAAACTCAAAAATGACCTCTGCGACCATATTGGTTACAGAGGTCGTGACGGCATGGGAGGCACACCCCTTTGCAATCTCTGTGATGGCGAGACTATAGGCGACCACCCCAACTTCTGCCCCACCGAATTCAACGGGGATATTCATTCCCATCAGACCAAGCTCGGCCATTCGCTTCAAGTTTTGATAAGGGAATTGCTTCTCTTCGTCGTATAGGGCGGCTACGGGCTTGATATTCTTTTCGGTAAAATCCCTCACCATATCCCTGATCATCTCTTGTTCTGGAGTAAGTTTGAAATCCATGTCTTTTGATTGCGGATTTCCCCTCACCCCTACCCTCTCCCCAGTGGGGAGAGGGTAGGGGTGAGGGGCTGCATTCCGAATTAGTAAGTATAAAACCCTCTCCCGGTTTTTCTACCCAAGTAGCCTGCATCAACATACTTCTTGAGGAGAGGGCAGGGGCGATATTTTGAATCCCCTAAACCTTTGTAAAGCACTTCCATGATGGCCAGACACGTATCCAAACCGATGAGGTCAGCCAAAGCCAATGGTCCCATCGGATGATTCATTCCTAATTTCATGACGGTGTCGATGGCCTCCGGTGTTCCGACCCCTTCAAAGAGAGTATAAATTGCCTCATTGATCATGGGCATCAGAATTCGATTGGAGATGAACCCTGGAAAGTCATTGGCTTCAACAGGGGTCTTACCCATCTTTTCGGCGAGGGACTTCACTGTATTAAAAGTGTCCTCGGAGGTTTGAAGGCCTCGGATGATCTCCACTAATTGCATGATAGGAACAGGGTTCATGAAGTGCATTCCAATGACTTGTGAGGGTCTTTGGGTCGCTGAGGCAATTTTAGTGATGGAGATGGAAGAGGTATTGCTTGAGAGAATGGCTTCTTTCCGACAAATCCGATCCAATTCTTTGAAGATGTTTAATTTTAGGGATTCATTCTCTGTGGCTGCCTCAACCACAAAGTCGACATCGGCCATATCTCCTATTTGAACTGTTCCTTTTATCCTTCCTACGATTTCATCTTTTTTCTGGGAAGAGATCTTTCCCTTTTCCACCATTCGATCCAAATTTTTAGAAATGGTTGACAGTCCTTTTTGGATGAAAGAATCCGCAATATCACTCATCACTACCTGGAATCCGGAATGAGAAGCAACCTGAACGATTCCATTCCCCATCTGTCCGGCTCCCACAACACCAATCGTTTTAATCTCCATAAAGCCCCCTTCAATCATCAGTGATCAATTATCAATTCTCAATGGTCAATTATCAATGCAAAAACTAAGAATCTTTTCATTGGTCATTGCCCATTGACCATTGGAAATTGATCTTTTCAGATTCGTTCCACGATGAGACTGACCGCTTCCGCCCCTCCTAAACAGAGTGAGGCCATTCCTCTTTTAGCACCTCTATCTTTCATTGCATAAAGGAGTGTGGTTAAAACTCTTGCACCGCTCGCTCCGATCGGATGGCCCAAGGCGACTGCACCTCCGTGGACATTCACCTTATTTTTGTCAATTCCCAAGGTTTTAATGACAGCCAAAGTTGTCGCAGAAAAGGCCTCATTGATTTCGAAGAGGTCAATATCTCCTACAGAAAGCCTTGCCTTTTTGAGAACCTTCGGAATTGATTGGATCGGGGCAACCAGGACATCCTCCAGTTCCACACCCGCTGCTCCTTGTGCCCCAACTTTTGCCATAGGTTTGACCCCTAAGGATTGGGCCTTCTCCTTTGACATCAATACCAGAGCGCTCGCCCCATCGCTGATCTTAGAAGAATTTGCCCCAGTGACGACTCCATCCTCTTTAAAGACCGGTTTCAATTTGGCCATCGCTTGGAGATCAGAATCACGAGGTCCCTCATCCATTTCAAAGAAAGTGGGTTGCCCTTTCTTTGAAGGGATCGAAATGGGCATGATCTCCTCTTTGAATTTTCCTTCTTGTATCGCTTTCATCGCCTTGAGGTTTGATTCATAAGCAAACTGATCTTGTTCCTCACGGCTGATATTGAACTTTTTCGATTGGATTTCAGCGGTGAATCCCATGTGGTAATCGTTGACCAGATCCCAGAGGCCATCATGAACCATTCCGTCCACCAATTTTCCATCCCAGAGTCGGTATCCTGTTCTTGCATTTTCTAAATAGTAGGGGGCACGGCTCATATTCTCCATTCCACCTGCAACGATCACTTCCGCATCACCGACCATAATGACCTGAGCGGCCAACATTGCGGCCTTCAAACCAGAACCACAGACTTTGTTCACTGTGATCGCTCCCCCGGACATTGGAAGCCTTGCCTTGATCATTGCCTGACGGGCAGGGTTCTGTCCCAGTCCGAAAGGGAGGACATTACCCATGATCACTTCATCAACATCCTCTTTTCGGATCCTGGACCTTTTTACCGCCTCCTCGATCACCCACCCACCCAAATCTGTGGCACTGAAAGGACTTAATGCTCCAAGAAAATTACCGATGGCTGTGCGGACGGCGCTGGTGATCACCACTTCTCTCATTTGGATCCTCTCCTTTCTGGCCCATCATTTTCTAAGTTCAACTTCTGATGGATTTTTCCCCGGAAATTAAAAATATCTTCCTTCAATCTGTTCAGGTTGTGGATCCGTTCATCGATCTTTCCTACATGATTGTCCAATAATTCCAAAAGCCGGGGCAAAACCTTTCTGTTCGTCCGATGAATTTGATAAGTATCCTCCAGCTCATGCATTTCGGAAAGGGTGAGGCCAAGGTGTTTGAGCCTTTTAATAAATTTAAGGCGCTGAATATCTTTATCAGTATAGACTCTTTTTCCCCCTTCAATTCGCTTGACAGAATTGAGAAGCCCGATCTCCTCATAATATCGGATTGTTCGAGGACTCATCCCAACCAGGTTGGCTAACTCACCAATTTGATAATAGGTCGATCCATTGATTTTCATAAAACCACTTAACGTGAACTGAGAGATGAGAACAAAAAAAATGGAACTATGGAATATTGGAATAATGGTTTTAAATCAGAAAAAACATTTCGATGCAACCCAATATTCCAACATTCCATCATTCCATCATTCCTCCATTCACTAAATGGAGGGCCATTTGCCTACGGATAAGACTGGATAGCCTGCTTTTTCTAAATCTTTTACAATATTCTGATAATCTTCTGTTTGAATCCGTATGGCAGCGATCCTTTTTCCTTCTACCATGAAAGAAGGTGTTATAATGCTAATGATGTTCACATTATGTTTTTTCATTATTTCAAGGACTCCGAGCATTGTACCGGCTTTATCTTCAAGGGCCACGGTCAGGCGGGTACCTTTGACCTTTACGCCAAATATATCCACAAAGTGGGCCAATGCATCGGTTTCCGTAAAGATTCCATACAGTTTTTCACCTTCTATAATAGGGAGACACCCGATCTTATGGTCGTGCATCAGTTGGACTGCTTCTTCAATAATTGTATCAGGAGTAATCGTGATCAACTTTTCTTTTGGCGTCATAATGCTTCCAACCTTCAGCTTTCCTAAAAGATAGTTGAGTTCTTGGATACTGAGCAAGGTTGCATCAGAAGGAGCTGCTTCCCGAATATCCCGGTCTGTGATGATTCCAACCAAATGATTGTTCTTATCGACCACGGGCAGATGCCGTATACCCTTTTCATGGATGAGAGCTCGAGCCTCAAAAAAGGATGCATCCGGACTAATGGTCACTGGTTTTTTTTGTATCTTTTCCCTCATATATCCTTTATAATTAATTTTCATAATCCCCTCCCTCCTTTCAATTGTATAAATCTATCTTAGCATACATATCAAAGGATCGTCAAAATCAAATTCACCCCGTTAGAAAGCCCCCCTTTTAAAAGCGGGGTTGAGCCTTATTCAGAATTTAAAATCTTTTCATAAAGTACGGGGATTAAAGCTCCACCCTTTCTAACGGGGTTCATTCCCAGGTGCGTTGGTCTTCGATCTTCCTGGCCCCTTCTGGAATCGATCCCTTCGGAACAAATTGGACTTCGCTCCTTACCTTCATCACATCCCGGATCGATCTTTCAATTTCTTCTTTTAACTTTTCAGGTTGGAGAATTTCTTCTTTGAGTTCAACCCGGAAGATCATTTCATCCTTTTGTTCCCTTCTTGTGACCACCACCTGATACTTCGCAACCTGTGGGTGCTTTGAGGCCACTTCATCCGCTTGGCCGGGATGGACGAAAAGGCCCCTAACCTTTGTCACCTGATCCACCCTTCCCAAAATCTTTACCAATCGAGGTGAGGTTCTACCGCAAGGGCAGGGGGTTTCAGTCAAAATGGAGAGGTCTCCTGTTCCGAAGCGAATTAAAGGGTAAACTCTATTAAAAGTTGTTGCGACAATCTCTCCTGTTTTTCCAGGGCCTAATTGTTTGCCTGTCTCAGGGTCCACGATCTCCACAATTTTATCATCCGGGATATGCATTCCATTTTTCAACATACACTCATAGCCGAGGCAGCCAATATCAGCGGTCCCATAACTTTGCCGGATGACCATTCCAAACTTTTCTTCCAGTTTGGATCGAAGGGATTCTGGGAGCATCTCAGCGGCCACAAAGCCGACTTTGAGATTCAGGTCTTTTTTTAAATCGAATCCCATCTCCTCTGCCTTTTCAGAAATGTTAAGGAGAAAGCTGGGAGTCCCGCAGAATGCGTTGGCTTTTAAATTTTTTAAAATATTGACCTGTTGTTCGGTATTGCCAACGCCAGTTGGTATAACAACACATCCCACCCGATGAAGGGAGTTGTCTACCATATGCAAGGCAAAAGGGACCATATGGTAACTGAATGTATTGATAACAATGTCTCCTGGACGAAATCCTCCTGCATACATTCCCTGTGCCCAACCCAGTTCAACATACTCCGTTTCGCCTGGTTCATAGATTGGTCCCGGTGAAATGAAGACCCTTCTCATTTCTGAAATCGGAATTCCTTCAAAACCACCAAAGGGAGGGTTTCTCTTCTGAAGTTCTACAAGATCAGCTTTTTTGGTAATAGGAATTTTTTCTAAATCTTTAATGGTCTGGATATCTTTTGGTTTCAATCCGACCGAGTCTAATTTACTCTTAAAGGCTACAGAATTTTTATAAGCGTATTGGATGATTCCTCTCAGTTTTTGATTAAGATATTCGATTCGTTTTTTATGTGGCATGGTCTCAAGGTTCTTCTTCAAGAAACCTGAGGTCCGGTCCATGGGATCCTGTTTGGGCATAGGGAGATCTCCTAAATGCGAGTCCGTGTCACGTGCTTCGTGTCCGGGAAAAGAATATAGTGAGATGTAGGGGAGTCCCTCTGTGGACTCCCCTATCGGGCGGCCACAGAGGACCGCCCCTACAGCACCACATCATTTCTTCGGAAACTTCCCTTCAAAGGGGACGAAAATGTCTCCCTTCTCACTTGAGAAAACCGCCATTCCTTCTGATACTGTAATACCAAAACCGAAATCTCCTATCTTCGTAAACCAGTTTTTTATAACATCGGCAGATTTAAGTCCCAAGGCCTGAATTTTTGGTGCCTGAGCAACCAAAAGGGTTAGATTGATGGTTGCTGAATCCATAATACTAACAATTCTATATTGACTTGTTGTATTTGGGGGGAAATAGGTCCGGTCATAGGAGACAGGGGTGTTGATTTCAATATATTTATCAGGTGCGGCTTCAAAAGAGACTGTGAACTTAATATTGTCCAGCATAATATTATATCCACTGGGATTATTGATGTTAAACACAAAACCAAGAGTCATTGGCGTACGAACAGGAAGGTCTGCCCAGGGGAAATAACTTTGAACTTCAACCCGATCCAATGTGATTTTTGGTTTTCCCGTCTCTTCGGTTGGAAGAAGGCCGGGTTTACAGGCAGTCAATCCCCAAACAACAAAGGCAACCGTAATTAATACTAATAATATTTTCCGCATAATCAACCTCCTTTTAAAGATCATTTGGCAATGAGCAATTATCAATTCCCAATGACCAATGAAAAATCAAAAAAGAAATTGATTATTGATCATTGACCATTGTTCATTGAAAATTGATTAGTTTATGTGAGCCATCTTTTTCTTCTTTTATAATGCTTCACGTGTCGGAAACTCTTTCTCTCACCAATATCAGAGAGGCCTAAATAGAAGTCTCTGATGTCTGGATTCTCTTTTAATTTCTCTGAGGTGTCATGCATCACAAGCCTGCCGTTTTCTAAGACATAGGCGTAAGGGGCAACGGTTAGAGCTAATTTCACATTCTGCTCAACCAGAAGAAGCGGGATTCTTTCTTCCTTGTTTAATTGGGTAATGATATCGAAGATCTCTTTGATAAGGAGAGGAGCGAGGCCCATGGAGGGTTCATCCAGAAGCATCAGTTTGGGTTGGGCCATGATAGCCCTGCCGATAACGGTCATCTGCTGCTCCCCACCGCTGATGAATCCTGCAAGGACATTCCGTCGCTCCACGAGTCTGGGGAAATAGTGATAAACCATTTCCAGCCTCTCTTTAGTGGCTGAACCTGTTCCTCTGAGGTGGGCTCCGACTCGAAGATTTTCTTCCACGGTAAGGTGTTCAAAAACCCTTCTCCCTTCAATGATCTGGAAGATTCCTCTTTTGGCAATCTCCTCGGCGTAGAGATGGTGTATCTTCTCTCCCATAAACTCAATCGATCCATCGGTTACTTCACCATCCTCATGCTTTAACAAGCCAGAGATGGATTTTAAAGTGGTTGATTTTCCAGCCCCATTGGCCCCGAGAAGGGCAACAATCCCCCCATGGGGCACATCGATGGAAACCCCCTTCAAAACTAAAATGACCTCATGATACATGACCTCAATGTTATTAATCTTCAGGATATTTTCAGAGGCATTTGAAATTTCGGGTTTCAATATTTTCCTCCTTACCAGCCCAACCAAGAAGCCCATTTGTCAGGAAATTTGGCCCGCATATCGAGTTCACCCACTGTTTGTGGCTTCCCTTTTATTACCCTTCCAACCCTGACGATTGAGCTATAACGATGGTCTGTTGGGGTAATCGTTACCAATTGACCACCAAATTCCTTCAATCCCGACCAATTTCTAAAAGTTTCAAATGCATCTTTGATCCCTGGACCATTCAGTTTTCCAGCCTTATCGGCAATTTTCATCGCCTCTACAGCTAAGGTAACCTTTACCCAGCCCTGAATTGTTCGAATGAGCCGGTTTTCGAGCGGAACGCCTGGGTTCAACTTTTTAGCATAATCAAGAACCTTCTTCTTTGCGGGGTATTCATCGATGAAGAGGGCACAGGCGATCAGACCCATTGCACCTTCACCAGCAGGTCCGGCCAATTTCGGAAGGTTCTCATCAAATCCCCAGTTATTGATAATATGATCTGCTCCGAGTCCCAGGGCATAAGCGTCCTTGATCGCGGCAGAAACAGACATGGTGGTATTGCCATGCCAAACCAGATTGGCGCCGAAGCCTTTGGCCGCGATTACCTGGCTTTTCGTATCCAGAGCTGTTAAGCCCACATGATTATCCGGCCCGATCTCAAAGCCGAGAATGGCTGCCTGATCCTTTATGGCTTTGATTGGAGCAGTAGCGTAAGGTGAGGCAGTATCTATGAAGCAGACGAATTTGGGTTTCCCCCCTTTTTCTCTCAAGGCCTTCCATTTCAGATCTTTCTTCCAGACCTCTTCAAACCAATAGGTGATTGCGCCGCGGGCATTGGTCGAATAATCTGTTCCATAAACGAAGTTGTAGGGTGTCTTCTTTGGATCGCACAGATGACCGGAGAATGAACTGGAGAGGTAGGGCATTTTATCAGCATTGATTGTAGGAGAGAGGGCTTCGGTATCACCGGTTCCCCATCCTAAAACCATGGCCACCTTATCGTAATCCCGGAAGCGTTTGTAAGTGGTGATTGCTTCAGGAACTCGATATCCATAATCATATTGGAACAATCGGATCTTCTTGCCGTTGATTCCCTTCATATCATTATAGTATTGGACTGCTTCCCGAACTCCCAAAGCCTCATCTTTGCCCACATCAGAAGTGGCACCCGTAGTATCTTGGAGGGCACCGAGTTTAACCTCCTGTGCAAAAACCCATGAGGCAGTAATACCAGCGATGAGAAATGCCAAAACAATTGTAAAAATTCTAATTTTGATTCTCATTGTTCACCTCCTATAAAAAGTTGAATGGAAAATAGAAACGACTACCTCTTCTTTCCTCCTACCATCCAATGGCGTTGCATCACCCCCTTCTTCAGTTCGTGACCGTGTCCGTGGTCCGTGTCCGTATTTTATTCTTTCCTTTCCACGGTCACGGATATCGGACACGTGACACGTTGTTAATATGAAAATGGCCATAGATTGAAGTAATTCTTCATTTGCCACCAGCGATAAGAGAGGCCATTCGGTTCATAGATTAGAAACAGGGCAATAGCCAGACCGAAAGCTGCCTCTTTAACATAAAGAAATTTTTCAAGGAGCAGTGGTAAAAATGGCATGAGGTTGACGAAGAATGGATTTTGAGTGAGAAAGAATATAAGAAATTTAAGGCCTTCGGGTATCAAGGTCATAAACATTGCCCCCAAAATAGTTCCATGGATGCTCCCCACCCCCCCGATGAGGATAACTCCAACCAACCAGAGAGACCACCCAAAATGGAAATGTTCGGGGCTGACAGCCGCAAGAGAGGAAACCCAGAAGGCGCCCGCAATTCCCCCAAAGAAACCTGCCACA
>Ga0315274_10003702_pt1 | contig 22727 bp, 13 predicted proteins | sample YL17G02_20_MG_FD_203700 | JGI IMG/M metagenome (GOLD analysis project Ga0315274, IMG submission 203700) | Sediment microbial communities from Yellowstone Lake, YNP, Wyoming, USA - YL17G02_20 | ecosystem: Environmental > Aquatic > Freshwater > Lake > Sediment | place: USA: Wyoming | collected...
GTGGAAGGCGCGTTCGTCCAGGGCCTGGGCTGGGCGCTGATGGAGGACCTGGTCCGGGGCGACCCGGCCCACCCCTGGGTCAAGCCCGCGGGCGCGCTCTTCTCGCGCGGGCCGGGCGCTTACAAGCTGCCGTCCGCGGGGGACGCGCCCCCCGACCTGCGGGTCAGCCTGCTCCGGGGGGTGCCCTGTGGGGCGACCGCGGCGACCGTGCACTCGTCCAAGGCCGTGGGCGAGCCGCCGCTCGCCCTGGGCCTCGCCTCCTGGTTCGCTGTGCGGGACGCGGTCGCGGCCGCGCGGGCCGACCCCGCGCGGCAGGCGGGTGGGGGTGGGGGTGGGGGTGGTGCCGCCAGTGGCTGGTTCGAGATGCAGTTGCCCGCGACGGCGGAGGCTGTCCGCCTGGCGGTGGGCGGGGACGCCGTCACGGAGGGGTCGGGGCTGGCGCTGGAGGGGGCGGTGCCGGGGCTGAGCTTATGAAGAAAAAAAATAAATGAAAAAATGTCTTTTTCATCCCCCGCCCCCGACCACGACGACCCCGCCTCCACCACCGCCCCCGCCCCGCCCGCTCCCCGCCTCGTGCCTCAGCACGGCCACCAGGGCTTGAGCGGACTCCAGGATCTTGGCGTACGCGCCCTCCGCCTGGGCCAACACTGATTCGTATGCGGACCGGTCGGATACCTACAAAAAATGCAACGGAGAAGAGAGGTTTTTGAGAGAGAGACTCCTCGCCTGCCCCCTCTCTTCGCGCTCTGTCTCCCTCCGGCCGGCCGTTCCTCCCTAGCTCTCTCCCCCTCCTCGCACTCTCCTTCCTGCGCCCATCGCGTCACTCCCTCTGCCTCTATCTTCCACCACCACCACCGCCACCCACCCACAATCACCTTGCGCGCGAGGCTCTCGTTCACGTCGCCCAGGCGGCGGGCCAGGGCGGCGGCGTCCGCCTGGAGGGCCGCCCGCTCGCCCTCCGCCGCCTCCACCGCGGCGGCCACGTCGTCCCGCCGCCGCCGCAGGCCGTCAATGTCTAAGGAATTTGAAGGAGAGTGGGAGGGTGTGAGAGAGCGAGAAAAGGGAAGGGCGTGTGTGTGAGAGGGGCCGTGAGAGAGAAGAGCAGCAACCGGTCAAAACAAGAGAACACGAAAAAGCACGCACAGCGCAGCAGCTCCGCGTTCTGCTGCTCCAGGGACAGGCCCTGCAGGGCGAGAGCGTCCCAGGCGCCGGCCTGGGGTGGAGGAGAGGCCATGGATAGAGACGAACGCGTGTTGTGCGTGGGGGGGTGGGGGGGGGTGGGGGGGGAGGGGGGGACGAAGCGAGGAGGTTTGAGCAACAAACCCCTTCTCCCTCCAATCTCTTCTACTCAAACAACTCACCCACACACTCCCGCAGGAAACACGCACTCGCACGCCCCGCACACACGCCCCTCGCCTCTTCTCTCTCTCTCCTTCCTTGATCATACCATCCCATCCCCCCCCGACGCCGCGGGCGCCCGGGCTAGGGACGACACCAGGCGGCCCGGCCCGCCAAAGGCGGCGTCCAGGGCCGCCCGGCCGGCCGCCCCGCGCGCCGCGATCAGGGCGAGCTCCGGCAGGGCGAGCAGCTTGACGTTCACGAACAGCACGTCCGTCAGGGGCATGCCCGAAATGCGGTCCGGGACGGGGGAGGAGGAGGTGGAAGCGCCGCCGTCCGCCGCGCCGCCCCCCCCCGCGTCGGCCCGCCACTTCAACCCCAGCAGCGCGCCGACCCGCCCCGCCGCGTTCACCAGGCCCGCGGCGGCGCCCGCCGGCAGGGACGGCGCCACGCCCTCCGCCTCCGTGGACAGCAGGGCCAGGTCGTCCATGACCGCCCGGATGCCGCCATGGCCCGCCGCCAGCTGGGCCACCGTGTACAGGAGCTGGAACTGCCAGGCGCCCTTGGCGTCGCCGACTGACCCGGCCGCCCCGCCCGGCAGCTCGACCGCCGGCGTCTCGATGAAGAATTCCAGGCCGAACCCGTTGACGTTGCCGTCGCCCAGGGTGAGGTCGTCAAAGGGGTCGGACAGGCCGTCGGTCGCCAGGATGACCGTCCCCGACCGGGGCCGGCGGACGAGGCGGAAGGCGCACCGGCCGGCCGGCCAGCGCGGCCCAGCCGCGGCCTGGGCACCTCCCCCGCCGCCGCCGCCGCCGCCGCCACCGCCGCCGCCAGGCAGCGCCCGGAGAACGAGGGGCTCCAGCTCGCCCAGCGACCGCCACAGGGCTTCTCGAGCGGCGGCCGTCCGGTCGAGGAGCTCGTCCAGGGAGGTCCCCCGCCCGGCAGAGGCGCCGGCGCCGCCGCCGCCAAACCCGCCGCTCGCCCCGCTCGCGCCCGGGCCCCCGCCCCCGCCCAGCGCGCCCGCCCGCGTGTTGAGGGGTTGCAGGTACGCGTCCGCGGCGGCGTAGGGGTGGCCGAAGCAGCAGGGCAGGAGCTTGGACAGCATGTTGCGGGAGGGCATGCTTTGTTGAAAACGGGGAAGGGACGGAGGAGACGGGGAGAGAGAGAGAGGAACGGGGGCGGCGGAGAGAGAAGCAAGCAGCCAGCAGGGGAGGAGGAGAGCGGGCCGCGCGGGTCGCGAGAACGGGGAAGGGCGGGTGCTTTAAAAAAGCCTTTCAGCGCCAAATACTCACGTCCCGGGAGTGGCCGGACAATGCCTGTCCGTGCAGTCCCGCGCTGGGAGGTGAGAGAGGTGCCTGGTGTGCGGGAGAGATGAGGAGGAGGAGAGGGGTGAGCGCGCCAATCGTGCGACGGCGCAGGGAGAGCGGCAGGCTTTTTTTGTGTGTGTGCCTGCGTGCGTGAGTCTTAACGCACACGCCCCGGCGGGACACGTGTATAAAGAGGGATTGAGTGTGTAGTCGCACGTGCGTGCGCCCTCCTGTGCGCACCTTGGGAGCAAGTGTGCGTTGTGCGGGCTGCCCCCGCGACAAACAACGGGCACAGACGAACAAGTGACTGCGCGCTCTTTCACGTTCTCACTTCGACCCTTTCGCAGCCTGGAGAGAGGGCGGGGCCTCAGCACCACCAGGCCGGCGGCCCCCCCTGTGTGCACCCACCACTCACATACACAACACACTATGGTCGACCCCAACGAGGGCCTGTTCGCGGGCGAGGTGCGTAGGAGGAGGAGGATGGAGGGAAGAGGGAAGCGCGCGTAGAAAGCGACCATTCCTTTTTTCGTTGCGCGCCTGGCCGCGGTCTCGCCCTTCTCCTGGCGCCTCAGGCCCCGCCTCTTCAGGGCATCCATGAACCTTTCTGGTCGTGTCAGGTGGAGGTCCGGTCATCGGGTGGCGGCCCCCCTCCACCGTCGCGGAGGGGATCCAAAAAGAGAATTTTTCGTAGCAACGACGTTTCGTCGCTCGCTCCCAACAAAAAAGCCCCCCCGACGCTCACTTCCCTCCACCCCCCCCACATACACACGCACCGCACGCCCACCGCGCCCCCCAGAATCTCCCTCAATCACAGGCCTGGCCTCGCACGCAGCAGCCCTGCGACACCGCCACACACGCACGCTTCCCCACCCTCCACCCCTTCCCTCCCCACTTCACCCCCGCCTCCTCCACCTCACCCTCCCCTGGCTCCGACCGCGGTGGCTCCGCCCCAGCCGGCGCGTCCACCCCCGTCGACGGCGCCCACCTCCCGTACCACCTGCCCGCGGCGGTGTGGGCGGCGGCCGCGGCCGCCGCGGCGGGCGGCGGAGGCAACGCCCTGGGTGGCAGCTGGCCCCTCCCCGCGGCGTCCCATTCCCCTCGTTCCTCACCTCCCCCCCGCGCCTCCGCCCACGCCGCCGCCGCCGCCCACCCGCTCCACGAGGCGGCCGGCCTGCCCACCACCGCCTCCGAGTCGGCGCTGCAAGACCTGGTCGCGGCGTCGGGAGCGGCCGCCCCGGCGGCGGCCGCCGCGGCACCTCAACACGAAGATGACGAGGCTGGCAGAGGCAGCGGCAGCGGCAGCGGTGGTGGTGGTGGTCGCCCGCTGGCCGCCGCTGCTGCGCCTGACGCGCCCTTTGACGAGTTCGGCTGGTCCGTGGACTTGTTGCACTGCGCCGACGGCGGCGGGGATGGCTGCGAGCCGCCAGGCGGCCGGCCGGCGTCCGCGCCGGGTGGCAGGCTGTGGGCGTCGGCCCCAGCCTTCCACCCATCCGCCCTCAAGGGCTCCATCCCCCACGCCCATGCCCACGCCCACCACCGCCCGGCCGTGCACGCGTCCAGCGTGGGCGCGTACGGCGGGCGGGCGCCCCCCGCGCCGCCGCCGGCCACCTCCACCGCCGACGCCTTGAGCGACGTCCTCGCGGCGCGGCTGGGGCTGGACGCGGCGGGTGGCGGGCGTGGGAGGAGTGGGGGGAGGAGTGGCGCCGCCGCCGCTGCCGCCCCTGCCGCCGCTGCTGGTCCAGCCGACCCGGCCGTCGTGGTGACCACCACCACCGGCGCCGCCGCCTCCGAGCACCGGGAGTCGCCTCACCGCCGCTCCGCCACGCCTGGCGCCCCCCCCTCAACCCGCCACCCCCACCCCCTGCCCCCACCGCCCGCCTTTTGGGGCCAGCGCTTTGGCGCGGGCGACCCGGCGGCCGCCTGGCGCCTTTTTGTGGGCCAGCTGCCCCCAGGGGCGGAGGAGGGCGACCTGTGGGCCCTGGCCACGCCCCACGGGGCCGTGGCCGAGCTGTACCTCCTGCGCACGCCCGCCGGCCGGTCCCGAGGGTGCGGGTTTGTGACCTTTGAGGAGCCCCGGGCCGCGGGCGCCGCCATTGCGGGCCTACACGGCCGGCCGGTCGGGGGGGGAGGAGGCCACCGGGCGCTGGTCGTCAGGTTTGCGGACCGTTCGGCGAGCGTGGGTGGGGGTGGGAGTGGTGGGGGTGGAGGGGCGCAGGCCGGGCCGCCTGGGCAACAAGCGGCCGCGGTGGCCGCCGCCGCCGCGGCAGCGGCCCTCTACCCGCCGCATCACCTCCACCACCACCCGGCCTGGCCACCGCCGGCGCCGCATGCGCAATACGCGTTCTCCCATGCCCACGCGCCGCCCGCCCGGGGTGGCGGCGGCGGCACCTATTTTTGATTTCTCTTAGTGAGAAAAAAAAGAAAAAAGAAAAAAAAAAAAACGTTATTTCACCCTCTCCTCTTTCTGTGCTCCGAGCTAGGGTCCTGCCGGGCCACCTGCGTTAGGCCAGGATTGTGTGCGTGTGTTTTGAGTTTGCTTTTGTGAACGGCACGCCGGGGCGCGCACTGGTCATTCACCGTCGTTTGGCACCCCCCCACCTATCCCCAAGTCAAAATTTTCTTTTCCAAGGAACCCAGGCTGCTTTTTTGCGCCATCTCCCCCTCCCCCGTGCGTCCATTTTTACCCTCTCCTTCACACACCCCGCGCGACCTAGAGTTGTGTTGTTTGCTTGACCGGGCACGTGATTCGTGATTCCGTGTGAAAAAAGAATAAAAAGCAGAAACAGAAAACGCTCTTCCTCGCCCGACCAGCTCGTTCCACAACCGCGCGCAAAAGAAAAGAGGAGAAAAAATGTGCCAGGCCACCATTCCATCCCCACCCCACCCGGAGGAGGCAACCGTCCCCACCGGTCGCTGGTCCATCCCGGCTTTCGGCCTAGGCTCGGTCGTCTCGGTCGTCAACGGCTTCCTGGAATCGAACTCGGAGGCCGCCCGCCTGACCAAGGAGCGGCTGGCCGCGCCGGACAAGGCGTCCGCCGCCGCCACGGTTGGCGGACGCCTGACACTGGAGGTGGTCGCCCGCCACCACAGCGAGGGCGACGCCTGGATCGTGGTGCAGGGGCAGGTGAGGAGGAGAGGGGAGAAGATGGGGGCGACGCCGCACACACGACCGCCGGTGAGAAACGCGCGGAAACGCTCCCAGCGCGTGGGCCCCTCGTCGGCGGTCGCCGCCTCTCCCTCGATGCGGGGCTGTGTTCAAAGAGTAGCTGGGTGGCCTGTGCTTCAGGAGCGTGCGAGGGCGTGCGCCAAGCCGGCGCCGCGCGCAGACCCGAGCTCGCGCCATCGGCGGCTCGGGGCTGAGGGCACACACACACACACCCAACCTCATCCCTCTCTTTTTCGAATGAAAAAACGCCGCCCCTACACAGGTCTACGACGTCTCCTCCTTCGCGGCCGTCCACCCTGGCGGCTCCGTCCTCATGACGTACGCGGGCAAGGACGCGACCGACGTGTTCGCCGCCTTCCACGCCCCCGAAACCTGGGCCCGGCTGGCCGAGTTCAAGGTCGGCCCGCTGGAGGGCGCGCCCCCTGCCGCCGCCCGCCCGCCCACCTCACCGCTCCTGGCCGACTTCCGCGCCCTGCGCGCCGACATGAAGGTAAAGGGCATGTTCCGGGCGTCCGCCCCGTACTATGCCTGGAAGGTCGCCTCCACGCTCGCCCTGGGCGCGACGGCCGCCGCATGCCTGCTGACCGCGCGCGACGGCGCGACCGGCCGCGTGTCCTTCGCGCCCGCCGCCTCCGCCGCGGTCGTCCTGGCCCTGTTCTGGCAGCAGTGCGGCTGGCTGGCCCACGACTTCCTGCACCACCAGGTGTGCGCCTGGCGGCCCGCCAACAATGCGGCCGGGGTGGCCCTGGGCAACCTGGCCCAAGGCTTTTCGGTCGCGTGGTGGAAGGGCAAGCACAACCAGCACCACGCGGCGCCCAACGAGCTGGCGGGGGAGGGGTCGACGGCAGCCCTGGACCCGGACATTGACACCCTGCCCCTCCTCGCCTGGTCGCCCGCCGTGGTGGCCGCCCTGCCGCCCGCCGCCCCGGAGCGCGCCCTCCTCCGCATCCAGCACTGGCTTTTCCTGCCCATCCTCCTGGCCGCCCGCCTGGCCTGGGCCGCCCAGTCCGTGACGACCGTCGTCGACCTGGCCCGGGCCCGGGCGCCCAACGCGGCCGTCGAGGTCGCCTCCCTGGCCGCGCACTACGCGCTCTACCTGGGCGCCGCGTTTGCGGCCCTGCCCCCCCTGTCCGCGGCGGCCTGGGCCCTGGGGGCCCAGGCCGCGTGCGGCCTCCTGCTCGCCCTCGTCTTCGTCCAGTCCCACAACGGCATGGAGGTGTACACGACCACCCACGACTTTGTGACCGCCCAGGCCGTCTCCACCCGGGACATCAGCCCCGGGCCGGTGACGGACTGGTTCACGGGCGGCCTCAACTACCAGATCGAGCACCACCTCTTCCCCGGCCTGCCCCGCCACAACCTGGGCCTGGCCGCGCCGGCCGTCGCCGCCCTGTTTGCCAAGCACGGCCTGGAGTATGAGGCGTGTGGCATGGCGATGGGGACCCGGCGGGTCATGCAGACGCTGGCCGGGATTGCGGCGCTGGCGTGAAGAGAAGGGAGAGATAATGGATGGGGATGGGGTATTCATTGTTTGTTTGTTTTCTATTTTGAGTTTGAAGGGTAAGAGTGTGTGCAATCTGCGGTGCTGCGTGCGTGCTACAGCGACGCGCCCGCGTGTAAGAAGAGCAATGGACCGGATGTGTTGTGCCTTAAGAACACAACGCAAAACCCACCCCAACACCAACCTCCATCCCTCTCTCAAACCCCGCTCCCCTCCGCCTCCCACAACGCACCAGCCATATGCAGCACCACAAAACACGCACACACACACACACACACACACACACACACACACACACACACGCGCACACGCACACGCACACGCACACGCACACGCACACGCACACGCACACGCACACGCACACGCACAGACACATATCAGAGCCGAAATCACCACCACCCCCTCCAATTCTCTCCTTTCTCCATTCTCACACCTCAATCACGCCTTGGCCAGCACCGCTTTCTGGAGGGCCGCCGCGAAGTCCGCGTACGACGGCGCCGCCCCGGGCCCGCCCGGCCCCCGGTCCTCCACAAAGTAAGGCAGGACGTGCGCCTCGGCGGGCGAGCCCTGGCGGACGACAAAGCAGGGCGCGTGCGTGGTGCGGCCCGCCCGGAGCGCACCCAGCACTGCGCACACGCGGGCGGACGCGGGCGAGCCGGGCCGTTCCGGCTCCACTGACAGCGCCATCGCGTCGGCGGGGGGCGGCGCGGCCGGATCGCACCCGAACACGCCCGCCATGAAGTCCGGGCGGACGGCCCGGCCCAGCCAAAGCACAAAGACGCGGCCATTGTCGAGGAGGTACGCGCCCGCCGGGTCGAGCGCGGCAGTGGCCAGGGGCGCGGGCGCCGGCAGCAGGACCGCCCCGTCCGACGCCCGGGGCCGGCCCCACTCGCCGGACGGGTCGTGCAGGGGCAGCAGGGCCGGGTACGCCAGGCGCAGGGCGCCAGCGACGGGCGCCGCCATTATGTCAAAGCCAACAGCAGTGCGCTCGTCCGACGCGACGTCCCGCGGGCCGCCCCGCAGGGCCGCGCACTTGGAAATGCCGAGCGTCCACAGGGCCAGGTGGCGCAGGCCCGGCGGGAAGATGAGGGCGGTGTGCGGGAGGGCGCCCCCCCCCCGCCCCCCCGCCGCGTGCATGAGGCGGTACTCCCGCAGGGCCAGCCCGACCTTGTGCTGGATGGCCGCGCGCGTCTCATCCAGGCGCGCGCCGTACGCTTTCTCGACGGCCAGCTTCGCCAGCAGGGCGGCCATTGCCCCGCCATCCACCGCCCGGTACAGGTCGGGCAGGTCGGGGACGACCGGCACCGCCGCGGTGTGGACCCGGATGCGGCGCTCCCCGCAGGAGGATGTGTAGAGGAGCGCGCACTGAATGAAAGCGGCCGGCCCAGTCACGACGCCCTCCTCGTGCGCAATCTGGACGGCGAACGCCTTGTCCGGGTCGACCTGGGGCAGGGCCAGCAGGTCGGTCGACCGCACGAAGAAGTGGCCGTGGAAGGCCGAGATGCGCAGCCCCTTTGAACACCGGATGCGCATGACCGCCTCCCAGCCCGTCGGGCGTGTCAGGTTGCGCTCGACGTCGGCCGCCACCCGGCCCGCGTCCCGGGCGGCGGAGAAGCCGGGATAATAGTACAGCTGGCCGCACGTGTACTTGGGCAGGGCGCCCAGGGAGGCAAGGTCAGTGAAGCCGGGCGCGAAGGAGAAGACGTCCACCGCGATCTGGGCGCGGGAGGCTTCCGCCGCAAACTTCTTGAAAAAGGGGTCCTCGGGCACCCGCGACCGCGGTTCCGCGTCCGTGCCCCAGGTGGTCGCGCTCGCGTCCCGGGCCCGCACCCGGCCCGCCCCCGCCGAGGGCGGGGCCGCCTGGAACAGCAGCAGCTTGCCGCCGACGTGGGACATGGCCATGAAGGCGGCCTGGAGGGCGGGTCCGGTGGCGGTGTCGCCTGGGGCGCCCCCGCCAGCCGAAAAAGCGCCGGGCAGCGCGTCCAGCAGTGCGTCCACGACCGCTCGCGAGTCCGCCAGGTTCACCAGCAGGTCATCCGGCAGGGGCGCAAAGGGTTCCGCCACCTCCGGCACCACCACCATCTGGGGCTGGGCCGCGCCCGCCCGCAGGTTGTAGAAATGGAGGGCCGTGTCAAAAGTCAGGAACCCGACCTGCGTGCGGTCGTCGCCGGGGAGGCGGTCCAGGCACGCCTTGATCGCGCCCACCGCCGCGCCCACCATGCCGCACCCGACCGCCGTGGCGGACACGTCGATGACGAAGAAGAAGGAGGGCGGCATCGGCGCGCGCACCATGTACTCGGCCGGCGCCACCCATTCCACGCTGCCCTGGGACAGCTCCGGGTGGGTCCCACAGTCCAGGCGGGCACCCGTCGCCGGGTCCAGGGAACAGTAATACTCGGCAGGGACATCATTCAGGGCCGCGCACACGTTGCACTGGAACCGCCGCCCGCCGTCCACCCAGGCGACAAAGGGGTTGACGTACGTGCGGCACCGCTTGCAGCGCACAATGCCCGCGGGGCCGAGCGGGATGACGGGCACGTCCTCCTGGGGCCCCGCCAGCGGGTGGACGACCGCGCCGATGGGCAGCTGGAAGCGGGCCCGCGTGGCCTGTTGAGCCGGCACCGCGTTCACGGTCAGGCGCATGAAGCGGCCGTCGCAGGAGCCGGGCAGGGGCGGGGCGGCGGGCGCGCCGGCACTCCCAGCCGCGTCGCCCGTGGGGCGGGGGAAGTAGGCCGGGTCGCCGCCCGGTTCCAGGGCCTCAAACGGGTCCAAGGCGCGAGGGGCGGGCGCGCCGTAGCCGCCCAGGCCGCCCGGCACGGCGCCGGGGGCGATGCCGCCGTGGCCGTGGCCCATCGCCATCGCGCCAGGGGGCGGGGCGAAGCCGCCGGGTGCGGCGCCGGGGGGGGCGAACCCGCCCGTCGGGGGTGGGGGAGGGGGTGCGCCCGGCGGGGGCGGGGCGAAGCCGCCAGGGGTGGGCGGGGGCGGCGCGAAGCCGCCGCCGCCAAAGCCGCCAGGAGGAGGGCCGGCGGGTGGGGGCGGGGCAAACCCGCCCGGGGCGGGTGGTGGTGGTGGAGGGGCGACGGCCGACGGCGGGGGTGCAAAGCCGCCGGGAGCGCCGCCCGGTCGCACCGACCCGAACGCCGGCGCGGGCGCGGGCGCCGCGGGGGCGGCCCCGAACACACCGGCCGGCCGGGCGGGCGGCGGGCCGGCCGACGGGGGCGGGGCGGGAGGGGGGGCGGCCCCGAAGCCCGCCGGGTTGGCGACCCCGTTGGCGGGCGCCATGCCCGGGCGCCAGCCGGGCGGGGCGGGCGGCGGGGGCGGGGCCTGGTACTGCTGCTGCTGAGCTGGAGCGGCGGCGGCGGGCGGCGGGGCAAAGCCGCCTGGGCGGGAGCCGAAAGCAGCAGCGGCTGCGGGTGGTGGGGGCGGGGCGGCGGGCGGGGCGCCCCACCCGCCACCGGCAGCGGGGGGGGGCTGGGCGAAGCCGCCGGGGGCTTGCTGCTGATGGTATTGCTGGGGCGCCGGCGGCGGCGGCGGGGCGCCGTAGCCGCCGTAGGCTGTGTGATGGATGGGACGCGGGGAGAGGAGTGGAGGAGTGGAGGAGTGGAGGAAGGTGTTGAGGGTGAGCGATGGTGCGCGGCGCGTTTCGACGCCGCGAATAAAAAGGGCCCTCGGTGCGCAGGGTACATTTTCTCTCTCTCTCTCTCTCTCTCTGTCATGGTGCGAGAGAGGAGGCACGCCCGCTGCTCTCTCTGCCTCGACGCGCCCGGCTTGCAGAGAGGCAGCAGGCAGGTAGGAAAGTGCGGGAGACCGACGCACCTCAATCCTGTGGCGCAACGGCGGGCGGGCGTCGCGAGCCCCCCCTCGCGGTTGCAGACCCAGGGGGTGGCCGTCCATGTGCGTGCGTGTACATCTCCGCCCCCATCTCTCCAATCTCACATACCTGGCGGCGGCGGCGCACCGTACCCGCCCGCCGGCGGGGGCGGGTTGAAGCCAGACATTGAAAAAATTGAGAGACGGGCGGCGTGGCGTGCGTGGCGTGTGCTCCCTCTCTCTGCGGAGGGGCGAGGGGAGAGGGAGGGAGGATTTGCGGTGGGGCGACTGAGCCGCACACGCGCGCAGGGACAGGAGGGGACACGCGGGCGGCGTGAAAAGCAAAGTGGGCGCCCCTTCTCCCCGCGCGCGGAGACCCGCTCCGCTCTACCAAGGCAGCGCCCCTCACTCGTCGATTTTATTGGTCCCTCGCTCTCTCCTCCTCATTCAAGGTGCGCGCACGGCGCGTGGGCCTCCCCCTTCCCTCCTCCCACCCCGACAGGTCGTTAGCACGCCATTTTTAGAGCTCTCCTGGCTGACACATTGCCCCACATTATCTCCCCCACACGCACAAAAACAGGAAGCTCGAAGCAACTCCCCGCCCTCGCCCTTTTTTCGTGATGCGTCCCTCCTCGACCACTCGCGCCCAGGCCACGCCCGCGGGCAAGAGCGGCGCGCCTGGCCCTCCCCGCCCGGCGGGCCAGGGCGTGCCGGTGGCTAAAATGACACCTGCCAAACCGGCCGCCGCCCCGGCACCGGCGGCGGCCCCATCAAAACCTGTCGCTGCCAAGCTAGCGCCAGTCGCCCCGGCCGCTCGCCCGCCGACCACCCCTCACAAGCCCCTCTTCGCCCCGCCCGCCGCCGCGCCCACCAAGCCGGCCGTGCCCGCCGTCGCCACCAAGGCCCCGGCTGCTGGTGGTGCTGCTGCTGCTGCCCCGACGGCCCCTGCCGCCGCGAAATCGACGCCGACCCCCGTCGCGACGGCGGCCGGCTTCGCCTCTGCCGCCGCCGCCAAGGACGCTGGCCTGGACCTGACCGCCCGCCCGCCCCCTCGCAAGCCGAGCTCGCTGGCCGCCGAGGTGGTGGTCACGCCCGCCCCGACGCCCACCCCGACCCGCCCCCTCAACCTGGCGTTCGTCTCGGCCGAGGTTGCGCCCTGGTCGAAAACGGGCGGCCTGGGCGACGTCGTATCCGGCCTGCCCCTGGAGCTGGCCAAGCGGGGGCACAAGGTGTGCGTCATCGCGCCACGGTGCGTTTATTCCCCCATTGAGATGAGCGTGGGGAGAGTGGAGAGGAGAAAAGAAGGGGAGAGGGGGAGGCACGCACGCCTCTCTCTCCGGTGCGACCACCCGACCCACCCCAAAAAACCACCCCCGCTCTCTCATCTTTTTCTCTGCTCTCTTTTTCAATGCTCAGTTACGACCAGTACGCGGACGCCTGGGACACGGCCGTCACGGCGGACGTGGGCGGCGGCGAGACCGTCCGCTTCTTCCACGCCATCAAAGACGGGGTGGACGTCATATTTGTCGACCACCCGGCCTTCCTGGCGCGCGTATGGGGAAAAACGGGCGCAAAACTGTACGGCAAAGGGTCGGGCGCCGACTGGGATGACAACTCCGCCCGCTTCGCGCTCTTCAACCGGGCCGCCCTGGCCGCCCTGGACGCCCTGCCCTTCGCGGCAGGCCAGGAGACGGACGCCATCATCGCCAACGACTGGCACGCCGCCCTGCTGCCCGTCCTCATCGCAGACGTCCACCGCCCGGCGGGCCGGTTCACACGCACCAAGGTCGCCCTGTGCTGCCACAACGCGGCCTTCCAGGGGCGGGCCTGGCCGGAGACGTGGGAGGTCCTGGGCCTGCCCGCATCCTCCCGGGCCAAGTTCGCGTTCGCGGACGGCGTGGACAAGGTGTTTTCCGAGTCGGAGGGTGGCGCCCCGCCCTCGCCGGCCGCGGGGAGGAAGTTCGCCAAGCTCAACTGGCTGCAGGCGGGCCTGCTGTCCGCGGACAAGGTCTTGACCGTGTCCCCGCACTACGCGGCGGAGCTGACGTCGGGAGAGGCGAAGGGCGTGGAGCTGGCGGACGTGTGGCGGAAGGTCCAGGTCGAGGGCATTGTCAATGGAATGACTGCCGGCGAGTGGTCGCCCGCGACGGACGCCTTCCTGGAGGTCCAGTTCGACAAGGACTCGGTCGTGGAGGGCAAAGCGGCCGCCAAGATGGCCCTCCAGGCGGAGGTCGGCCTGCCCGTCGACCCGGCCGCGCCCCTCTTTGGCTTCATCGGGCGCCTGGAAGAACAGAAGGGCGTCGACATCATCATCGCGGCCTTGCCGGCGCTGCTGAGCGGCCCCGGGCCCAAGCCGCAGGTCGTCATCTTGGGCACCGGTAAACCGGACCTGGAGGCGGCCGTGGAAGGCCTCGCCGCGGCGTTCCCCGGGGCGGCCGCGGGCGTGGTCGAGTTTTCCCCGCGCATCGCCCACCTGATCAACGCGGGCGCTGACTACGCCCTCATCCCCTCCCGCTTCGAGCCGTGCGGCATCGTCCAGCTGCAGGCGATGTGCTGCGGGACGATCCCGGTCGTGTCAAGCACGGGCGGCCTGGTGGACACGGTGAAGGAGGGCGTGACCGGGTTCCACATGGGGACGGTCAACCCAGACCGCCTGGACCCGGCCGACGCGGCCGCCCTCGCGTCCGCCGCACGGAGGGCCGCCGACAGCTACGGCACGCCGGCCTTCCGGGAGATGCAGGCCGCCTGCATCGGGCAGGACCTGTCCTGGGCGCTGCCGGCCCTCAAGTGGGAGGCCGTGATTGAGGAGATGATGGGCGAGGGCGGGGCGGCCGCCAAGAAGGCGGGCGTGGTGACGCCGGCGGCGGCGGTGGCCTGATTTTTTGCCAGGTTTTTATATGATTTTTTGTGCCGGGTATGCCAGAGAGAGAGAGAGAGAGAGGGCGTGTGTGTGCGTGCATGTGCGTCGTGAGTGAAAAAGAGCGTGGGTTGTTTTGTTGCCTCCATTTCTCTAGCCCGCTCCCCGTTTTCCTTTAACCGCGCCCCCCCCCCCCCCCCTCCCTCTCACTCCCCCGCCTCGATCGGGAACCCGTCAAAGCGCCACTGACCGATGCCGCCCTTCAAGTGCAGGACATCTCCGTTCCGGTAACCGCCCTCCACCAACAGGTCGTGGCACGCCTTGAGCGACCTGGACTCCCGCCCGAACATGCGTTCCGGGTCGTCCTTGAACTCCTTCGTCCGGTTGGGCGCCCACGGCTTGACGCCGACCTCGATCGTGCCGCCCAGGCCGCAGTAGAGAATGAGCTTCGTCCCCCGCCGCACGCCCGCGGCGGCCAGGGCGGCTTTCGTGTCCTCCACAAAGTCCGGGTTGCGCTCGGTCGCCGTCATGGCCAGCCCCACCGCCATCACCGCCCGCTTGATGTTGTCCCACGCCCCTTTACCCTGCACCTCCCGGAACAGGGGCGCCGACACCGAGCCTGCCACGCGCTGTCGGAGGAACTCGTATTCGGGCCGGCAATCGACGAGGACGGCCTTGCCGCCCTGTTGCAGTTTGAGAGCCGCGGCCGCGTCCACAGATTGCAGCTTCCGCTTGGTCAACTCGGCATGGATGACCGGCCACACGGTGTAGGTGAGACCCGACTGTGGCGGGTGGATGAGAGAGAGATGGTGAGAGAGAGGGAGGACGCTCTTCCCAGGCGCGCACGCGCGTGCAGGCGCTCGCACTCGGCCTCTCACCTTGGGGGTGACGGTTGTGGCCCCGCCCTTCTCCCACATCTCGGGCGTGTACTTGTCGTTGTCAAACTTGGACCCCTTCCTGACGCGGATCCAGCGCTGAAAAAAGGATGGATGGAGAGTGAGACAAAAAAAGTGGGGATGAAGTTGAGGGGATGGATGGAATGTATGGACAGTGGCCACCCTATGGTTGCCTCCAATTCGCACCACCTCCTTCACGCCCGCCTCCGCGTTCTTTCACCGCGGAGCTGGCGGCGGCGGACAGTCAGCCGTGAGAAGGAGCGAGAAGGCTCACTCACCGAGTTGGCAAAGTCGTACTTGAAGCGGGGCTCCACGTCGGTCGTCTGGTTGAAGAGAGATGATGATGTGATGGATGAGAGAAAAGAGCGGGGTCGGCCCTCGCGCCGCACGCAATTCTGCCGCCTTTTTTGTCACACCTTGGCCGCCACCGCCACGCCCGCCCGTTGCGAGGGGTAGGCAGGGCGGACCGACCTGTGCGTGATGTATGTGAGTGAGCGGTTGAGCGTGAGCGAGCGCAGGGCGTGGGAGTGTGTCGGCCAGCACCCGCCGCGCGCCAGAGCGTCGGGGTCCTCCTGCTTTCCAGCGCGCGCGTGTGGTTCGCCCCCTGTATTAGGGCGCCCGCACACATTACTCACGTGAACGGACGCGGGACGGGCCCCGCGAGGCGGGGCGCCGCGATGGAGGAGGCCATGAGGGAAGAATTAAAAAAGGGAAGAGTGCCGTCCATGGAGTGCACACAAAGTAGCGCTGCCTACCACGTTCAAGCTCATCTTCTGTCCTCCGGGTCTACGACGGCCAGCGCCGTGCGCGCATCACCCAGGGGATGTCAGATGCCGCCCCCTTGGGCCATTCCAGTAACACAGGCGAACACACACAAGGCCTCCTCTTATCCCAGCTAAAAACACGCCCCCGCCCCTCCCAAAGCGCACGCAGACACTGCTCAATAAACCAGGGTTAGGTCGAGAAGATCTCATCCACCACTCACCCCTCTCTTTTCCTTTTTTTCTAAACCAGTACTTTCTCAAACTGGACCCGCGCCGCTACCACCGCGTCAAAGTCGGCCTCGCACCGGGAGGCCAGCTTAGAGTAGACGGTGTCGGCCGCATTGTACACCCGGCAGTTGGCGAAGATGCGGCGCACGTCCGCCACAAACAGGTCGAGCGTCGTGTAGAAAGGGCGCGCCTTCCGCGCCCCGTCATCACCCGCTGCCCCGCCCTCCAGGCGGGCCGCGACTGTGGACAGGTCCATGGGGTCCTTGATTATCTGGTAATAGTCCGGCACGTCCCGGGCGTCGACGGGCGCCGCAAAGGGCCAGGCGTCCTCGTGAGCCTTAACCTCCTCCAGTAGTTCGCCCAAAAAGGTCGGCAGGACGGACGGGTCCGCGTCCAGGCGCGTCCACGCCCGGCGGACGTAGACGGAAGGGACGGGAGTGGACTCGGCCTGGGCGGGCCAACCCGATTCGGGGACGCCAGGGATGGTCGCCGGGTCCACCCGGCCGCGCGGGGGGAGGAGGGCGGGCACGGGCGGCGCGGCGACGACGCCCGGGCGGGGGGCGCCCGGGCCTGGGTCGCCGTCATCGACGGCGGGAGCTCCAGCAGGACCGGGTGACCCGCCTTCTCCATCATCATCCCGGAAGTGGGTCAGGCCCGGGTGGACGACGTGGGAGCGGGACCGGGCGCGGACGGCCGCGTCGAGGGCCGCGCGCTGGGAGGCAAGGGCGGGGGGTAAGGACGTGTAGGGGACGCGCGGGTCCAGAACGCACTCCATGAGGGTGCCGCCATCGTAGTCCTTTATGTATCCGACCCACTGAGAGGGAGGGAGAAGAGAGAGAGAGGCAAGAGGGTGGTGTGAGGTGCGCGCGGGGCGTGTGAGAGAGAGGGAGAGAAGCGGGTTGGGGGGGGCTTCCACCCCCTCCCCGTTCCTTCCCATTTTCTTTCTCTCTCCTTACCCGCTCCCGCGGCAGACTAATCTCCTTGGTGAAGCCCTGCTTGGCAAAGTAGCCGACCGCATTGTTGTCCGCGTACGTCAGCAGGGCGCCCAGTCCGTCCCGGTCCCGGGCGGCCGCTTTGCAGTGGTTCATCAGGCGGGTCCCAAACCCTTTCACCTGCTCGGCCGCCATGACCGCGCAGAAGGCGACCTCGCCCAGAAGGGAGGGCGCTGGAAAAGCACGGTACGTGATGCCGCCCACGACCGCCCCGCCCCGACGCACGATGGCCACGGACCGGTGCGTCGGGTCAAAGACGAGGCGGGCAATATATTCACGAGGCATGTTGGGCAGCTGCCTCGCGTACACGCCCTTCAACCCCACCAGCCACAAGGCGGTGGCGGGGGAGGGCGCGCCCTCGTGGGCCAGGTAGGCGAAGGCCAGGTCGCCGTCGGCTTCCGCCTTGGAGAGGAAGGCTTCCCGGGCCATGTAGGGGCCGAGCGAGGCGGCGCCACCGGCAGACGGGTGCCCGCCCCGCCCGCCGGGAGCTGCGTGGCCGCCGCCGCCGCCCGCGCCGCCGCTGCCCCCACCGGATACGATGGTGGACATAATGACCGCGCCCGAGGCCCGGGTCGCGGAGGGCGGCCGGGGCTGGTAGAGGGATGGAGGGGGTGGCAGGTGCGGGGTGGTCGTGGTGGCTGCCCCGTTTGTGGTAGCGCGGGCTGCGGCGGCAGGCTCGCCATCCGGTGAGAGCTTGGCGACGGGGTCGGCCTGATGAGGCGATGGTGTGTACGAGGACGTGAGAGTGTGAGACTCGTGTGTGAGGCCGGCCGTGGATGGAGTGGATAGATGGATGGATGGAGGTTGAAAAAACGACGCGCGGCGCGTACGCGCCGTTCTCTCTCGCCCCGGCAGGCCCCCGCCTCCACCGCCCAATTAGATACAGGGACGGGCAGGATGATAGACCATGCTCTCCACACGCGGCGCGTGCGCAGGAACGGAGAGGCTCATGAGGAGCGCGGCGTTTTTTTTTTTTTTTTTTTCCTGCTGCGCCCGGCTTTCGATGCGTCCCACTGCTTCTTCTTTTCCTCTCTCATCGCCACACGCACCTCCACCTTCTGGCGCTTGGCGGGGCTGTCTTCCATGGTGTGTGAGCTGCTGGGCGCGTGGAGAGAGGAAAGCCCACAGCGCGGCGCGCAGCAGAGGGAAGCGCGCAGTCCCTCTCTCTTCTCGACCGTGGCCGGCGAAAGTGCGTGCGTATGTATACTCACGCTTGCAGGTTTCACTTATCCATTCGTTGTCTCTCTCGTCCAATCCCACGCCACACCCGCAATGGACGACGAGTTCGCCGCCTTCCTCAGCGAGGTTGCCCAGGTGGAGGCCGCCGCCGCCACCGCGGCTGGCGCTGAAGAAGGTGGTCAGGGAGATGGTGGTAGAGGCGGCGACCCTCCCATATCGCCACCGCCACCACCACCACGTCCCAAGCTTGCCCCGCCGCCGGGGCCGCCGCCGCCGCCGCTGGGCAAGTTGCCGCCACCCCCCGGGCCGCCGCCGGCGATTGTAGAGACGGTGCGTGTGTATGTGTTTATGGAAGGAGCCGTGGGATTGTGCGGGGTCGTCGTTTCTTTCTCTCTCACTCTCCAGGCGCATGGGCCTCATCCATAACAACCTCTTCTCCTCCACCCCACAGGCCTCGCCTCCCGCCAAGCTGCCGCCACCGCCGCCACCACCTGGGGTGGCGCCCACCAAGCCAGCACCCCCTGCACCGCCACCGCCCACCGTGCCTGTCGCCGCCCCCATGCCGCCGCCGCCTGGCCCCTCCCACCTCCCCCCCCCCTCTGTCGGCCTCCCCCCGCCAGGCTTTTACCCGCCACCCGGGCCGCACGGCTACGGCCCGCCACCCCCACCCCACCCGTACGGCGGCATGATCTACCCCCCCCTAGGCCCCTCAGTCACTTACCACCACCCGCAGCCGTACCCGGGCGGGCCGCCACCACCAGGCGCCGTGTTGGCGGCTGCCCCAGGCGCCCCCGCGAAGGCCGTCCCGCGCATGATGGGCGGGGAGACCTGGTTCGACCCAACCCTGGGCGCCTGGCCGGCCAACGACTTCCGCATCTTTGTTGGGAACCTGGGCCAGGAGGTGACGGATGAGGTCCTGGCGGGCGCGTTTGCGAGGTTCCCAAACTTTGCCATGGCGCGTGTCGTCCGGGACAAGCGCCTGTCCAAATCCCGGGGCTTCGGATTCGCCTCCTTCCTGGACGCCAGTGACGGGGCAGCCGCCCTGCGGTCCATGGACGGCCAGTACGTCGGCAACCGGCCCTGCACGCTGCGCAAGTCGAGCTGGGAGGAGCGCAGCCTGGGCGCGCCTGAGACAAAGGGTGGGGGCAAGAAAGGAGGCGGGGGCAGCCGGGTGCCGGACAAGCGGACGATGAAGCGGCACAACCTGCTGCTGACCAAGAAGTGAATCGACATGGGGGGGCGCGCGTGGCGTGCGTGTGTAGAAAATAGAGAGCAAACAGTCCATACCACTTTCACTTAGAGATGAAATGCCGACCCCCCCACCCCTCTTTTACACCCGCTCTCTCTCTCTCTCTCTCCAATCCTCTAACAGCACCCGGACCGCTTGGCCCCGCCCGCCGCCGTGTCCGTGACCACGATCTTGGTCCCCTCCCCCGGCGCGGGGCCGGCCCCCCCCACCGCCGCCAGCGCCTTCTTGGAGACGATGCCGTAAATCTCCGTCAGGATTTTCTGGAAGGCGGCCTCCACGTTGGTCGCCTCCAGCGCGGACGTCTCGATGAAGGACAGGCCCTCCCGCTCGCAGAAGGCGGCCGCGTCCTCCGCCTGGACCGCGCGCAGGTGGCGCAGGTCGGCCTTGTTGCCGACCAGGGAGATGACTATGTTGGCGTCCGCGTGGTCGCGCAACTCTTTGAGCCAGCGCTCGACGTTCTCGAAAGTGACGCCTTTCGTGATGTCGTACACCAGCAGCGCGCCCACCGCGCCCCGGTAGTAGGCCGACGTGATGGCCCGGTACCGCTCCTGGCCGGCCGTGTCCCAGATCTGGGCCTTGACGGTCTTGCCATCGACAGCGATCGAGCGGGTCGCAAACTCGACGCCGATCGTCGACTTGCTCTCCAGGCAGAACTCGTTGCGGGTGAACCGGGACAGCAGGTTGGACTTGCCGACGCCGGAGTCGCCGATGAGGACGACCTTGAAGAGGTAGTCGTAACTGAGCGAGGGAAGAGGAGGAGGCGTGTGAGAGGGCGAAGAGGGCGAGCGGCACGCGGGGCGGCAGTGAAAAAACACGGGTCGAGGGCGTGTCTTCTGCTTGCGTGGCACCGCTGCGCCGCACACACCCACGCCACGCCTGACCCGACCAGGCGACCTACTGGCCAGGCCACCCAGGGCAGGGACGAGGTGCAGGGCCGGTGCCGGGCAGGGGGCGCGGGAGGGCAAAGACAGCGGCGGTTTCATGGCGCGGGAGGGGGCGCGCCCTTTGTGTATCCCCTGCTCGTCCCGTCCAGAGGGCTCCGTCCCGCCCCGTCCTCGCCCATCAACGAAAGCCCAGGTCCACCCTTCTCCTCACTCGATCTCCGGGCAAAAAAAAACGCAAAACGCACTCGTCGTCGGGCTTGTTCATCGTGAAAGAGGGGCAGAGGTGTTCAATGCGGGGCGAGGGGAAAACGGGAGGGCGAGAAAGGCTCTCTCTTTGTTCACACACGACACGCGTGCGTTTGAGGTGAGCTCGTGTACGCGTGTGCGTGAGGCACCGGCCCGGGCGTGTGTGTGTGTTGAGGGCGAGACAAGTTCTCTTGAAAGTGATGAAGGGGCAAATGATGCACACACATAGAGTGCGGTCGCTGTCCATCTCTCTCTCTCTCTCTCTCTCTCTCTCTCTCACGGCTGCGTGCTATCCCAGCGCACGGGACCCGCTCCGACCTTCCGCGTGTATGGCTCAATTAGACACAGGTGCGTGTATGCCAGACGCCCACAATCGGCGACGCTAGGCCCGCCCGTGCGTGAGCGTATTCTTTTTTTGACACCGTTTTGCGGCCAGCTCGCGTCACACTCAACCTCCTTTCATCCCATCGACACACACCACAGGCCCCGCCCCGCCCCGGCCCTGCTCTACCTGCTCCGCCCCCTCCCAATACCGGTGTCCCGCCTGTGACGCCCGGTCCTGCTCCGCGTCCTGCGTGGCCGCCCACAAGGCCGGGCCGCCGGCATGCAACGGCAAGCGGTCCTTGCCCAGCCCATCGTACCTCCCGCTGGCGGCCTTTGACGATGCCGCCCTCGCCGCGGACGTCCGCCTGTTGCAGGCCGTCCAGGACGCGGCGCTGCTGGCAAGGCGAGGCAGTGGTGGAGGTGACGCGGGTCCGCCCACTGCCTCACCTGCCGCCCCTACCGACGGCCGCCCTTCCGTCCGCCTGCGCAGGCTAGAGGGCGAGGCCCGCCGCCGGGGAGTGACCCTCCGCCTCCAGCCGGCCGGCATGTCCCGGCGGGTCCGCAACAGCACGCGGTACGACCGACGGAGTCGGGCGATGGCTTGGCACGTGGAGTGGCGGGTGATGCGAGTTAAAAAAGGGGGTGAGGGCTCTCACCCCCCCACCCTCCTCCACGCGTTTGACTCGCGGGCGGTGCCGGAGGGCGACACCCTGGCGGCCGTCCTGGGGCGGGACCTGCTGCGGAGTGAGCCTGCCGGTGCGGACGACGCTGCTACCCGACTAGCAGCCTACGTGGCCGAGTTGGAGGCGGGCACGCTCGCCCTGCGCCTGGCCGCCGCCGGACGGACAAGCCTGACCCAGCCGGCCTTTTTCATGCTCGACCCGGCCACCACCCTGGGCGCCGCTCTCAAGGGGCGCATAGTCGACGAATTCCCGACCATCGCGGTCCTACTGAGTGCAGACGCGGGCGCGCTCTGAGAAAGGCGTGACAGATTGATAGCGAGCGCCGCTCCCTCTCCTCTTTCTTCACAACGCCCCGCCCCCTCCTCTCTTTTCCTTTCCCGCAGCGCGCAGCCTGCCCCCCCCCCCCCCCTTTTCCGTCCTCTTCCTTTCCATTAGAGAGCCTCCTTGTGTAAAACGAATTCCCGGAGCAGCAAATTCAGAGCGAGAGTGCGCGTTCCTTATCTAAGGCGGCGGCGGCGGCGGCGGCGGCGGCACACCACCACCCTCTCCTCCCTCCCCAGGGGAGGCCGCCCCGAGCGTTGGGGGAGGCTCCCGCCAGTGCCGGGCCGCCGCCAGATCGGCACCCGGCGAGGACGCGGCAGCATCCGCGCCGGCCGGCGGGATGATGGAGATGGCGGGCGAGGGCGGGGGCGAGCCGGAGTTGAGGCGTGGCGCGGGTGGCGGGGGCGGTCCAACAGTTGCAGCCGTAGCAATGCCGGCCCCGCTCTCATCGGACGACAGGGCGTCCCCTCCGTCCGGTGAATGCGACTCCGGAAAGGCGTTCCAGGAGGACGTCGCGACGGGAGGGGCGGCCGCGGCGGCGGCGGCTACCACAGCCGCCCGGCGGCGGGCGCTCTCGTCCTCCCCATCCTCTGACGAGTCGTCGTCGGACGAGGAGGAGGTGGAGGACGACCCCGCGCTCGCCCCGCGCTCGTCCTCATCGTCGTCGTCGTCGTCGTCGTCGTCGTCGTCGTCGTCGTCGTCGTCGTCGCCGTCGCCGTCGCCGTCGCCGTCCTCCCCACCGGAGGAGGAGGACAGGGAGGGTACCGCCCCGGAGATGCGCATGGCGTTGATAGAGGCCGCCGCCTCGGCCAAGTGCTGGAGATTGAGCGGGGAGCCCGCAGGGGCCGCCCTGCCTCCATCTTCCTCCTCCTCATCGCCTACGGGTGGCGACGCCCGCCCTCCGGGCCGGCCCCGGTTGACGCCCGCCACGCCGCCGTCCTCGCCTCCACCGGCCTCCTCGTCCTCGTCCTCCTCATCC
>Ga0315274_10003703_pt1 | contig 22726 bp, 29 predicted proteins | sample YL17G02_20_MG_FD_203700 | JGI IMG/M metagenome (GOLD analysis project Ga0315274, IMG submission 203700) | Sediment microbial communities from Yellowstone Lake, YNP, Wyoming, USA - YL17G02_20 | ecosystem: Environmental > Aquatic > Freshwater > Lake > Sediment | place: USA: Wyoming | collected...
GGCCGACACCAGTCGGGCGGTCGGCGACCAGGTGGGACGATTCGAGGAATACGCCGCCTAGCGGCGGGTCCCTGACAGCAGAAGCAACTTCGGGGGCGGCCTTGCCAGTAACCGATACCACGCGGTGCGCGCCGGCCGCCCCCGTTCACAGATGGGAGGCACTATGCCGAAAACGAGTCAGCAACCCAGACCGCCGACCCCCGACGAGGTCATCCTGCCGCAGGAGCGCCGCTTCCTGGTGGGCGACCGCGAGATCATCCTGCGGCCCCTGGTGATCGGCGACTACAAGCGCATCGCTGGGGACCTGGGCGCGATAGCGCAGCGGGTGGTCCGGGAACACCCCGAGATCGATATGAGCAAGCCCGACGAGCACCTGGAGGCGATCTTCCCCCTGCTGGCGGCCTGTATCGGGCGGGTCTTCGAGCAGCTCTTCGGCATCGAGGAGGCCTACCTCGATCAGCACTTGACTCTGGCGCGGGCGGCGGAGATTATCGCCGTCGTCTTGGAGCTCAACCAGCTCCCGGACATCCGAAAAAACGTGCGGCGCGCCCTCGAGCTGGCGAAGACGACGCCGACTCTGTAGGTCTCGGCTGGGCGGGCGCGTTCGACTTGGTGCAGAGCGAGTATGGCTGGACGCATGAGTATATCACCTGGCATGTGACGCCAGGCCAGGTGCTGATCTGGGCAGACTGCATTCGCCGGCGGCAGGCCCTGCATATGGCGGAGCAACTGGAGCTGATGTACCTGGCGGCCGCCGCAGCGCAGGGCGGCAAGCAGGCCTTCCGGGCCCTGCGCGCGGCGGTGAAGCGATTGCGGATAGAGGCGGGCGTGGAGCGGCCGCCTGATCCCGAGGACCTGATCCGGACCCTCGGGTTGACCGACCGGAGACGAGGGGCGATAGCATGACCGTTGGAGCCGTCACCGCACAACTGCGCTTGGACATGACCAACTTCCGGGAGGGGTTGGCCAAGGCCAACTCGCTCCTGGAGCAACACAAGCAACAGGCGGCCCGCGCCGCCACCGTACTGGCTGGATTCGCCGCCGCAGCCGCCGCCGGCCTCGGGGTGGCCATCAAGTGGTCGGCCGAGTTCGAGGGGCAGATGCGCAATGTGAACTCCATCCTGCAGGAGACCGAGCCGAACTTTCGGGCGCTGAGCGAAGCTGTCCTGTCCCTGGCGGGGAAGACGGGACAAGCGCCGGCCGTATTGGCGCGCGGCCTCTACGATATCGCCTCGAGCGGCTTTGCTGGAGCGGATGGCCTGAAGGTGCTGGAGGCCGCCGCTAAGGCGGCCACGGCCGGCCTCAGCACCACCGCGGTGGCATCCCGCGCCATCACCGCGGTCCTCAATGCCTATGGCATGAACGCGTCGCAGGCCGCGCATGTCTCAGATGTGCTCTTCAAGACGGTCGAGCGCGGCGTCATCACCTTTGAGGAGCTTGCCCAGAATGTAGGCGACGTGGTGGCGATGACGGCCACCGCCAATATCAAGTTCGAGGAAGTGGGCGCGGCCATCGCGGCCATGACCAGGGCGGGCATTCAGCCGGCCGAGGCCTTCACCTCGTTGAACATGGTGATCCGCTCCATTATCAACCCCACCGCGGAGGCGACGGCTGCAGCCGCGCAGTTGGGCATCCAGTGGGATGCCACCGCGCTCGCAAGCAAAGGGGTGATCGGGATGTTCAAGGGCCTCGGCGTGGAGTTCAAGACGCGGGTCAAGGATATCGATGCGCTACGGGCCGCGGGTGCGAGCGAGGCCCAAATCATGGCCATAGTTGCGGAGAATGCCGGGATCATGGTCACGCAGTTGGCGGCGCTCTTTCCCGAGGTGCGGGCCTTGCGGGGCGCGCTGGTGCTGGCATCCCAGGCCGGAGAAATCTTCTCCAAAGAGATGGAGTACATGGCGGAGGCCAGTGGCTCCACCGCCAGAGCGCTCGCCGAGCAGAGCAAGTCGCTCGCGGTGGCATGGCAGAAAGCATGGGCCACCATCCAAGGGGTCTTCATCGGGGCCGCGGGAAGTATGCTGCCTCTGCTGAAAGGGCTGACAGATAGTGTTCGTCTTCTCGCCGAACTCAGCCGCGGCATTCCCAAGCCGATACAGGCTGCAGCTGTTGCCGTGATTGCTCTGGCCGCAGGTCTTGCTGGGCTCACTGCCGCCTTGATCCTCTGGAATACACAGATGAGGCTTGCCATCCCCCTGATGCTAGGGATGGTGGTGACGATGCGTCAGATGCTAGTGTCCCTGGCGGCCACGAGGGTAGGCATCTCGGGAATACCGGCAGTGGCGACTGCCGCCGCCACTTCGATGAAAGGCCTTGCGGCAAGCTTTATGGCGGCAACGGCCTCCATAAGTCCAGGCCTACTCATCTTGGGGGCGCTGCTGGCGGTGGTGATCAAGGCGGGCAGCGCTGCTGTGCAGGCGGCTGTAGAGGTCGACGATTTCAACGCCTCGCTGCTAAAACTGGAGGATCGGGCGCAGACGGCGCGGTCTGCCATGCAGCGGTTCCCCGAGGAGCTGAAGCTGACCTGGTTGCAGGCATTCCTGCAGCACCTGACTCCATTTGAGGGCGAAATCACGCGCCTGCGCCGGGAACAGATGATGCTCTTCGAGGGCGGCGTGGAGCTGGCCGAAAAGCGTGCCGCGGCCGAGAACAAGACCGCCAAGGGGATCGAACAAGCCAGGGCGCGCCTAAAGGCGCTGGCCGAAGGCGAGACGAAGCAGCAACTCGCTGACATAGAGGCCTTACGACAAGCCAGAATCAAGCAAGGGTGGGATGCCACCCTCGCCAATCGGACCGCTGCCGAAGACCGCCGCGCGGTGGAGCAAAAGGCCACTGTGGAGTCGCTCAAATTCGAGGCGGAAATTGCCCAGGCTAAAGGGCGAACCCATGATGCCCGCATGTTCGCCTTCCAGGCCGAGGCCAAGGAGTGGCAACAGCAGAACGAGCAGCGCCTGGGCAAGGACAAGGCGGCGGCGGAGGCAGAGCGCCTAAAAGGAGCGAAGATAATCGCGCTGACGCGCGAGGAAGCCGAGGCCAAGGCCAAGGCATTTGAGGAGAAGGTTGGCTCCTATGTCAGCACCTGGCGTGGGCTCCTGGAGGGGTTACGCGAGGCGGGGCAACTGGACGTCGGCGAATACCTCGCGGGACTCGCTCGCATCCTCGCCTTCATCCAGCAGGCCCGCGCCGTGGCCGGGCAGCCCCGGCTCCGAGAGCAAGAAGAACTCCAGCTGGCGCAGACCATCTTCAGCGAGCGCAAGCGCATGCAAACGGAACTGGAGGCCGGCGAGAAGCGATTGGCGGATGAGAAGAAGGCCTGGGGCCAGGAGGAACTGGACCAGCGCCGCCGGCTGCATGACTATGAGCGGTCGCTGCTGGATCTCACCTACCAGTACCGCCGCGACCTGGCGACCGCCGCCGGAGAGGACGATGAGGAGACGCTGGCCCGTATCGCCAGGGACGAGTGGAGAGCGCTCCGCACGCGGCGGGAAGAGGAGCACCTGACCGCACAGGAGCGGCTGGAATCCCTGCAGCGGGAGAACCAACTCGTCCTGGAAATGCAGCGGGGCGGTGAGATGGGCGAGGGTGCAGCCAGGGGAGCCCTCGCGGAGATCTTCGCCGAGATGAAGCGCGCGAAGGAAGAGATAGCGGGGCTCGACCGGACCGCCTTCGCGGAGCGCCAGGCGCAGCATGACCAGACGGTCAAGCAGATCGAAACCGAGCAAACGAGGCTGCGTGACCAACTCTCCCAGACCGGGGGCCACGTCGTGCAGGTGGCGCAGCAGGTGTTCGCTGCCCTCCAGCAGCACCTGCAGGCGGTGGCATCGGTGCGCCTACAGCCTGCCCTGGGCGGCGCAGCGGCAGCAGGCGGGGGCGGGGCCGGGGGCCAGCGCACCTACAACTTCTACATCGGGGGGCGGCAAGTGACTGGCGGCATGGATATCAACCGCATCGCCGACCAGCTCGCCGAGATGCTGGTGCGGGACCATACCTTCAGGAGGGACTGAGGAACTGCCGGTGCTACTTGGACGCAGGGGACTGGTCATAGGCCCGCATGTACTCGACGACAAATCTGTGTCCCTCGTCGAGTTCGGCATAGGGCCTGCCATACACCCGATGCGAGTAGATATCGCGGACGGGCGCCAGCGCCTGGTCCTGCTCCCAGTGGAGTTCGAAGGAGTCCTTGGGTCCCGCAAGTCGCGCATCCTGGGGCGGGGACGGCTCGAGTCGATAGACAGCAAACCCGAGGCCAAAGGTGAGACCTGCCATAACGGCCACCCCGCCGACGGCAAGCAGCGTTGGCTTTCGCCGGGCCGGATCCGCGAGAGATCTGCCGAGGGCGTAGAGGCCGACGGCAATCATGGCACCCAGGATGGCGGCGGCCAGCCCCAGGTTGACCTGGTCACCAGGCAGTTCCTCCTGAGTGCCCCAGATAACCAAGGCAAAGCCGCTGGACGCGCCCACGGCGGCTGTGCAGAGGCCCATCCGTACTTTGCTGGTCATGACGTTACCCCCACGCTCCATTCATTGCCCGCGCTGGGACTGCAGTTGGCGCAGGCGGGCCACCAAGTCTGCCGCTGCTTCCTGAACTCGTGGATCGTCAGCCGTGACCATCCCTTGGCCGGATCGTGCTCGCGCTGGGGCCTCGAACGAGTCTGTAGGTCCCGCGACGTACAGCTGGTTGGGGGGAGCAGACCAATGCCCGGCCCGCACAGCCGCCACAGACCCGAGAACGACCGCCACCAGCATGACGGCCAGGAACACGTATCCGGTCGCGGGACTCAAGTCTCGGCTGAACATTCCGTTGATCCGGTTGATCATGATCTCACCTCCGTGCCCTGTGTATTCCACAGGGTTATCCACAGGTTATCCACAGCTTTATCCACAGGTTGGAGTGGGCGGTCACCTGTGCGCGGCAATAGGGACCGGGTCGGATACCCGAACAGTCCGCGGCCAGCTGAACCACCCGATGACAGCGTCTACGAGCGCCTGAGCATCACCATCGAGACTGGAAAAGGGCCGGGCATACAGCTCGGTAGCAATAATCCGCCGCTTCTGGCTCTCGGTCAGGTCGGGAAGACAGGCGGTAGGGCTCGCAACTACAAAGCGATCGGGGTCCATGCCCAGGCCCAGGACTGTGCCCCTGAGATCATTCCTGAGTACGGGACGCGACGGCGACACTGTGAGTCTGCTGCCGCTTGCCTGTGCCTTCGCCTTTTGCTGAGCCGGACGTACGGACGGCTTAACAGCAATCTGGCCAGGGTCGAATTTGCCATCCTCAGGTACGCGATCGTCTCGACACCAGCCTTCACCGTCGCGGCCCCATTCAAGGCGCCCAGCGGTATACACGCTCGAGGGGTCATCGGCCGGCCAATAGCCGAAGACCATGACAGCATCGGCGCTGGTTCGGTTCTTGGCCGCGTCGAGAAGGGCCGCATGCACCTGCTCCATAGTAGCCGCCTGATCCCTGACCACAACGCGGAGAGCTGTGCGAGATCGACCAGCAAAGCTGGCATCCCGAGCACTGACGACGGTATAAGCGGGTGGCGGCGGAAGAACGCCAGATCCTTCTCGCACTGGGGCCTTGGTTTCTGCCGCCGCCTGTCGCCCTCGCACAAGCGGGCCGGCGGTGAGAATCAGCGCGGCCAGTGCGATCAGGGCTACCGAGGCCTTCACTGTAGTCGACATGATGTCACCCCCACGCCCTGTTCATTCCATACATCGGCCCAGGAGCCACTATGGCTACCGCCTGTTGTTTGAGCCTGCCGGACGACAGCGAGCAGACTTTTCTCGACGAGGGGCCGGCGTTCTACGAGGACGGGCCCCCGGAGCGGCGGGCTTCGTCCCACGCCACCTTCGGCGGCGGCAAGGTGTGGCAGGACTTCGGGGCGGCAGACGTGGACCGGCAGATCAGGCTGCGGACTGACTGGATGACACAGGCGACCCTCGATGACTTTGGGGAGAAGTTCGCCGTGGTGGGCCAGATCTGGAAGTGGGTGGATGACCGGGGGCACGAGTACAGGGTGGTTTTCCGGGCGCTGAACCCGGAACGGATCCGCGGGTACGAGGCTTACCAGGTAGAGATGGCATTCGACGTGGTGGAGGTGGTCTGTGGATAAACCTGTGGATAAACCTGTGGATAAGCTGTGGATAAACCTGTGGATAACTCTGCGGGTAGGTCTCCAGAAAAGTACGAATGGGTTTGTGCGCAGCCGCCCCTGGGCGCGTCCAGCGGCTTTGCCTTCGCTATTTGGGGCACCCAGGAGGCATTGCCTGGCGGTCGTCTGAGCACGAATCGCGACAGATTGCCCCGTGCGCGGGGGTTCTCGTGAAACCTCGTGAAAGCTCACGAGAGTTCGTGAAGACTCAAGATAGAGGGGATTAGAGAGGGAGAGGGATTTGATTAGAGGAGGGAGGGAGGAAAAGCCTCTCCGCGCGAAATTTGTCGCGCGGAATTTATCGCGCGAAACCGCTCCGCGTTTCGGCGCGCGTCCCCCCACCGATTTACAAGCCGAGGTGGATAACGGCAAAGGAGGCGCGGCATGACCGTGCGGTCCGCCACCGAGATGGGAGCAGCGCCGCAGTTCCGGGCGGACCTCGAGACCTGGGTGGACCGATTGCTCCGCCCTGAGTGGGATGTCGTGCTCGGTGCCGACGACACCCTGGGCGAGCGGGCATCGGTGAGGGTATGCGTCGCCAACCGCGAAGCCACGGTCATCGTCTGCCCTACCCGAGACGTGCGCCCCGACATCACCGCCTGCCACGAGGTGGTCCATATCATCCTGTGGCGCCTGCATGACGTAGCGACACGGATGATCGCGCAATTGCCCGAGTCTCTCCGCGGATACGCCGACGCCACCTGGGCGGCGGCAGCGGAGGAGGTAACGGAGGAGCTTGCCCGGGCCTTCTGCCGGGCCTATGGAGAATCTGCTGATGGCTAAACAGGTCACGAAATACGAGAGCGACGGCGCCACGCCGGCTGCCAGCAGCTATGACGAGGGCAGCGTCCTCGACGGCGCGCAGACCACGCCGCGGCGGATCTGGTGGAAGAACACCTCCACCGCTGCCGAGATCTTGGAGAGTTGCCGCTTCCGGCGGGTGCAGAGCGGGGCCAATGACGGGCTCACCTTCCTGCAGATCGCAGCGGATGTCCCCAAGGCGGCGCCCGGGGCTCCAACCCTGGAACTGGCGGCCGGCACCGAGCTCGAGGTGGGGGTCTACAAGTATGCGGTGACCTTCGTCACCGCCAATGGCGAAACCACAACCGGGACGGAAGCGGAGACCACGACCACCACCAACAATGAGCGCGTGCAGTTGACCAACATCCCCACTGGGCCCAGCGGCGTGACCAAGCGCCGCATCTACCGCACCCTGGTGGGCGGCGCGCAGAAGAAGTTGGTGGCAGAGATCGGCAACAACACCGCCACTGACTACCTGGACCAGGTGCCGGACGGCAGTCTGGGCGCCAACATCCCCACCCTCAACACCTCCGGTGCGCCGGATACCTGGCAGACCGCCAACATCACCATCGGCGACATGGCGGTCAGCGACTATGCCGCGTGCTGGATGCGCTACAACGTGACGGGCGGGACGACCCAGGTGGGGAACCCACGGCGGGTCTACGTGCAGTTCGAGGAGGCGTGAGTGGGCCTGACCGATCAACTGGAGCTGCTGCTCTCGGTCATTCCGCACCTGACCGACCAGGTCCGCCTGGATGTGCAGGTGTTCCATGACCGGATGGCCGACGCGGTCCTGGTGGAGGTGGACGTCTCTCCACTACTGACCGACGGGATCCTGTTGCTCGCCAACGTGATCAATCAGGACTTCGAGGCCGCCGCGCAGGGGCAGATGCTGGCTCCAGCCGCAGAGGTGACTTTCCTGTAAGACGATGGCCATCACAATCGAACCCACAACCTGTGAGATCGACTCCCGCCTGGGGAACCTGGCGGACTCCCTCGACCTGTCACTGGTCGAGGTGAACTCCGCCACGCCGGCCCTGCCCGTGGCGCCAGCCTGGCGGACCCTCGACCAGGGCGACCTGATCCGCGTGCGGTTGGGGCTGAACGGATCCGGCCTGCTGGACTATGGGCTCTTCCGGGTCGACGAGTGCGCGTTGGCGGCCAACGAATCCTCCTGGCGCACACGCATTCACGGCCGGGATAAGGCCGCCCTGTTGGTCGAGGAGCGGGCCCGGGTGGGCTACGGCTACGGCACCTGGCCGGACGATGAGCCGACCGAATATACCTACCCGTCGGCCCGCAGTCTGGCCAACGCCATCGCGGCCGCCGTAGGTCTCGGACTGATCTGGGACGCGCCCAATTACACCCTCACCTCATTCGCACTGCAGCCGGAGGAGTCGGCGAGCCAGGCCCTCGGTCGCCTGCTGGAGCCGCTGCGGGCGAGCCAGCGCTATTACAGCGACGCCTGGGTGGATGGCGAGAACCTGGTGGTGCGCCGGCGGGGGAACGGCACCAACGCGGGGACCATTGACTGCTCCCTGGGGCAGGCGCAGAGCATCCGCCGCGCCAGGCAACCTGCCATCGGCGACATCACGGTTTATGGCGCCACCCATGTCTACCTGACCGTGTACGAGTACGCGGTGAAGCAATTAGCGGCGGGGACTGGCGATAGTGGCGAGGACGAGCCGCAAGCGACCGTGCGGATCGTCGAGGATTCCCCCACCCACCGCGTGGTCGAAACGGGGATCGTGCAGGGCAGTGGCATCTTCGTCACCATCACCAGGGAGACGGAAGATCTCGCCTACCAGGACGTGGCCGATGGGGAGGGCAACTGGCTGGGGCGGGTGCTGGGGAAGAGCGAGGTGCTGGAGGAACGGGATCTACACACGGCGGCGCCGAAGCGCGGCCGCAAGAAGACATCCTTCGGATACGACGCCGAGTGGCGACTGGTGCTGCGGGATGAGCACACCGAGGACTACCAGGGCGACGGCAGCCTGAAGGCGGCGGGGCACGTGGTCACCCGCTACGAGCAGGTCACACCGACCGATATCCGCACCGTCACCACCGAGTTCAAGGTCTCCGTCGGCGGCACCGAGACGGTGAAGAAGGGCTTCCCCAAGTGGGAACAGGCGGCGGGCACGCTCCAATCCAGCATCCGCCAGGCCCCTGACCCCGAGGGCAAGTGGGAGGAGAAGCCCGACAAGAGCGCACCAGACCTGGACGAGAAGAAAACCGAATACGCCAGCCAGTATCAGGGTAGCGCCAACGGCGGCGGCAGCATGCCCCGGGTCTATCGCAACGAGAACCTGGTCGGAGACGCCATCTGCTGGCAGATCGCTGCCGACCTGGCCTCCGAGAGTGGCAAATGGCTCTACACGGTGAGTCTATTCTGGCCCCGCCCGTTCCCCTATGGCAAGGGGCAGAAGGTCGCGCTCAGCAACCTACCCGGCGGCTGCCCTACTCTGACCGAGGCCATCATCGTGGGCGTGCGCACGCACTATGACGCGGGCGAGGGCGTGTGGGCCCACGACGTGGAGTTCGAGTGTTGGAGGGAGACGTGAGTCGCCTCTGTGCCATAGTGCGGCGCATCCTCGCCGCCCACCGCACCTGCGGGTGGGGCAAGGTCGCGCAGGCGATGGGCCCAGGCGAGGTGCGCCTGGAGGGGCACCAGGAGCGCGTGCTGGTGGCGGGCAACGCCTCGCCCGCGGTTGGCGAGCGCGTCTCATGGCTGCGGCTGGACCGCGGCGCCCTGGTGACAACTCGGAACATCCAGGCCCGGGTGCCACTGGTCCTGCCATCGGGGAAAACGCTGCCGACGTGGACTGGCGCTTGGGCGAGCATTATCACCGGCTGCTTCGACGGCGGCCAGTACGACAACGCCTCACCGTGCTGCGCGGCGGATAGCAACGGGCACGCCTGGACGGCGGCATGCGAGGCCGTGGCCGATGTCTTCCGTCTGCACTTCTACCGGGGCGACAAGGATGACCTGCTCGCGCCGGCAGGTTGGGCAAGCAAGGCGCACATCGACTTCCCGTACATGGGCGACCCTTACTACCGCACCAGCGGCCCGGGGTGGAGAACACCCTGCCTGACCGTGGACGACCAGGACAGTCTGTTCGCCTGGTGGCACCGGCAGTTTCTCTGGGAGGCGGGGCAGCAGACTGCCAATGCGCTCCAGGGAGTGCGGGGCGCGATCAACCCCGACACCGGGGCCCTCACCCTGGATGCGGCGGTGGACTTGGGCCTACCCTATGTGGACGGATTCGGGCCGGCCGGCACGCCTGACTACAATGGCCTGGAGATAGATCCCGACGGGTCCCTGTGGCTGGTCACCTCGCCCAAGGTCACCGTGCAGACACCCGCGGCGGAGCTGCTCTACGGCGATGATCTCCTGGTGGGCGCCTACCGCTACGCCCTGGCCTATGAGTCCGCCAGCGGCGAACTGGGGTGCGGCTACTACACCACGAAAACGACCCTGGCACAGGCGGCTGTCCCGGGCGCCCCGAGCAGCTTCTCGAACCCCAACGTCGGGACATTCACAGCCGGGTACCACTACTTCAAGGTCACCTTCTATAAGGACGACGACGGATCCGGCGATGGCGAAACCACCCCGGGCACCTACGGCAGCTACAACCTGCCCACCAGCAATCGCTCCATCCGGATGACGATCCCGACCTCGCTGCGGAATGGCGGCCGCCGGGTCTACTACGCGGCCGCGTCCGGCGGCCCATACTACCTGATTGCGACGCAACCGGACTGGAACACCAGCTATATTGAGGTGTTCGACCCGGTCTCCAGTGGGACGGAGCCGCCGACCGCGAACACGCTGCCGGCAAAGCGCACCCGGATCTGGAATCTCGACCAGGGCCCCCCGGGCACCATCGCCCGCCGCATCTACCGCACCCAGGCCGGGGGCACCACGTACGGCCTGGTCGGCACGATCGGCAACAACCTGAACGACCAGGAGTGGGTGGACGACACCGGCGACGACATCGGATCACTCCCGCCGCATAATCCGACCAACCTGTCCTATCGGTGCCTGGCAGTGGGGCGCTCGAATGCGCCGCGCTCCTGGGCGAGCGGCGTTACCTGGGAGCCGGTCTTCGCCTGGTATCCCTGGTCATCGCTCGGCGATCGCTGCGGCATCGTCGCTCTGGGCGGCGGATTGGCGGCAGTCGTTTATCATCCGAACACCTCCGGGGCCCTTTCGGCGCGGAGGCGCACCACCGGCGGCGCGTGGGGCGACGAGGTCAACCTGGTGAGCGAGAGCGGCCGCAATTTCCGGGTCGGCACGATCGTGCTCCACGACGGCGAGCCGCACCTGTGCTACCTGGAATCGGGCGGCTGGGGGGCCAATAACGAGTGGTACTACGCGCCGCTCCTGGTGAGTGACGACGGCATCAGCATGGGCACCCCGGTGCTGGCGGGCGACGGCTGGCCCTACAGTGAGGAGCCGCCGCGGCTGTCCTGGGACGAAGACCAGGACGTCCTGGTGATGCACGGCGGCGGCTTCAACGACTATTGCCACATATTCAACGTGGACGAGGGAGACGTGGAGAGCGGCGGTGCGGATCTCTCCACGGTGGGCGCGAACATCGGGTACGCCACGGCGCCGCATGGCGTGCCGGGCCCGAAACTTTGGGGGCTATTCATCGACTGGGACGGCGCCTACCATGGAGCCGTGGAGTGGACACCAGAATGAGCAGGCTCTACTCGGCGATCGCAGCACTGGCGCAGCAGGGCGACCGCGCCGCGATCGGGACTGTTGTTGGCTATGCCGGCGGCGGCCGCTACCGGGTGCAGGTGGCAGGCACCGAGTATGAGGTGCCGGCTGCCGGAGACGCGCAGGCGATGGATGGGCAGAGCGTGGCGCTGATGGTGAGCGGAGAAACGGGGCAGCCGATCGCCATGCTGGGAGCAATCAGACAAGGAGGAGTGTGATGCCAATCTACCATGAGGCCGTGACCACACTGGCCGTGTCGACGGCGGAGGGCGGCGAGGTGGTCTTGCCGCCCCGGGATCTGGGCACCCTGCCGCAGCGCACACTGACGTTCGCCTGCGCGGAGGGTGAAGGCAAGTTGGGTTTGGCCGCAGCCCAGGTACAGATCGGCCCGACCGCCGATGGGCCCTGGCTGGACGAGGCGATCGGCGAGACCATCCCGACGCTGGCCGCCGGCGCGGCGGCCGCCTACCGCATGGACAAGGCCGATCGCTGGCTGCGCGTCCTCGCCCAGGGCGCAGCCGCGGGAGACGGCGAGCAGACCGATCTCACCATCTACGTGGACGCCATCGGTTAGCGCGTCCTGTGCTGGAGTTGGAGGTAAGCGATGCCGGAGAAGCTGCTCGAGTATGGACTGTCAGGCGCCGTGATGGGGGTCGTGATGTATTGGGTCGTCAAGCCGCTCGTCAACGCGCTCCTGGGGCAACTGGCGGCCGTGAACCAGCAGATAGAGGCGGAGCGCCGCAGCCGTGAGACCGTCTGCATCCGCCATGAGCAGTTTCATGAGCGGACGCTCCACGCGCTCGATGGCTTGTTGGCGTCGGTTGACGGCCTGGTGCGCCGAGCAAACGGAGGCAAATGAAATAGGAAGGCGGTGGGTGAAATGAGCATGCTGAGCAAGCTGTTCGCCGGGCAGTTGAACAAGTGGAAGCGGCAGGCGCGGGAGTGGTGTCGGAACCCGGCCTCCGTGAGCCTGATCCTGGCCTATCCGGCCGTTGCGGCCTGGATGCACAAGCAGGAGCCTCTGGTGCAGTCGAAGGTCCGGCAGGCGGTCCCACTGATCTTGGAGGCCATGGCCGACAAGTGGTTCGGGGGATAACGGTCCCCCCAACGGAGGAGTGGACATGCCAGCAACCTGGCAAGCGGGCGATACGGCGCCGCCCATTCGGTTCACCATCACGGAGGATGCGGAGCCGCTGGACCTGACGGACATCACCGTCTACTTCCGCTTCGGCCCGCAGGGGCAGCCGGCCACCTTCGAGCGCGAGTGCGACGTGGACGCACCGGCCACCGATGGCAAATGCCGCGCGGACTGGGACGAGGGCGACCTGGCGGAAAGCGGCGACTATGAGGGCCAACTGGTCCTCGAGTACCCGCCCGCCCAGGGCGAGCAGGTGGGGGCGACGCGGCTGAGTCCGCCCTTCGAAATCCTTGTCGCCCGCAGCATCCCGGAGCCGCCGGAAGAGCCGGAGCCATAGCGATGCCGCTGCAGGTAGTGGTCGAGGGAGCGGAGGGCACTTACAGCGTCGGCACGGCGGAGACGCACGTGCAGATCGGCGCGCCCCTCATGACCGTGGAATTTGTCACCCCCGCCGAGACGCAGGTGGAGGTCCGGGGCGGCGGTATACGCGTCAACATCCTGGCGCCGGGCTACGCCGAGCCAGCGCCGGTGCAACTGCTGAATGACCTGGCCGACGTGGAGACCGCGCCGGCGCAGGGGAGCGTGCTGCAATATAGTCTGGCCGAGCGCCGGTGGATCGCGGGGTTCCGACTCGCGTTTCGCCCCGCGCTTGGCTGCTACCTGATCTCGGAACCATAGGAGGAGAGCCGTGGCCGATTACCGCCTGGTCATCGAGGAGTTCGCACCATTTCAACGGCAGGTGTTGGACAAGGACCTGAACGACCCGCCGGGATCACCGGCCGAGGGTGATCGTTACATCGTCGGCCCCACACCGACCGGCGTCTGGGTCGGCCATGCCAAGTCCATCGCCTGGTACGATGGCGCGGCCTGGGCCTTCGACGCGCCGGAAGAGGGTTGGTTCGTCTACGTGGTGGACGAGGCTGCTTTCTACGCCTACGAGACCGCGGCCTGGGGCGCCTACTCGGCCGGCGGCAACATGGACACAGCCGTCTATGACATCGACGTCAACGGCATTGTGGACAAGGCGGAAACCCTCGACGACGGCGAGCACTCGGCGACCGCCGAGGATGTGGAGGCCGCAGTCGCCTGGGACATCCGCTACGTGGCCGCGCGCAAGTGCGTGGTGGTGACCCTGCCCTAACCTGCATGATGCTGATCGGGAGCGGCTCGTGGCTGATTATCGCCTGCCAGATCTGGCGACGTTTCCCTGGCAGATAACCGTCCTGGACCGTCACCTGGCGGCCCCCCCGGGCTCCCCCGCCGAGGGCGATCGGTACATCGTCGCGGCCGGGGCAACGGGCGCTTGGGCGACACACGATTACGAGATCGCGGAATGGACCGGGACCGCCTGGGAGTTCGCAGGTCCATTCCTCGGCATGACAGCGTTCGTGGAGGACGAAACACGAGAGTATCGGTGGTACGGTTCCACCGACAAGTGGCTCTGGCCCCATGCAGACTTCATCTCCCGGCTCGGCGACACCATCAATGGCGACCTGACGATCAACGGTCTCCTGACGGCCATCAAAGCCGGTGGATTCTCGGGGGATTTTCAGGCAACAAGCGCGGCGACTGCCATTCCCGTATCTGCGGTCAGAGTGGTCCATCGCACGTCCGGGGACATGGCAGACGGATTCGGTTCCGGGTTCCTGGTTTACATCGAGGATGATGCGGGCCTCCTGAACCTGGTCGGTGGCTATTCTGCCGTGCGAGATGGGGCCGACAACAAAGGTGGTCTCCTACTTCGGGTGGCAGATGGCAGTGGCAGCCTGATCAGCGCCGTGTTCATCCGCAGCAACGGCGATGTCGAGATCCTGAAGCGGTTGAAGGTCATCGACAGCGGGGGGGATCACTACACCTTCTTCCAGGGCGGCAACCAGGCCGGGGATATAACCTACACCCTGCCGACGGCCCTGGCGGGCAGCAATGCGGTGCTGCAGGCGACCAGTGCTGGTCTCCTGTCCTGGATCACGGCTTTGGCCGACGCGCAGATCCCCTCGGGGATCATGCGCGACAGCGAGCATGCGGCCGATGGCCACACCATGACCATAGACGGCGTGGACGTCTCGGCACACGCGGCCAATGTGGATGCTCACCACGCGCAGGTGCACACCCACATGGCGCTCTACGATGCAGGCAACAGCGGCGCCACCAAGACGATAGACTGGGCCAACGGTTCGGTCCAGAAGCTGACGCTCACGGCCAACTGCACCTTGACGTTCTCGAATCCTGTAACTGGGGGGCGCTACATCCTGATATTGGTGCAGGACGGCACGGGCAGCCGTATCGTGACCTGGCCTGCGACCTGCAGGTGGTCGGCCGCCACGGCACCCACACTGACCACTACCGCCGCCAAGCGGGATTACGTGGGCTTCCTGTACGACGCCGCGGTGACCAAGTACGACGGTCTCGCCTTCAAGGCCAACTTCTGATGGCGCTACTCGGCATAGTCCGGCCGAATGCCAACAACAACGAACTCTGGAGTGGACACGATTATATCAACATAGATGAGGTGGTGGTCCAACCCAACGCGGGCGGCGGCGACGTCATCAGCGCCGACAAATACGATGACATGGAGCGGCAGCAGTATGACATGCAGACGCTCTCCGGCGTCGAATCCGTCACGCAGATTGTCCTGTGGGTCTATGCCAGCGGTATCCCCTTGGAGAGCTACAAGTACCTGAGGCTGAACATCGCCCCCGGAGGGGTGTGGCAAACGGAACAGAGCAAGGCCCTGACCACCAGCATGGCCTGGTATTCCGCCACCTTCAACGGCACCTGGACTCAGGCGGATCTCGACTCGCTGCTGATCGGCCTGACTACGGATACCATGGGGACGAATGACAATACCGCGGTGGATGTGGCCTACTGCGAAATCTATGGCACGCTGGTGCCGCCTGACTATGGGGACTTCTTCTTCTTCCTGGGAGAGGGCTGATGTGGCAAGAGGTGACGAGCCAGACCCCGGCAGAGGCCAAGCGGTTCATCGAAATCATGGGCAGTATGGCCCAGTGGTACGCTGACACCCTCACGGTCGACCGGCTGCGGGACCTGCTGCAGCGAAAGATCGACGCGCACGCCTGGTACTATGACGACGGCACGAATGAGGTGGTGGCGCACTACCTGCGCCAGCCCCTGCTGGCGGCCTGGCGCTTCCAGATGGTGGGGGCGGGGCGCTGCGCCGACCTGGCGGCGGCGATGGCCATCGTCGCCCGCAAACTGTGCATCCTGCTGGAGGTCACCCAGATGCCGGGCTATGCGGTGATCAGCCAGCGTGCGACACCGAAGGCACTGCAGTTCTACGCGGCGGCCGCCCAGCAGGCGCGGCAAGTGGCCCTCGAGGTGGCGGTGATCAAGAAGGCCAACTGCAATATCCTGGTGTTCGCGCCGCCGGGTGTGGACACGACTGCGCTCCGGCAGGCGCTGAAGGGCTAAGGGGAACCGGCGCCCAGGTGGGCCCGGGCAGGCGGGGACAAGGGGAAACACTACCCGGTCGCGAAACGCGCACCCTGCGGGCACGTGGGGGCTGTAGCGGCGCAATAGGAGGCATGGCATGGCGCAGATGACGAAGGCGGGCCTGTTCATCCTGTGGGCCCTCAAACAGGTAGGCAAGGTCTACGTGCTGGGGGCGGAGGCCAAACTCACGCCAGCGAACTTCAGCAACCTAGATGCCTTTCGCGATCAGTCTGCCTGGGATTGTAGCGAGTGCACGCAGGCCGGGCTGTGGGCGGCTGGGGTGGAGCAGGTGACGGATTCGAACGGGCGAGCTATCCCCATCTCAGCGTTCGATGGGGCCGGTTTCCAGTGGGAGCGGTCGCGGTCGATCCCATTGGCAGATGCTGTCAGGCTGCCCGGGGCCCTGCTCTTCGTCCGGTCGGCCGCCGCCTATCCCCGCAAACCACACCACGTCGGCCATGTGGCAATCGTGATCGCGAAGGACACGATCCTTGAGGCCCGCGGCAAGCGATGGGGAGTCACCATCGGACCCGTCAGGCCGTCCTTCAACTTGGCTTCGAAGGTTCAGGAGCTCTATACTCCAGCCTGAGGCCGCATGAACCTCCCGGACGAGTCTCTCTTCCCGACCTGCGAGTAGTGGGTCCGGAGCCTTCTTGCGCGAGTGTCAGGGTCGGCCCAGGCCCTGCGAGAGGCCGCACCCCTCCTCCCACGCGTTTCAGGGGAATCCCGGTGGCCTCTGTTGGCTGCTCCGATGGCTGCTTTCATCTCCGGGCTGCAGTGTTTCCCCTTGAAGGAAGGGTATTCGCCCGAGTGGTATTCCATGTGTTCCCTGTTTGACCCATAGACGAGCAGGTTCTCTGGCCTATTGTCGCTTCTGTTGTGGTTCAGGTGGTGCACCCGCGCCCTCGGGGAGATTGGACGCCCGAGGTGTTCCTCGGCCACGAGGATGTGCTGGAACACATATCCGGTTTTGTCCGCCCGCGGGTGTCCTGGCATCAGAACACGGATGTAGCCCCGAGGGTCGTGCTTCAGGCCGCCCTTCCACCGGGGGTTGTGACTGCCCGCAAGATCCTTGGTCGCGTGGCGATGCCGCATCTGGCAACTGTGCGAACAGAATATGCGCGCCTTTCGACTGGTCAGGGGCTTCTCGCAGTGCAGGCAAAGCCGCATAGGTGCACCCGCCTTATCGCATTGGGCACGCTGGTGACCGACATCGTAGGGCGAAGGGCAGGGGATGTCAACAGTAGTGATCCCGGGGCGCAGAACCTGACCGAGTAGATCCCCCGATGCCCCCCGAACCCCCGGCTTCCCCCGACGGGGGGTTTTCTTGGCTCCGGGCGGCCAGAAAGTCCCCGCTTTCTTCCCCACGCGCTTGACTTCCTTGCCCTTCGGAGTGACCGATGTGTCGGCGGGGCGGTGCCTCCCGAACTTCGAGTGTGGGTTTCCGGGCGATTGCAGGCACTGTAGTGATGACCTAGGATGACCTGACAGAACACGATAGGAGGTCCATGATGCCGAGACAAAACAGCGGTGACGCGGTGGCGCAGCGGACCGTAGAGCGCCTGGCAGAGCAGCGCCGGATACGGCAGGAGGCGGCGCAGCGAGGTGTAGAGACCCGGCGGCGCAACCGGGAGGCGGAGATCGAGCTCCAGCGCAACCAGGAGGCACAGGATGAAGCCCGAGCGGCTGAGCACCCGGCCCAACCGCAGGAACAGCAGGCAGGGGCCCAGGCCGGGGCCGAAAACCCCACAGAGGGGCACGTGGCGCGGCAGGCGCGGCAGCGTGTGCACGCCGACCTCTTGACGGTGGCCATCCGGGGGCACTTCGCCACCCGAATGCGGGCACTGGCCGAGAGCACGGGCATGAGCCTGGCAAAACTGCTGAAGGATGCCCTTCTGGTCTACGAGGGCCAGATGGAGGGCGGGTACGAACCAGGCACATCACTCGCCAGCTGGAGTGAGCCAGCGGCGGAGTAGCCTGCCTGCTGGCCTTGTCTTTTCGCAGATGATTGCTCAGATCCCAGCGCCGACCGTGGAATACATAGGCAGGGCCGGAGGCGCGGGCGCGCCATGGCAGCCGCGCAGGTGAGAGGGGCCCAGGGGAGGGACGACTGTGTTGCTGACTTGGAAAGCGCTGGTGCTGGGAGCCATGCGCAACCGGCAGGTCGAGGAGATGCGGGCTTTCGCGGAGGAGCCCCGCGAGGAGCACCTCACGGAGATCGGCCGACTCGAGGCGCAGATTGACTTGGTGAACCGATATGATGCTGCAGAGGATCTCTTGCGCGCTCTGGACCGGCTAAGGAGCCGGGTCGGCTATGAACTGCAGACGGCCGGAGAGAATGGCGCGCGGCCGCCTGGCTGGTCGAGACAGGCCGTCGGTGTGTCGCCTAACGGGCACCGACCTCGGACGCTCGAGTATCCAGATGGGTTGCCGCCGACCCGGCGCGGGCGGCGGAAAGAAATCTGATGGCCAGTAGGAGACCCGCCCAGGAGGCAGAAAGGGCCTGTGTGGGCGGAGCGGACGCCAAATCTGCCGGGGCTTGACAGGTGAAAACATCTCTGGTAATATTGAAATCAATGAATGGGATCACGGAACCCTGGTTGGCAATCGAGGTGAGTCAATGTCCCCCGCACCGCGGCTGCAACTCGCATCGAAACTGCAGCGACTCCTGACCCGTGAGTACCATCGGCCGATCATGCAGGTGATCGACCAGTGGTTAGAGGCCGGCTTGTCCATCGTGGAGTGCGCCCACCGCATTGAGGGCGAGACGGGGATGCACATCAGCCCGACCACGATCTATAACTGGCTCTGGAAACGGGAGCGCGAGCGAGCGGCCATGGCCGCCGGAGCGAATGCCGAGGAGGGCCAACCCAGCCCAGTACTCGGCTAGTAGAACCGCATCGGCTATCACCTTCCCCTGCCCGATAAGATTTATTATCGGACGCAGAAGCTAAGGGGAAGAGACAAGCTGGAGCCGGGCCAACGCCCCCTCCCCTGCGTGAAAGCCGGTGCAGGCGAACGCAGAGGCAGGGGGCGTTTCGCGCGCCCAAGGAGGTGACCCAACGTGATGAAGTGGAGTGAAACGGACGGGGCTCCGAGGATGCTGTTCCCCGGAGCCCCCAGCAGCGTGCTGACCGAGCACAGCCGGATTGTAGCCCACCCGCGTGCCTGCGTCAACCCCTTGACCGTGCTCGACCAACTGGAGCACTTCCTGCAGGGCACGGGCCGGCCCGCAGCCGAGAAAGGACGTGAAACATGAGCACATTACCTGTTCCCTTCGACCGATCGGTCCAGACGCTGGACCTGAGCAAGGTCGGTGAGCGCATCAATGTCCTCGGGCCGCGGAGTGTGGTCTATGCGGGAGAGGGCATGCGCCTGCGTGCGGTCGAGGTCAGCCTCTCACCGAAACCGGAGGATGGCGATGTCTACCCCGCCCCCACCGGCGGCGGGAAGCTCGCCCTGCTCAAGAACGGCCTGCTGAAGTTGTCGTCGGCCCAGGGCATCATGTGGAGCCCGACCGAATCCAGAATGCTGGCCGATGCTCCCCCCTGTGAAGCGTGTGTGACTACCGCCTTGAAGCTCGGCCGACAGGCGATGTGTCCCCACAATGTCGGGTTTAGGGCGGTGGGAGCTTGGCTCGATCCGGCTGGGCAGTGGGCGGTCCACTATGCCACTCGCTATTGGTGCTGGGATGAGGAGCTGGCCGAGGTCAAGCGGTTCTACCGCAAGCAGGTGCAGGCGGGGCGCATCAAGGAGGCCGACTACGATCTGAAGGTCCAGGACGAGTTCAACAAGCGCTTCCGAGATCGATTCACCCTCGCCGAGACCAAGGCGATGTTGCGGGTCATCCGCCAAATCGGGATCAAGCCCGCCTATTCGCCCGAGGAGTTGGGCAAGGGTTTCCTGTGCGTCCGGGTCGAGCCGGACATGTCGGTGGACGAGGCGCGGCGGCGGGGCATGGCGAGCGCGACCCAGATCTTCGGGGCGGCCACTCAGTCGTTGCCGGCGCTGCCTGCTCCAGATTTCTCGCAGGCCACCGAGGTGACCGGCCCCGACGACGGCGAGGAGAAGACCGCGCCGCCGGCGCCCGAACCAGAGGCGCCGACCCCCGACGAAGGTTCCGACGAGTTGCCCTTGGATGAGCCGCAGGATAACGGGTCTGCCAACGAGGTGCCCTGTGACGACTGCGGGGCCCATCTTCCCGACAACGTGGTCGCCTATTGCCAGAGCGCCAGGGGGCGCCAGGCTTTCGGCGGCGCGAATTACTGCTTTAAGTGCCAAGGCAAGCACCGGGGCACGGGGCGAGGCGAGGCCGGCGAAAGGAGCGCGTGATATGGTCGATACGAGCATGATCCGGTGGGAGGTCAAGCGCCGGCGCGGCTGTGGCTATCGCAAGCGGGGCGGCCTCTACCTAGTGAGCGGCTGGCCGATGCACACGTGCGGCCTGTTGCCCCGAGAGTTGGGAGTCTGCCCCTGCTGCAACGCCGGGGTGCACCAGAAGATCGGCTGGTCCTGGGTGCAGGCAAGGATGGTACTGCGGCCTCAGGACGCTCAGGGGTGCGGCGCCGCGTGTGATCCCGTCTGCGGTGTGCGGCACCTGGCCTGCGAGCCAGAGCGCAAAATCGGACTGATCTGGATCGGGGCGCAGCACTACCCCGAGCCGGAGGACTTTATCCGCGAGGGCCGGGAGATGGGGTTGAGTCGGCGCGTCGCCGCTGCCCCGAAGGGCTTTGTCATCGGCGAGACCTGGGTCTTGCTGGCGCATCCCAAGGCCTGCCTGCCGAGGCTCGATTCAGAGTGCCCAACCTGCACAGGCGATGGACAGATTCTCAATCCAGTCATCCAGCGAGAGCATGAGGCCCATCGCGGTGTTGGGACCGCACGGCCGATACTGGTCGTAACCGGGGAGTCAGATGCCATCGCGAGGACCTTGGGCATCCCGGAGCGCGTTCCATGTCCAATATGCAGCAAGCCTCGGCCGGGCATCTTCGGCCTGTTCAAACCCACGGCCATCGAGCGCATTTGCGTCCCCTCGGAATTGGAACAGGAGGGGTTCCTCGAGGGGTTGCAGCGGCGCGGGATCACCCCCGTGCTGGTGCCGGAGGACGATCCTGACCACATGCCCGGGCGGGGGCGCGAGGAGCCGGTTGAGGCGGCGACGTCATGAGATACTACCTGGGCCTTCGCTCTGCCCCTAGACGAGGCGAGATCGACTGCACGGTAGCGGTGTTGGACAATGGCGAAGTGCGCCCCCTCCCCCACCTGGTGCATCATTCCCCCACCGGCTTCGAGTGGGGATACAGCGGCTCGGGGCCCGCTGACCTCGCCATAGCCATCCTGGCGGATGCGGCGCCCGAATTACTGACGCAGATGAAACCGCCCGTCTCCGCCGACTTCTACCAGCAGTTCAAGCAGGACGTCATTTCCCGGCTGCCTCGCCAGGGATGGGTGATGGGTCGCACATCGGTCCTCGCCTGGCTGCGGGGGATGAAGGCGGGTGTCAGGGACTCCGACATCCGCGCCGGCCTGGTGATCGTGCAACTGCTACCGCTATCGGCCGAGGACCTGGCCATCTGCCCTGCCTGTCGGGATGATCAGGAGGTCGCTTGTCCCCGGGATGCCGACGCGACCTGCTGCCGGTGCGGGCTGCCCTTCTGCGCGCGCCACATCCTCCTCCACCTTGCGCAGGCGCACTGCGTGCACGCGGAGTGGCGCGGCCCCCTGAAGGCCGAGGCGGGAGGCAAGCCGTGAAAATCGTCCATACAGCCGACTGGCACCTCTCCAGCCAGCGCGCCAGGGTCGACCCCGAGACGGCGCTGAACGCCCGGCTGATCGACTTCTACCGTTGCGCGCGCTTTTCCATCGCGGACGGGATCCAGCGGGGCGCGCACCTGGTGCTGCACTGCGGCGATGTGTTCAACGGGTGCCGACCCACCCCCACCGAGGTGCGACTGGCGAAGGACGCGTTCGCGTCCGCGCTGGAGTTGCGGATCCCGGTGGTAGTAGTGAAGGGAAACCATGACGATGTGCGCATGCCGGCCGAACGCCATGCGCTCGATCTGCTGCGGGAGATGCCAAATCTGACGGTGGTAGACCAGCCGACGCTGCTGTTCTTCCAGCAACTGGAGACCAACCAGGGCGACTTCCTGCGGCCGTGCGGACCGGAGCAGGGCGAGATCCAAATTGCCTGCCTGCCCTGGCCGAACAAGCAACTTCTGCTTGCCGACGCGGAGTACCGGAAGCTTGACCCGGGCGCGCTCAACCTGTTGGTGCGCGAGAAGATGATGGACGTGGCGCTAGGGCTGGCCGCGCAACTCGTCCCCAACGTCCCCGCCGTGCTGGTGGGCCACTTCTCCATTGACCTGGCCCAGGCGGGCGGCCAGAACCGCCTGATGATGCTAGGCGGCGAGTGGACGCTGAATGCCCACGAGCTCGCCGCCCTGCCCTTCTGCTACT
>Ga0315274_10003705_pt1 | contig 22711 bp, 17 predicted proteins | sample YL17G02_20_MG_FD_203700 | JGI IMG/M metagenome (GOLD analysis project Ga0315274, IMG submission 203700) | Sediment microbial communities from Yellowstone Lake, YNP, Wyoming, USA - YL17G02_20 | ecosystem: Environmental > Aquatic > Freshwater > Lake > Sediment | place: USA: Wyoming | collected...
GCCAGCAATGGCCGCCCCAATGAGGCCAAAAAACAAGAACCATTGCTGCGCCGAGGGTTTCTGGCCCTGGAGGCGCATGGTCTCTGTGGCCGGGGCAGTACAGCGAGCGCAGACTTGCGGAAACTCGATATTCCAAGGTACCTCAATCGTTGAGCGAGCCATTTGCATGCCTCCTATTCCACAATCTGCAGACGGTTCCGTCGCTACAGGCACTATGCCAGCGCATCGGTCAGATCTCGCTCCCGCAGCATGCGCCGCTTCCAGGTGGCGATCTGCGGCACCACGTAGGGCAGCAGACGCAGCGAGTAGTACGGCGGCAGGATCGGAATGCCCAGCAGGTCTCCCATCGTGATCAGGATGAACAGATGCTCCATGCTGCCGCGCGTCTTGAGCGCAAAGCGCGTCATGTCGTGGCCTGCCATGCCGTACAGAAACTCCTTGATGGAACCTCCGAGCCGCTTCAGCCAGCCTTCTCGCTTTCCTTCCTCACTCATTCTTTCCTCCTGTTCTTCGAGCTCAATCCACCCCCTCGATCAGTTCTGCCAGATCAGTCCAGTCCCGCTCGCGCAGCAGGCTCCGCTTCCAACGGTTGAGCACGGGAACGATGTAGGGTAACAAGCGCATGGTATAGTAGGGAGGTAGGATCGGCAGGCCTACAAGGTCGCCAAAGCTCAACAGCAGAAACAGGCGCTCTACCTCCGCTCGCTCGCGGCACACGCTGTGTGCCCACCCAAAGGTGGTCGCCCCGTGCAACATCTCACCGGCTGCATGCAGGACCCGTCCGGCTCGGGTTTTCAGCTTTTGCCACGCCTCAGGCCCCATTCGACCCTTGCTCCGCGAGGATGGAAGGGGTGGGGGCTATCCCTCCCATCCTCCACTCCAGGTCAAGCGGCCTCTACGGCCTCTTTCTCGCGCGGCTTGCGCAGCGCCTTTACGCCATCGATCACCAGGATCACTGCCGCTACCACCAGCACCAGGGCGATGACGCCGACGAGAACAGAGGCGATGGTCACCTCGGTGGTCTTGGCCTTGGGCAGCTTGACGATAAAGTTGTCGTAGGCCAGGTAGAGCAGTGCGGCAATGGTGGTGACGATCATAAAAACCGAGGGGTAGAGCGCCCAGATGTGCTTCTTACCCTCTGACATCAGCCACAACGACACCAGCAGCAAGGCCAGGCCAGCCATCAACTGGTTGGCAGCGCCAAAGGCGGCCCAGATCGTGAGCCATGGAATGATCCAGACAAACAGCAGGGTCAGCACCAGAGCCACGATGGTGCCCACATGCACGTTCCTCATCACCGGAACTGCGTCACCCACCAGTTCGGCACTCGCCACGCGCATAAAGCGCACCACCAGTTGCATGATGGTCAGGGCCATGATCGTCAGGAACACAGAGCCATAGGCCGCGCCAAAGTCTTTGGGGACTCCGATGTAGCTCAAGAAGGCGGCCAGCCCTTTGGAAAAGACGCCCAGTGCTGCGGCTGCGCCGCCGGCATCCTGATACCCCTTGAAGCTGCCGAAAGCCACGGTAGCCGTCAGGAAGGCGATCACCGCAAACGCCATCTCCATGAACATGGCTCCACCACCCACCGGCAGGGCATCTGTCTCTTTCTCCAACTGCCGGGCCGTGCCGGATGTGGACACCAAGCTATGCCAACCCGAGATAGCACCGCAGGCGATGGTGACAAACAACATCGGCCACAGAGGGCCGCTGGCAGTGGTGAACTGGGTGAACACTGGGAAATCGCCCATCCCCGGATGCCAGATCAGCATCCCGATCAGACCCCCGAGCATGCCGATCGAGACGATCCAGAACGACACATAGTTGATCGGCTGAGCGAAGGACCAGATCGGCAGCACCGAGCCAAGGTAGCAAAACGCGATCACCAGTAGCGTGCCGATGACCTGCGCCTGTGTGTTCCCCAGGAACCACATTGGGGAAACGGCCTTCCCCTCGACCAGCTTCATGCCATAGATCGAGGAGAACAAGTTGGACATGAAAGGCAGGGTGCTGACCCAGATACCCACAAAGGTGAGGCCCACGGTGACGACGGTGGTGAGGATGATGTCCCGCTTCCACCTATACGTCATCTGCCCGGCCAGGACTCCCATCAACACCACGGCGATCATGCCGAATGGCACCTTGGTGTTGATCATCAGCGTCTTGCCTACCGCGTTGCCAAAGGAGCCCATGATCAGCAGCAGGTAAAAGTAGATGAACAGCATCAGGATACTGCGCGCGCGGGGCGAAATGAGCTTGTAGCTCAAAGCGGCCATGGTATCCCCGTCACGGCGCACGCCCATGATCATGGCTCCATAGTCCTGCACCCAGCCGATGAAAAAGGTGCCCAGGATGACCCAGATCAGCGCCGGCAGCCACCCCCACTGCACGGCGATGATCGGGCCCGTGATAGGCCCTAACGCCGCAATCGACTTGAACTGGTAGCCAAACAGCACATTGCGGCTGGCCGGCGTAAAGTCCACCCCATCCATATACATCCTGGCTGGGGTCGCCTTCTTGGGATCTGGTTGGATGATGCCACGGTCGATGCGCCGGGCATACCAGCCATATCCAACCACGATCGCCAAGGCTCCCAGGATCAACACTATGACCGAGTTCATCGCTTTACCCTCCTCTTACACAGCAAAGAGAGAACACCCAACTCGTGCCTCGGCTCCTTACGTGATTGTCCTTCTTCGCACCTCCTTCCGCCCCCAATCTATGTACCTTATGCACCGGAACTACAATGGTATACCTACCGCGAACACCAGTGCGACAGCCTGCGATAGCCAGCTACAACGAACGACACCGTCACTTGTTCATGTGCGACACGCTCACCGCAGTCCGGAGGTCATTCAGCAGTTCCCTGCTCGAGGTAGTGGCCCACTCAACAAGATCCAGGTACAACTGAACGTGGGGATCGCTTTTTTGCCAGACGAGACGACGGAGGACGCGGCCATAAGTCTGTAGCCAGGGCCAGAGCCTGGCCACTTGCCGTTCCGTGCCAGGACCCCGGTGCAGGACAAGCAGTCCGTGCGGCCCCTCTTCCCCGGCCCAGGACGGCTCCCGTCGATAGTCAGCCACAGTTGGTTCCAGGAGGCTCCTCCTGGGCGAAGCCACTTCCAGCTCGCCCGGTCTCGGTGAACGTAGAGTGGCCTTTATTATAAGCCCATCGCGCCTGCCGCGCAAATGGTCCAGCAGCCACAGCAAGGGGATCTCACGGCGTTCCAGGAGCAGGGTGATCTCGAGCCTGCGAAAGGGCGCTTCGGCATGCAGAACTTGAATTCGTGCGCCAGACGCCGCAGAGCCGATCCAACCTGCCGTCCTCTCGCCGCCCAGCACCTCAAGCCCTGCGTCTAGCCAGGCGAACAGGCGTCTTCCATGGCGGAGGTTGTACAGGTGCCCAACGGCATACCACGCTGCCAGTGCTAGACACAACCCAATGACGGCAACAGTCCCTCGATCCATTCCTTTCTCTCCCTATTGCACCACAGCCTGCCCTCTCCTCAGGGGGCGCGTTCCTGCCCGCCTCCCTTGTCTTCGTCAGGCATGGACAACTCGTTCATGGTTTGTTCTCTGCTTTCTGTCACCCAGATGTGACAATCGGATGGTACAATAGTCATCAGGCCACCCGCGGAGCATACGCGGCCGGCGTGGCGACACCGTGACTTGCTCATGCGAGAAAGGAGAGAAACGCTTATGAAGACCAAGATCGCGATCATCGGAACCGTGGTACTGGTCGTGATGCTGGTTACCACCGGCACCTCGGCCCAGAACCAGAACCTCGTCATCAACGGTGACTTTGAGGTGCCGGTGGTGACAAACCCGGCACTGTGGAACATCTTTCCGTCAGGAACAGCCGGCCTCGGCTGGCTGGTGGAATGGGCAGGTGCCTTTCCTGACGCGCCAGCCACAGCCAACGTCGAGTTCCACCGGCTAGTGATACCTGGGTGGCTGCCCAATTCTGGCAGCCAGTATGCAGAGCTCGACAGTGACTATGACGGTCCCAATGCTGCGACAGCCAGAGACCCTGCCTCCATTCGCATCTACCAAGACATCCCAACCGGGCCAGGCTGGATCTATGAGCTGCAATATGCCTGGTCCCCACGGCCTGGTCACGCGGACAATGTAGTGGAGGTGTGGTGGGGCGGGCAGAGAGTCGTCACTCACAGCCAGTCTGGCGCCGGGAACTCTGGCACCGTATGGACCCTGGAAACCCGCAGGCTGACCGCTCAAGGCAGCACAACTCGCTTGGCTTTCGTCGAGGTAGGTGCCGCTGACTCCATGGGCATGTTCCTCGATAGCGTCAGAGTCACCGAAGTCTCGCGCAAAGTGGACGTCGATATCCGGATCAAGATTTACCCGTGCTGCGCCGACAGCACCGTGACCAAGGGCTCGTGCGAGATCGAGTGCAAGCCCTACATCTCGGGTGCCGTCCTGGGTAGTGCTACCTTCGATGTCCATCAGATCGATCCTGCCACGTTGAATCTGGGTACCCTCAAGGTCCTCCTGAACGAGGACGGGACTCCGCAGTGCTCCATCGCTGATGTGAGCGATGATGGGTATGACGACCTGGTGTGCCGGTTCGAGAACGCCATCCAACTCACCGGAAAACTGAACGACGGCACGCTCATCGAGGGCAGTGGCACCGTTTGCTGCCCCCAGTAGCAGCGCCACCATATGCCCTTTGTCCAGATGGATGGGCGGGCTCCAATCGCGCTGATCGCCGTCAATGTAGGTCGCCAATAGGCGCCGAGACCGTTGCGTTGGTCTCGACGCCTATTGGCCATCCGATAGCAGTACCCCGCTGCCGGCTATCGGCTTGCAATTCAAAATGGTCGGGGGTTTCCCAAAGGGCTCATAGTATTGGCGCTTCAGGTTGGCCAGCAGCTCAGGGATAGCATCTCTGTGCGCCAGCACCATCATGCACCCACCCAGCCCTGCGCCGGCCAATTGCGCACCCACCACTCCCTGCCTGCCTAACGCAATGTCCACCATGAGGTCGATCTCGGGCACGCTACAGTGGTAGCTTCCTGGCTGCCACTCGAGCTGTGCGCCAACTACGCGCTCTGGGATGCCGCTCTCCAGGTCATCGATCAGGTCCAGCAGATAACCGTTTGAGGTGGGTGCCCACCATGGCTCCTGCCTGCCTTCGGCGGTACTGCGCATCACGCGGTCACCATCGTGAGACACGTTCATCAGCCGCCCGATCTCCGCGATCCGGTTCGCCTTCAGCGCGTCGGCAAGCAAACGGCTCCGTTCACACTCTGCCAGGCCGTACAGCACTACACCGCGGATCGGGTACAGGCCATCCTCCGGCGGGCGGTGGGTCGAGAACAAAGCATCTAGCACCTGCTCACCGCGCCTGCTATCAACCTCTGCGTCAGGCAACAAGGTGCGCAATTGGTCGCCGGTGGCTTGCTCGGGCAGGCGCAGCAGGATCTTGTAGATCCAGCTCAACGGAACACCCAGAGTACGTACACTCACATCGCGCAGGTGGTGGACCAGGGGCGCGTACTGCGGAAACAGCTTTCGGATCAGCCGCAGGCCCATGCGGTAGCAGGCCACACGGTGATTGAACTGGTCCCTGGCATTGGCTGTCTTCTGTGCCTTGATGCCCGAGTCGCACACGGCCAGCACATAGTCATCGGGGAATGGGACGACCTCTTGCACTGCGAATCCGAAAAAGGTGACCTTGACCACCTTGCCCTTTTGTCCCAGTTTGATGGCCGCATGATCAGCGCTGCCGCCTCGCGTGCCTACGAACCATTCCCCTTCCCCGCACAAGTCCACAAGCTGTGCAGGAAAGACATCGAGCCGGTTCAAGGCAATCATGGTCTCTGCGGTAGCCACCACCAACGCCGACGATGAACTCAGGCCCGCCGCGATCGGGATGTTTCCTTGGACGATCATGTCCACGCCGCGCAGCCGGACCGTAGAGAACTTTTTCTGCAGGCGCAACACCGCTGCTTTGGCATACTGGGACCAGTCACCACCGGCCTCCAGGACCATAGAAGAGACCTTTTCGCTGTTGATCAGAGACAACCAGTTGTCCCACGGCAGATCGGCGACCAGATCGCCAATCGAGAACATCCGGTCCGGGAATCGACCCCGGTCCAGGTTATACAGGCAGACGCGGTCATCGCTGCGCGGGTGCGCGACCACCAACGTCTCATACCCAACCGTCATTAGGTTGCAGTTCCCTCCCTGGTGGTCAACGTGGCGACCCATCAGGTTGACCCGTCCCGGAGAACGCACCAACAGTACGCGCTCCTTCGCGCCCAGCAGTTGCGCCGCACAGTCCAGCACCGTCAGGTACGCACGCACACGCTCCTCGATCAACCGCACGTCATCGCTGTACGAGGCCAACAGCTCCTGCCACAGCGCATCCTTCTTCGGAGGTTCAGGCTGCAGCAGACTCCGAAAGGCCTGCTGCCACTCGGCTATGGACCGGAAGGCAGGGCCCGAAGGTAGCTCCTGCATGGCTCGCTGCTGCTTGAGCTGGATGTAGGCTTCGATCTCGAGCAGCTCGGCGGGGTCATTGAAAGCCATCACATAGTTGGGATTGTCCACACGCAGGGCCTGCACGTTGAACCGTGGCCTGCTTCCGCTGCGCGCCTGGGCCAGGATAGTGATCATGTCCGAGAGATACTCTTCGTGTTGAGCGTTGTTCCGGTTCAGGCGCGCCAGCGCAAGTTGCAGAGCGGACGTTTTGACCAGGTAGGTGGAAAAGTTGGCCAGGTTGGCGCTGTCTACCTCCTCAGGCGTCATCACCAGCAGGTTGCCTTGCTGATCCACGAACTCAAAGCGCGTCATCTCTGGCGGGATCCACCCCAGGATCTCTTCAACTGTAGGGTCACGCCCTTCCCCCACCACCGCCTTCCACAGCTCGCCGAAGGCGATTTCCGCCTTGGCCTCCCCGAAATCGACACGGACCAAGCGCTCTATCTCTTGGCCGGAGAGTGACTGGCCAGTGACCGCCGAATCCCGAACGGTCCGCAGCACCTGCCGCTGCCACACATCACGTACCTCGACGTTCCCCAGCACCGACCCGTCCGAATAGAGCATGACCCGTCCCGGATCTGACCGGCGACGCTTGGGCCCGGCCAGAAACGCCATGTCGCAGTTCCGGCTGTAAAAGAGGTCAAAGAGTTGCTCCAAGACCTGAGGCTCCACAGCCCGGTCTCCGGCCACGATAAGCACCTCTTCCTCACCGCCCAGTGCTTCGAGGACCCGTGCTCCCTGCCTGGCGGCATGCGCCGTCCCCAACTGCTCGGCCTGGTATACGAAAATGACTCCTTCGTGTTCCCGTCCGACAGTCTCGATCACCTGCCCAGCCATTGCTCCCACTACGACAATGTGTTCTGGGATTCCACATGCCTTGTACACCTCGATGGCCCGGTTGATCGCCGGGCGGCCATCGATGAGGAAGCAGACCTTATGCCGGTCGGCTGAACGCATTCGCGTTCCCTTGCCTCCTGCCAGGATAATCGAGAACTTGGGTGCGCGTCCACTCATGTCACTGCCTCCACAGCAGATTTACTCCAGGATTATACCGCACCTCCCTGGCAAAACAAAACCAACCGCGCCTGCATGTGGCCACGGTTGGTTCCGAGTTCTCGCACAGGGTAGTTCAGGACAGGCTGCTCTGCTGCCCCGATGCGACAAGCACCCTGACATCACCTACCCGCCATGGAATATGGCCTCGATATCACCCAGGCTGAGCCGATCGCCATCGCGCAGAGGAGCAGGTACCTTGGGCTGTAGCTCGGTACCGTTGACATAGGTGCCATTGGTGCTGTCCAGATCGACGACGGACCACACGTCACCCTGGTGCACCAACCGGGCATGACGGCGCGAGATGCCCCCTTCTTCACCGCGGTGAGGTGTCATGTCGATGTCGGGATGGATCCCACTGACCTCGTCTTCGCGACCGATGAGCAGCTCAGGCTGGTCAGCCAATGGGATCTGTGCGCCGCTCTCCACGATCTCCAGGCACGGGCCAACAACCGCCACCGCTTCTGGCTCCGGCACCGCACCTTCGGGAGCTGTGACTGCCACAGCCGGGGCTCCTTGCAGCGACGCCCCACAAATGGCGCAAAAGGCCTGTCCGGGGACAGCTTTTTCGCCACAGACCGGGCAGTGAACCTCCTCTGCCGCTCCCACCACCTCCGGTTCCTCTATCGCCGGTTCCACCGCCACTTCCTCGGCCACCACTTCCTCGATCGGCACTTCAATCACTGGCTCGGCGGCTGCCATCTCCTCCGCCGTCGCTTCGATCGGTACTTCCTCGGCCACCACCTCTTCAGCTACTGCCTGGGCCACTGGCTCGACCTCAGGCTCCTCGGGGACTGGTTCTTCTTCTGGCACCACTTCCTCCACCGGCGCCGCCGCCAGCGAAGCCCCGCAACTGCCGCAGAAGGTATCTCCAGCATTGACCTGTGCGCCGCACGTCGGGCAGTACGGGACCCCCATCTGTGCTACCTGGGTCACTGGCTCTGCCTCGGCTACCTGAGCTTGCACCGGGGCCACCGGCTCCGGAGCTTGCAGGGGGTTGCCACACGTGTCGCAAAAGACTTCCCCTGGGACGTTCTCAGCCCCACAGTCCGGACAGATCACCACACCTTCGGGCACCGCCCCAGCAGCGGCCTGGGCGACTGTCGCCTGCACTTGCTCGACTGCTACAGCAGGCAACCTGGCACCACACTGATCGCAGAAAATGGCATTGTCAGCCGTCTTGTTTCCACAACTCGGACAGATTGGCATCTTGAACCTCCCATTCCCTTACGTTTCTGATGTTCCTGTTTCGGCAGTCCCCTCGCCCTGCGATCCTTCCGCTTGCGGCTCTGTGGCCTGCGCTTCGGCGGCTTTGGGCTTCCGGGTCAACTTGCGAGTAGCATAGTGCAGCTTCTTGGAGCCTGCAGACGACATCTCGCCCTTCTGTTCCAGGTTCTCGGCTTCAGCCAGGGCAGCCTGCGCCAGCGATTTCTCACCGATCTGCAGCAGGCGAGTCGCCGCCGCACGCAGTTGCTTGCTAGCACCATCCACATCCCCCATTTTGGCTGCGTTCAGAGCCCGCGTCTGCAACTTGAACGCAGTCACCTTTTCCACCAGGTTCATGGTGAATGCATCATACTGCTTGGACAGGACAGCATCGGACGTAAAGTCGATCATCACATCCGCTTTCGCCTTCTCACCAACCAGCTTTAGGGCGGGAACGTCATAGTCCACTTCGGCTTGAGCGATACGGAATTTGCCCTCCGGGCGTGGCGAGATCAGCAGCTCAACCAATAGCGCGATTCCCTGGTCTTTATCTATCTCTCCCAGCGACACCTGTATGTCCTCATCCGAGACCGGTCGGTAGCCAAGATTCTCGATCAACGGCGTTACCCTCCACACCTGACGCGGGCTTACACCGTTGACGAGCCGCAGCACGAGCTGAGCATTCTGCACCACCGTGGCCTGCATCCGCTGCACGGCTTCCTGGAAAAACGTGACGATCTCTTCCGGGGTCTCGACCAAGTCAGCTTTGCCTCCGCTAGCCTCAGCGACCTGATCCAACAGGTCTTCATTCCAGTCCTCTCCGAGGCCCAGAGCCTGGACCACAATTCCTTTGGACCCCATCTCGGTCCCCAGTTGCTGACATTGGTCCTCGTCGCCAAAGGTCTGGCCATCGGTCAGCAGCAGCATGCGGTTCAGGCGGTCCGGCGTCAGATTCTTCTCGATCTCCATCAGGCCACGGCGAATTCCGCCAGACATCGCCGTGCCGCCCCCGTCCCGGATACGGTCGATCTCTCTCTTCAGCCTGTCCTTGTCCGAGGCGGTCGTGCTGGACGCGACAGTGTTTACCTGGTCACTGAAAGCGATCACCGAAACATAGTCACCCGGGTCCAGCACGTCCACCACGTTTTTGGCCGCAGCGCGGAGGTTGGCGATCTTGGCGCCCTCCATGGAGCCGCTCTTGTCCAGCACCAGAGAGATATTGAGCGGCGCTCTCACATTGGCTACGCCTTCGCCTGCTTCGATCACAATGTATAGGTAGACGAGCTGCTGCGTCTTCAGCACAGGTAGATAAGACTTGTTGAGCGTACACTTGAGCCGTACTTCCGCCATAGCGTCCTCCCTTCACCGACAGGAACCCTTTCACAATTGTACCACGATCACGCTGATGTTGTCCACACCGCCAGCCGCATTCGCCTGCTCCACCAGGATCTCACATGCAGCCTGCGGATCGGACTCGCGCAGCATGACGTCTTCGATCCCCTCGTCTCGGACCATCTCCCACAGGCCGTCTGAACAGAGCACTAGCCGGTCCCCCGGCGAGAGGGCCAGAGCAGCCACGTCCACCTCTACAGTGGCACGGTCTCCAATACAGCGATAGATCACATTGCGCTGTGGATGAGTGTAGATCTCCTCCGGCTTGGCCGTGCCAGCAGCGACCATGCTGGCCACGACCGAGTGATCCGTCGTCAGTTGTTGGCACCCGTCTTGTCCCCACCGGTACGCCCGACAGTCACCCACGTGTGCCACGTACAGCATCCAGTCTCTGACCAGCGCCGCGGTCATCGTAGTGCCCATATCGTTCTCACGCTTCTGACGTTCCAGGTAGACGCGCTCATTGGCCACTTCCAGGGCTCGCGACATCCATTGCTGCACCTGTTCCGATGTCAGGGACCTGCCGTCTACCTCGGTCACCAAGAGGCCTTGGGCCAGTTCCCGAGCTGCTACCTGGATCGCCGTCTGGCTGGCCACCTCACCCGCCTCTTGTCCCCCCATACCATCAGCAACGATGAAAAGGCCCCACTGACTGGTCACCGATTGTCGCATATAGGACATCACTAGGGTGAATATGCTATCCTCGTTCAACGTGCGCACGCGCCCAGTGTCCGACCGCTGCCCCACGGCGAGCCGCATCGGTTGCTCCGCTCCACCCAGTGGGCCAGTCTTTTTCTCCTCACGCCACACCCAGTAAGCGCTCTTGCCCTCCGAGAACTGGTCCTCTACCTCCGCTTCAATAGGTTCATTACTCTGGTCCGCCGGACGCTCTAGCATGACCGCCACCGGCTTTTGTTCCATTGCCGCCCCACAAGCACTGCAGAACGCCTCGTCGGGGCCGTTCGCTGTGGAGCCACACTGCGCACAACGCTGCAAATCGCGCACCCGGTAGAGATTCTCCGATTCCTGGTCGGAGAGCAGTTCGACCACCAGGTAACGTCCGTGTACCACCGTACCGGGACCCACAACAGGCATTCGCGCCGAACGGTCACTCCATGAAAGCAGGTGAGCATCCGCCAATTCCTGCACATCCTCGCGCTCCGTGCCTCCTGCTGCTGTCACGGAAGGCTCCGCCAGGCCGCCCGCCTGTTCCCCTTGCTCCTCTTGGCCATCCTCACCCTCTGTCGTCGGAATGCTCTGCTCTCCTGCAACAGGCGAAACACCCGCTGTAGCCTCGTCTCCCATTGTCTCCAAGATCCTCTCAGTCTTGCCCGCTGGCCCACTCTCTGTGTGGACCATGTCCGATGGCTGTCCGCCCATGCTCAAACCCAAGCTCTCCGTTTCAACCGCAGGCGGTGCCTTGCCCAACTGCAGGCCACCGCCACCCATCGTGGCTTCCTCAGAGGCCAGGAGCGTCACATCTGCGGCTGTATCTTCCCCCACAGGCTCCAGGCCTTTCGCTTCCGTGCTGTCGCCTTCCACCAGACATCCGTCAGATCGCACTGGCTCCGGGGCAGGCACTGTCTCCCCGGTCTCTGCCAACACCGTGTCACGCGGCTCAACGCCAGGCGCAGAGATCCCCGTGAACCGTTCTGCACGCTCAGCCACATCCCACGCGCCGATCCCAGTTTCCGTCGTCAACTCAGTGTCCGCCTGAGGTTTCTCGAGAGGCTCTGTGCTCGTCAAAGTCGTCCCACAGTGCTGGCAGAAGCGCGCAATCGAGCGATTCTCTGCGCCACAGTTTGGACACTTCATGGCCATCGCCTCCCGAGGGACTGGGTCATCCCTAACGCACCAAGAACTGGATCACGACCTCGCCGATCGCAATCTGATCCCCATTGCGCAACAGCCGTGGCTTCTGAGGAGTCAAAGGCTGGTCGTTGACATATGTACCATTGCTGCTACCCAGGTCAGTGACAAAGTAGCCATTTCTGGCTTTGAGAATGTGAGCGTGGCGCCTGGAGACATATCCTTCCGGGTCATAGAAGGACATATCGAAATCCGGCCGGTATCCCTCCTCCGGTCTGGCCCTGCCCAGCATGAACGGGCTCCTGTGGACAGGCATCTCCCAGGCGGCACGCACAGGTTCGACTACCCGCAGCACGGCCGGACGGATACCCACAAACGCATACCCACACCTGATGCAGAACCGGACGGCGAGCTCATTGTGGTGCTTGCATCGGGGGCACACCTTCGCCTTCCGCGTCCTGGGTTGAGCCACCGCCTGAGCAGGTTTGCTGACGGCCGCAGGCACCGGTCGGCGGATCTGTGTCTGCGGCGCAGAGCGCAGAGCGGCCGGGCCCGACACCACAGATTGCGCCATTGCTTGCGGTTGCACCGGTGGTGCATAGCCCGGCAACACCGCCAGTATCGCCTTTCTCATCTCGGCAGCAGACGGGTACCGATCCTCCCGCCTTCGCGCCATTGCCCTGGTCACGATCTGCACTGTCTCAGTCGACAGCGCACTATTGAGCACGTTCAGCGCCTGCGGTTCAGATGGCAGAAACGCCGGAGAGGGAGGCATGTTTGCCAGCAGGTGATACATGGTTGCCCCCAGGCCATATAGGTCCGACCGAGCGTCCGTCTGGGCCTGGCCCCACTGCTCCGGTGCCGCATAGTTCTCTGAACCGAGGGCGATGGTATCCTGTAGCTTGTTCTCTTTGTACGTACGAGCGATACCAAAGTCAACCAGCTTGATGGCTCCCGCATTGTTGACCATGATGTTGCTCGGCTTGAGGTCACGAAAGATGATCGGTGGGCGGCGGGTATGCAGATAGTCCAGAACGCCGCAAATCTGCACCGCCCACTGCAGAACTTGGCGCTCCATCAACGGCGACTGGGCTCCCTCCAGCCGCTTCTCAAGCGACTCGCCCCAGATAAACTCCATCACCAGATAGGAGCGTCCCTGTTCTTTGAAGAAATCGATGACCTGCGGCAGGTTGGGATGGCTCAGTTTCTCCAGGATCTCCACTTCCTGCTTGAACAGATCCTGCGCGTGCGCCTGCGTGTCAGGGTCCTGGGTCTGGGGCCGCAACTCCTTAAGCGCCCACAAGGAAGGGGCGTTTGGCCCCGACACCTTTTCCACCTGGTATACCCAGGCCATGCCGCCGCCGCCCACCAGGCGCTTGACGCGGTACTCGTCCTTTCCCTTCAGTACAGTGCCAACGGCTAACGGCTTTTCCCTGGGCATTCTGCTCTCCGGCCTACGATCCCGCTTTCCGTTACCTTTACGTACCCCGGCAGGGTTTGGTTACAGCCCAGCGAGCATCCTCATCCCCACAGAATCAGCCCAGTCTCAAAGGGACTAACCTGCTCCGCATGCCTGGGAACGACACGGACGGTGAATCCGTGCATGCCGCTCGACTCGCACGTGAGATGCCTGACAAAAGTGTACACTCCGCTGGCTGCCGGCCCAGCTTGTGGTCCTCGGGGATCGGGCCCATTCTCCATCTCGGCGACCTGTGGGTTCAGGATCTGACCGCTGGCATCCACAGTTCCATAGTATAGCTCGACCTTGATGTCCTGCGGCGTTAGTTCACCCAGGTAGATCCGAGCCCAGATGCTGTTCGCCACCCCAACCTGGGTCTCGGTGGGGATATCCGATGCCACCTGCTCGATGCGCACGCGGGGCCACGCTGCGCGGACGCGAACCTTCCAGTCGGCAAGTGCCTTCGCCGGCGCCATATCTTCCGCCGCCAGGCGCGCGTGGCGTTCACAGGCCGGGATGTAGTACCGCTCCGTATACTGCTGCAGCATACGGTGGGTGTTATAGATGGGGCAGACCGCTTCCATGGAGGCCTTCATCTTCTGGATCCACTGGCGCGGAAGCCCATCCGAACCGCGCAGATAGAACAAAGGCGCGACCTCCTGCTCCAGCAGGTCATAGAGCGCATTTGACTCCACGTGATCCTGCAGGTTCCGGTCGCCATAGTCCTCTCCTCGTCCGATAGCCCAGCCGATCTCAGAGGTAAAGGCTTCGTTCCACCAGCCGTCGAGGATGCTCACGTTCAGCGCCCCGTTGGCTGCTGCCTTCATCCCACTTGTGCCGCTCGCCTCGCTTCCACGGATCGGCGTATTGAGCCACACATCAACTCCCTGGACCATGTAGCGAGCCACGTTCATGTCATAGTTTTCCAGGAAGACAAGCTTCAGCCGCACCTCTTCGCGCCGGGCAAGGTGAACGATCTGTCGAATCAGGTCCTTACCCGGGTTGTCGTCGGGATGGGCCTTGCCGGCAAAGATGACCTGGACAGGGCGATCGTGATCGCCCAGGATTCGGATCAGCCGGTCCGGGTCACGCAGCAAGAGGGTAGCTCTTTTGTAGGTCGGAAAGCGGCGGCCAAAGCCGATGGTCAGTACTTCGGGATTCAACGCTTCTTCAGCCAGAAGCTGCTCCGCCTGGGGCGCACCGCGCTGTTTGAGTTGCTGTCGCAGCCGCTGCCGCACGAACGCCACCAGCCGCTCCCGGCGCCGCTGGTGCGTGTTCCATAGCTCCGCTCCGGGGATCCGCTCTACCCGGCTCCAGAGCTCGGCATCTGCCGGAGTTTCGCGCCAGCGCGGCCCCAGGTATCGCTCAAACAGGCCCGCCATGTCGCTCGAGATCCACGACGGCTGATGGATGCCATTGGTGATGGAGTCAATCGGCACTTCCTCGGGTGGAATGCCCGGCCACACGCCTTGCCACATCTTGCGCGACACCTCGCCGTGCAGCTTGCTCACCGCGTTCGAGTATGCGGCCAGCCGCAGAGCCAGGATGGCCATGCAAAAGGGTTCATATGGATCCTGCGGGTTCTGCCGCCCCAGGCCCATGAACCGTTCATGGTCCAGGCCCAGTTCCCCGTAGTATATGCCGAAATAGCGTCCAATCAGGTCAGACGGAAAGCGGTCAATCCCGGCAGGCTCCGATGTGTGTGTGGTAAACACGGCTCCAGCCCGAGCGAACTCTCGGGCCTGATCGAAGGTCAGACTGTGGTCCCGCATCAGTTCCCTGATCCGCTCAATGGCCAGGAAAGCCGAGTGTCCTTCGTTCATGTGATACACACGGGGATTCCAGCCGAGCAGCCGGAGGGCGCGCACGCCCCCTATTCCCAGCATGACATCCTGCTTGACGCGCATCTCCGGAACACCCCCGTACAGATAGTCGGTGATGTCCTGGTCCTCCGGGCTGTTACCCGGGATATTGGTGTCCAGCAGGTACAGCTTGACCCGGCCCACATCGGCACGCCACACCTGGGCCGACACCTCCCGTCCGGGGTAGGCTATCTTGACGAGGATCGGCGAGCCTTGAGTATCCCTCTCCAGGATCAGCGGCAGGTTGTAAAAGTCGTTCTCCGGATAGCTCTCCTGCTGCCAGCCATCCGCGTTCAGGTACTGCCGGAAATAGCCTTTCTGGTACAAAAGCCCCACGCCCACCACCGGGACCCCCAGATCACTCGCTGACTTGAGATGGTCACCCGCGAGGATCCCCAGACCCCCACCGTAGAGCTGAAAGGACTCGGTGATCCCGAACTCCATGGAAAAGTAGGCCACCGACGGACCAGCGCAGGGCGACTCGTATTGCCTGGCAAACCAGGTGGAACGGTTCATATAGTCATCGAGACGCTGGATTCTCTGCCGGAACTCGCTGACAAAGCTATCATCAGCCACAAGCTCCGCAAACCGTTCTTGCTTGATCCGTCCCAACATCGCCACGGGGTTGTGCAACGTGTCCTCCCAGAGATCCGGGTCCAGACGCCGGATCAGAGCCAGCAACTCGTGGTCCCAACTCCAGAGCAGGTTGCCCGCTATCTTGCGGAAGGACTCTAGTTCAGGCGGCAGAGAGGGCTTGACCGTGAAGGTATAAAGAGGGCGCATCGTTTGATTCCTTTCGTCGGCTCAGGAGTGTAGAGGTCACTTGCCACTCCAGGCCCGGTCCGCATCCCGCAAATGCCAGAGATCGGGACCGATGCACAGTAGACACCTGCAGATCATACCATACTTTGCCTGCTCAAGCAAGAACATTACCAGACCTCAAGACAGGCATCCTGCTGCACCGGCGCTGCGGGCACGCCTTAGACCAGGGCCAAGACCCCCTGCTCATGTGGGCGGAACCCCGATCATGACTTGCTCCTTACCCTGTAGTGTGGTAGAATACCCCATCAACCGCTAGCTTTCCTATCAAAACGCATCGGTCCATTTGGGGAGCACCGTCCCATGGAGCTTAAGGAGTACGTTCGCATCATCCGCTGCCGTGGCTGGATCGTGGTTGTGCTGGCGATACTGACCGCGGCTGCTGCATACGGTTTCAGCAAGAGTCAGCCCACCATCTACCAGGCTCAGGTCAGGCTGACCGTGCGCCCTGCACGGGCAGACATGGGCCTGAGCATCACGGTGGGCTCCCTGCTTCGCAGCCTGGCCGGGGACATCACCACCCATCGCTTTATGCAGAAGGTGATCGACCGCCAGCAGTTGGACACCACCACTGATGACCTGCTAAACGGCAAGACCGTTTTCGTCAAGGACGAAGCAGCCGACTTTACGATCGCCATCACCGTTCGCGACCCCAGCGACCGTGTCGCGGTTGACGTGGTGAACACCATTGCCGCGCTGTTCAAAGAAGAGCGCGACCAGTGGAACCAGCTACAAGACCAGCGCGACCGGATCGACGTCGAGATCCGCGACCAGGCGCGCACCGCCGACGTTTACTCTCCCAAGACGCGCATCAATGTCTTGGCCGGCGGCATCTTGGGTGCTCTTGTCGGGATCCTGATCGTCTTTGCCATAGAGTGGCTGGAGGTAGGGGTGGTGCGTCACGCAGAGGACATCGATCGCCTGGGCATTCCAGCACTCGGGGCCATTCCAGCAGAGTCTGGATGGCGGCGATAGAGAGAAAGGAACAGCAATGCCTCAGCCCGATCTGATTACCCTGACGGATCCTCGTTCCCCGGCCGCTGAAGCGTATCGCACTTTGCGTACCAGCCTCGAGTTCTCCAGCCTGGATCACCCCATCCATTCTCTGTTGGTCACCTCACCAGCAGCGGATGCGGGCAAGTCGTTGACTCTGGCCAACCTGGCAGTGGTCATGGCCGAAGGAGGACGCAAGGTAATCCTGGTCGATGGGGATTTGCGCAGGCCTGCGCTGCACCAGATCTTTGGGGCCAGCAACGAGTTCGGGTTGAGTGATTTGATTCTCCAGGAGGGCAACCTGGATGCTGTTCCGCTGCAGGCAACCGGAGTTCAGAGTCTGCATCTGCTAACCAGCGGCCGGATGCCGCAGAACCAGACTCCTTCTGTCCTGATAGGGTCCGCGCGCATGGGAGCCGTGGTTATTGCCCTGGCCGGTCAGGCTGATCTGGTGCTGTTTGACGCGCCCCCGGTGATTGCCGTGACCGATGCTGCTTTGCTGGCAGCCAGGGTAGATGGCACGCTGCTGGTCATCCGGGCGGGCAGCACGCAACGCGAACACGTATTGCGGGCCAAGGCGCTGCTCGAAAAGGTCAACGCTCACCTGGTCGGGGCAGCGTTGACCAACGCCAGCCTGGACGGCAGCATTTCCAGTTACTACAAGTGATCCTCGGGAAGCCGGTTTTCCCGTCTCCCTGGAGAAGGAGTCCTATCGGATGAAGGGTCTCATACTCAGCGGTGGAAAAGGCACGCGGCTGCGCCCGATCACCTACACCAGCGCCAAGCAATTGGTCCCGGTCGCCAACAAGCCAGTGCTCTTCCGGGTGATTGAGGCCATTGTTCAGGCAGGTATCGCTGATATCGGCATCGTGGTTGGCGACACGGGCCCCGAGATCAGGGCCGCCGTGGGTGATGGCGGCAGGTTCGGTGCTAACGTGACCTACATTCAGCAGCAGGCTCCCCTGGGACTGGCCGATGGAGTTAGGGTCAGCCAGAGCTTCCTGGGAGATGAACGCTTTGTGATGTTCCTGGGCGACAATGTGATCCAGGGTGGCATTTCCGGCCTGATCCGCGAGTTCGAGACCAGCGACCTGGACTGCCAGATCGTGCTCAAGCACGTGCAAAACCCACAGCAGTACGGTGTCGCCGAGCTGGACGATGAGGGGCGCATCATCCGTCTGGTCGAGAAGCCCCGCGAGCCCAAGAGCGACCTGGCACTGGTGGGCATCTACATGTTCACCCCTTCTGTCTACGAGGCCGTACGCAGCATCACGCCCTCGTGGAGAGGCGAATGGGAGATCACCGATGCCATCCAGTGGCTGGTCGCGCACCAGTACAAGGTCTATCCCTACGTCCACCAGGGCTGGTGGATCGACACCGGGAAAATGGAAGATATGCTGGAGGCAAACCGTCTGGTGCTGGACGAGATCGAGCCTCGCATGCTCGGATACGCCGATCGCGACTCTCGCCTGATCGGCAAAGTGACCCTGGAAAAGGGCGCAGAAGTGGTCAACAGCGTGGTCCGCGGCCCGGCAATCATCGGCGAGGAGACCCGCCTGATCAACGCCTACGTCGGTCCGTTCACCAGCATATACCATCACTGCACCATCAAGAATGCCGAGATCGAACACAGCATTGTCCTGGAGCACTGCTCCATCGTTGACGTCGATCACCGTATCGAAGACAGCCTGATCGGGCGCAACGTTGAGATCATGCGGTCGCCGCTCAAGCCCAGAGCTCTCAAGCTCATTCTGGGCGACAACAGCCGCGTGGGTCTAGTCGGCAACGGACAATAGACCACGGAAAGGAGGTGATCCCATGGGAAACGCCAAAAAGTGGCGTCGCCAAAAGATGGCCAAGCACAAGCATCGCAAGCGCCTCAAGCTGACGCGGTGGCAACGTCGACAGAAGACCTAATACACTGCTCGACATGGGTATACCTTCCCGAAAGCGGCTGTCTGCGATTATGGCCTCAACCGGGCCGGTAGGGCCGACCAGAGTGGATAGTGCTTTCGGGAAGGTCAAGCATTTCCCCGCAACCTTTCGGGATGGGCCTGCAACGAGCCGAGAGATGACCGAACGGTTGTTTTGCGTTGAAAGACCATAACATGAAGACCACCCTGATCTATCCTGGCATCGCCGGGTATGGGTTCAAAAGTGTAGGCAAAGGAATGGAAGCCGGCTGGATCAGCCATGGGTTGGCGCATCTGAGCGCAGCGGCCAAGGCCCAGGGATTTGCCGTCGACCTCATCGATCTGCGAGCCATGGCCGGCTGGGAGCATGTACGCTCCGAGATCTGCGCCCGCCAGCCAGACGTGATCGGCGTAACCATGATGAGCGTGGACTATGACCCCGCCATGCACTGCGTCGACTTGGCCAAACAGGTCAACCCAGATGTGGTGACCATAGTGGGCGGTCCGCATCCGACACTGGCTCTACAGGAAGTAGCCAGCAACCCCAACATTGACTATATCGTCACGCACGAAGGTGAGATCACCTTCCCTTGGCTGCTGCGCGCCATTGAGCAACGAGATCCACCGCAAGAGCGCGTACTGGTAGGCCAGCAGCCCAACCTCGACGAGCTGCCGTTCCCAGATCGAGAGCTGTTTCTCCAGGAATGGCGCAAGGCGGGCTACACCAGCGATTCGCCCGAGGATCCATTTGTGCCCGAGTTGCCGTCCCCTTTCGTCACGATCATCGCCGGCCGAGGGTGCATGTACAACTGCAGCTTCTGCCAGCCAGCCGAACGGCAACTCTTTGGCCGTGTCGTGCGCCGCCGCTCACCCGACAACATCATCCGCGAGCTCGAGATTTTGTGCGACAGGTACCACTTTGCCAGCTTTATGTTCCACGACGATACCTTGACCGGCGACCAGGGCTGGGTGGTCGAATTCTGCCAACTCTACCGCCAACGCGGGTTCGTACAGCCGTTTTTCTGCCAGAGCCGGGCCGACATTATCGTCCGAAACCAGGACATGGTCAGGCTCATGGCCCAGGCAGGGTGCAAGGGGTACTTCATTGGCTTTGAGAGCGGAAGCGACCGCGTGCTCAAGTTCCTCCGCAAGGGGACTACGCGGGCAGTGAACATCCAGGCAGCACGCATCTGTCGCCGCTATGGGATCAAGATCTGGGCCAACTATATGCTGGGGTTGCCCACCGAAACCCGCCAGGAAGTGCTCGATACGGTCTCAATGCTCAAACAGATTGACCCGGACTACTATAGCCCGGCGTTCTACACTCCTCACCCCGGAAGCGACCTGTACGACTATTGCCTGGAACACGATCTGAGCTTGATCACCAGCCATGACCAGTACCGCCGCAACCCAACAGAGGTCAAGATCAAGGGTCAGGATCAAGAGTTCCTCCAATGGGCATTACAGGAATCGCAGAGACGTGAACCTCTCAACCAGCTCAGGCGCGATTTCGGCCAGCTGTGGAGACGGTATGCTCGCCCGCACAAGATCGCGCACAAGGTTGTGGGCACTCTGCGTTCCGCCATCGTGCGGCACTGAAACCGGACGGGATCATGAGACCACACTTGCGGACGCCAGCCCGAGCCAGCGCATACATACTTGTCTGTTTTCTCGTTGTTGCCACCACGTTTGCCATGGGGTATGTGACCCGCGCCGTGAATGCCCCCGCCATCCGTGACGCACCGCAGTTTGCCGTCTTTTGGGAAGCATGGAACCTGGTCGACCAGAACTTTTACGGCAACAAGCCGGATGAGACGACGCGTGCCCACGGCGCGATCAAGGGCAGCCTGTCCACACTGGATGACCCCTATACGGTCTTTGTCGAGCCGCGACAGCGCGACCGCGAGCAAGAGGAGCTGCGAGGGAGTTTTGGCGGTATCGGGGTCATGGTGGGACGTACCTCCGATGGCCGGATCATCCTGACCCCAGTGGCAGACCGGCCAGCCGCCAAGGCAGGGATCCTGGCCGGCGACGAGTTGATCGCCGTGGACGGACTGTCTATCACCGCTGAAACCCCTTTTGATGACGTCCTGGCTGCTGTCCGAGGCAAGGTGGGCACGGCGGTCCAACTGACCGTCCGCCGCCAGGGCAGTTCCCAGCCGCTGACTATAGAGGTGCGACGCGCAGAAATCGTCACTCCTTCTGTCTCCTGGGAGCTGGAAGCCCCTGACGTCGGCTACGTCAAGCTGTCGATATTCAACGAGCGCACCAATGACGAACTCAAGCAGGCCATCCAGGAGTTGCACAAACAGGGTGCGACATCGTTTGTGATTGACCTGCGCAACAATGGCGGCGGGCTGCTCTCTGCTGCCATTGATGTCGCCAGCCAGTTCCTGGAAGATGGTGTTGTGATGTACGAACGTAAGAGCAATGGCACGGAAAAGGCCTATCCGGTCAGGGACAGTGGCGCGCTGCTCGAGGACCCGATTGCCGCCCTGATGAACAGCGGCACTGCCAGCGCGTCTGAGATTGTCGCTGGCGCAATTCAGGACCACCGCCGTGGCTCCCTGATCGGTACCAAGACGTTCGGCAAAGCTTCCGTACAACTGCTCTTCGACCTCAGTGATGGGTCTTCGCTGCACGTCACCAATGCACACTGGCTCACCCCAGATCGGCACGAGATTCACGGCGTGGGACTGACACCAGACATCGAGGTCGAGATCACGGATCAGGATCGCCAAGACCAGCGCGACACGCAGCGAGAGCGAGCGGTCGCCTACCTGCGTCAACAGCGACAGGCTACACCTATGTCATCTACAGGGAATTGACCATGATGTTTTCGACGAATCGAGTTCGCATCGTCCTCTTGGTTGCCCTGGCTGCCTTCGGAGCAGCCTTCTTCTATCTGGTTGGAGTGGGCACAGGGATATATGTGGTTTCCGCCACACAGCCACATGCCCTCACCCGGATCGGCTTACTTCCCACGATTCGTCCGTCGCCTACGTCAGCTCTTCCGGCCACACTGATGCCCAGCGTGACCACCTCACCCCAGCCAACGGCACGTGAGCAGGGCTCGTTTGACATCTTCTGGGAAGCGTGGCGCGTCCTGCAGGACGAGTTCTACGGGGACCTCCCCAGTGAGTCCGAGTTGCCCTACGCGGCCATACGGGGCGTCATAGCAGCCACCGGTGATCAGTACACAGCTTTTCTCGACCCTGCCCGCGCTCAGATCCTGAAAAACGACCTGTCGGGTACCTTTGAGGGGATCGGCGCGACCGTGCGCCTTCGCCCGGACGGCAAGCTGGAGGTGGTCCAACCGCTCGCTGGCTGGCCCGCGATCCAGGCCGGCCTGCGCACCAACGATGCGATCCTCAAGGTGGACGGCGTTGACGTCCAGGGAATGACCCTGTACGAAGCTATTGCTCTCATCCGCGGTCCCGCAGGCACCACAGTCCGCCTGCTCGTCGAGCGGGACGGTGTCGACCAGCCATTCGAGCTGCAGATCGAGCGCGCTCGCATCGAGCTGCCGATCGTCGAGAGCAAGTTGCTGCCAAACGATATCGGCTACATCCGGCTGACCGAGTATACACAGACCGCAACCGACAAGCTGCAGCAGGCTCTACGTGAACTGAGCGCCCAGAAACCACGCGGCTTGATCTTGGACCTGCGGGGGAATCCAGGCGGGTACCTCAGCACCGCTA
>Ga0315274_10003706_pt1 | contig 22708 bp, 28 predicted proteins | sample YL17G02_20_MG_FD_203700 | JGI IMG/M metagenome (GOLD analysis project Ga0315274, IMG submission 203700) | Sediment microbial communities from Yellowstone Lake, YNP, Wyoming, USA - YL17G02_20 | ecosystem: Environmental > Aquatic > Freshwater > Lake > Sediment | place: USA: Wyoming | collected...
GGGCGTCAGGACCAGTTCGGCTCCGAAAACCGCGAGGAGTTGCCTTCGCTCCAGCGACATCGTATCAGGCATCGTGAGAATGAGCCTGTGGCCTCTGGCGGCGCAGACAAAGGCCAGGGCTATGCCCGTGTTGCCGCTGGTCGGCTCGATGATGACGGTGTCTTTCCCGATCAACCCTGTCTTCTCTGCGTCCTCGATCATGGAGACACCGATCCTATCCTTCACGCTGCTGCAGGGATTGAAAGACTCCAGCTTGGCCACGACGTCTGCCCCCAGGCCCCGCCCCAACTTGCTCAGCCTGACCAGGGGCGTGTTCCCCACGAGCTTGGTGATATCGCTGGCTATCCTCGGCATTTGGCGCGCTCCTCCAACTTGTGCCTCACCACCAGGTCCTGCAGGGTGGTGGACTCCAGCAGCTTGTCGATGGCCGTCTTCACTTCTGCCCAGACCCCGCGAGTTATGCACGAATCGCTGCGTGAGCAGACGCTGGGATCGTCCACGCATTCCACTGGCGCGGTCGAGCCTTCCATGACCTGGATGATGTCGCTGAGCCTTATCTCCGAAGGTGGCCTGGCCAGAGTGAAACCTCCGCGGGCCCCGCGCACGACACGAACGAGTCCCGCCACCCTGAGCGGCGTGAGAATCTGTTCTAGGTAGCGCTCGGAGATCTCCTGTCTTCGGGCGATGTCCCTCACCAGGATGGGGCCTTCGCCCACGTGGAGCGCGAGATCGAGCATTGCGCGCGTTGCATAGCGTCCTTTGGTGGAAAGCTTCATAAGCTACCTCTGGCCATGAGTAACACTATCGGATTACTAATAATTATAGCACCGAAGCGACATCGGTCAATAGCGCTTCGCTGTACCTACTCTGCGTACGCGGATTCAGAGGGCTCGCGTGTGAAGCTGTGGCTCGGGCCCTCAAGCCCTTGTGGTCAAGCTTCTTTGCCGGGACCCGACGCCGGGAGGGAAACACACAACAGGTCAAAGGCAGTAATCGCCAGCCGCGCCTATGACATGGCGAAGTGTCAACCCGCGCTTGCTTTCGCCCCGCTCATCTCGGGGAGGGCGCGCCTCTTCTCGGCAGCCGCCAAGCCGCGCTATGCCGCAGGCACACCCCGAATCCAGCTAGGACAGGTCTCTCCTGATCTGGTCGAACTGGTCCTTGGTGATTTCGCCTCTCGCGTAGCGCTCCTTCGCTATGTCCAGAGGGTCACGTCTTGTCGCTGAGCCCGCTCCGGCCCCTCCGTGCTCGGACAGTCTGCGAATACCCCAAACCACCAGTGCGATGACAGCTCCGATGACCACCACCATCCAGACCCAACCGAACACCATCCACCATCCCCCGCCGCTACTCCAGCACCACATAGTTGCCTCTCCCCTCTATCGGCTGTGAACATTCCGTCTCCGCTCAAGAACAGAGACGCTGGCATCAGTCGTGTGCCTTTCTCACGTAAGTCCTGATCTCTCCGCCCTTTTCCTCGATCCCCAGGCACTCGTGTCCTGTCGCCTCACACCACGCGGGCATGTCCTGCTTTATCCCCTTGTCGTCGGCGACGACTTCCAGGACCTCTCCCTTCTTCAGTTGCTTCATCTTCTCGGCGGTCTTCACAATGGGCATGGGGCAGTACAGACCCATGCAATCCAGGCTCTGATCTGCCTTCATCTCCTCCTCCTTGGTTTAACTGAACTGGTAGACTCGCCTCGGGCTAGATGAAGAGAGTCACCTTCGAGTTGCGCGCCTCATTCAGGAAGTAGGCCGCGCCGGCTATGCCTTCCGCCTCGCTGCGGAAGGCGTCCTCGGATAGCCCCATCATTCCGCACGAAGTGCTGCAGGGTACCATCTTCACGCCCATCTGGTGGGCCATGGTGATGAACTCCTCGATTGAAGGCAAATTCACTTCCTTCATCAGGCGCTTCATCATCCACGTGCCCAGGCCGAACATATGGAACTTCGACATTTTCAACCGGCTGGAACCCCCTCGGTTCATCACGTTCAGCATCTTCCTCATGATGCCCTTGCTCTTTATGCTGCCCTCGTTCTTCTTGATTACATTCAATCCCCAGAAGGTGAAGAACATCGTCACCTCCATGCCCATGCTGGCGCCGGTGGTGGCCAGCATGAAGGCCGCCAGGGCACGGTCCAGGTCACCGCTGAAGACAACGAGCGTAAGCTTCTCTTTCTCTGCCATTCGGTTCCTCCCCTGTCTAGCTCGCTTCGCCCCTTATCTTCGCACCGCAATGCGGGCACACCTTCTTGTCCCTGGGCACCGGCTTGCGGCACTTGGGGCAGTAGAACGTGGTCACCCCACAGGCCTTGCAGTAGGGCAGCCCAGCCGAGGCCATCTCCTCGTCGCAATAGGGGCATTGAACGTGTTCCTTCTTCTCCTCTTTCTTTGCGCTCATGACTCCTACCCTCCCGTCGCTTTCTGTTTGCCGCGGTAGTCCTCGATAGCCTTGTGCAGAGCCTGGGCTCCCAGATTGGAGCAGTGCATCTTGTTCTTCGGCAACCCCTCCAGTTGGTCAGCGACCGAGGCCGGTGTGATCTTCATCGCTTCATCCAGGGTCTTGCCCTTGGCCATCTCGCTGACCATGCTGGAGACCGCGATGGCCGCTCCGCAGCCGAAGGTCTTGAACTTGACGTCCTCCAGGCGTTCGTCCTTGACCTTTATGTAGAAGGTCATCATGTCGCCGCACACCGGGTTGCCTTCCTCGCCGATGCCGTCGGCATTCTCGATCTCCCCCACGTTGCGGGGATTCATGAAGTGCTCCATTACCTTTTCGCTGTAAGCTGGCATATCACGCTCCCCCCTTGCTCTTTTTGATGAACTTGGCATAAAGCGGCGACATCTGCCGCAACCTGTCCACAATAGGTGGCATCGCTTCGAGAACGTAGTCCACGTCCTCGATGGTGTTGGCTGTGCCGAAGGTGAAAAGCACAGAGCCCTGCGCCAACTCGTGGGAGATGCCCATGGCTATGAGGACGTGGGAGGCCTTGAGCGCCCTCGACGTGCAGGCGGAGCCGCTGGAGACCGCCACGCCCTTGTTGTTAAGGAGCATGAGCATGGACTCTCCCTCTATGAACTCAACGCAGAAGCTGGTATGTCCCGGCAGGCGGTTCTGGGGATGGCCGGTGACCACCACGTGGTCAATCCTTGCCGGCAATTCCTTCAGCAGCCGGTCACGGAGCGGGATCAGATGTTTCACGCGCCCCTGCATCTCGGCGGTCGCCAGCGCTGCAGCCTTTCCCAGCCCCACGACGGCCGGCACGTTCTCAGTGCCCGCGCGCCGTCCGCCCTCCTGTATGCCGCCATCGAGCAGGGGCATTATGCGCACGCCTTGGCGCAGCCATAGCGCCCCCGCGCCCTGCGGGCCGTAGAACTGGTTCCCGGCGAGGCTGAGCGCATCCACGCCGAGGTCCTGCACATCGACCGGTATCGTGCCTGCAGTGGCCACCGCGTCGGTGTGGAAAACCACGCCGGCCTCCTTGACTATTCTGGCAATCTCCCTTATGGGCTCTATCGTCCCGACCTCGCCGTTGGCGTGCATTATGGACACTAGCACCGTATCTTTCCTTATGCTGCGCCGCACGTCCTCCGGGTCAACAACGCCGTATTTGTCCACCGGCACCTGGGCCAGCTCAAAGCCCCATTTCTCCAGGGTCCTTGCTGAGTGCAGCACCGAGAAGTGCTCTATGGCCGAGACTACGATGTGCTTGCCCTTCTTCTGCTGCGCCAGCGCAAGTCCCTTCACGGCGAAGTTGTTGCTTTCAGTGCCGCTGGCGGTGAAGATAACGTCGTCTGCCGCCCCTCCAATGAGCTCGGCAACCTGCACCCGTGCTTGGTCCATCGCCTCTCGGGCGGCGTCGCCCCAATCGTGAAGCGAAGAAGGGTTGCCGAAACTCTCGCCCAGGAAGGGCACCATCGCCTGGCGCACCTCGGGATGAATGGGTGTTGTTGCCGCGTTATCCAGGTACACCTTCCTCACGTTTTCACCTCCCCGTGCTCCGAAGCGAGGGCGCCGCAAGCACTGCTGCCATTCCGACAGGTTCTCTACTAATCATAAGGCTCGCTGTCAATCATGGCCGCACCAGGGGCGTTCAATTGAACGCCCCCGCGGCATATTCCACAGCCATTTCCTGGGCTCAGGTCCGTGCCACGGTCCCCTTCCGGCGCAGCGCGATCCAAACCGCGCCCAGGGCAATCCCCACGAGAATCATGAAGACGCCAGTCACGATAACCATCTGAGTGAAATTGAGGGCAAACACGGCCATATACAGGTAGTTTTCCATGTTCAAGGCCTGGGTATAGGTCAACATCTCCTGGCCAATAGTCTTTGTTGGGTCTGGCGGGTACGGGTCTGTATTTGTCGGGTCATACCCTTTGCGACCGTATTTCGTCAGGTCTCGGTAAGTCGGAGCGATGTTCTGGCGATGCTCCTTTATGGTATCAGCGGCTATCTGGGCGGTCGCCGCGGAATCGACATAGCCTGTAGCGTTTCCCTCGAAGATGGAAACAGGCACCTTCTCCTGAGCCATCTGGCTTGTAATCCAGTTGGCCTTGGTGACACCCAGCGTGACGAACACTATGCCAATGACCAGGGCTGCCACGGCAATAATCATCACTACTCTCGACACAGGCATGACCTTGCTCAACATAATCTCTCCTCCCATCTCTCCAGACCGCCGCTGGAGCCAACGTATTCTCTCCGATGCTTGAGTTGCCCTCGAGCTACTTCTGCCCCGCGGGCTTCAGGTACTTCTCCGGGTTGGCCTCAAAGGCCTTCTTGCATCCCGGCGCACAGAAATAGTAGGTCTTGCCCTTGTACTTCGAGGTCGCCGCAGCCTCCTTCTCCTTCACGTCCATGCCACAGACCGGGTCCTTCGCCATCCCACCCACCTCCTTCTATTGTGGAGTAATATCATCGTCTTACTAATAATTATCCCTCGCCGTCAAGCGCCTGTCAAGTCCCCACTGCGCCTGGTTTGCCCTGCTCTTGCACAAATCCCCCAGATTCCGAGTCGAGGTCAGCGGCCCGGCTCGGTTGTGCAAGCTTCAACAATTCTCACCCTTACTCTGGCCATCCCGATCCGCTTGCAGGCCCGCCACCGTTTCTCGCCGTCAACTATTCGGAGGCGGTAGCCGAACAGCTCCACGACGAGTGGCTCTTGAAGCCCCCGATGGCTGATGTCGTCGCACAACGACAGGATGACCTCCTCCTCGCACACAAGCCGGTAGTTAGGGGTGATCATCTCGATCCTTATCTCGCGTATCTCGGCATCCGCAGCGTCCATCACGTCGGGACCCTTTCTAGCCAAACCTGTGGCTGACTCCGTAGCCCCCCTTGGGGAAGCGCCATTCGATGTTCAAGTGGGGGCAGCCTATGCGGCAGGAGCCGCACTCCAGGCAACCCTCGTAATTCACACTTATCCTTTCTCCTTCTACTCGGTATACATTGGCTGGACAGAGATAGAGACACGGCTGTCCCTGGCATTCGTTGAAACACTTCGCTCCGTCGACTATTCGGAGGTGGCTCTCCTCGTCCACTTTGAAGCGGTCCAGGAATAGCCTGTCCTGTATTGTCGCAGTCACCTTACCGCCCTCCAACCTTGCCACAACAGCCTGAGGAGCTTCAGCAAAGGCACTTCCTTACGCACCGTCCTCACTATCAGCCTCTGTTTTTCCTTCTTGCTGACGCCGTTCACCGTGAGCATCTCTCTTCCGGCGAACGTGGCAACACGTGGCAGCTCGTTGAACAGCTCCTTGTGCTGATATCGGAATCGGCCGAACCTTCGGTACTTCTTCATGTCCTTCAGCACGTAGGATGCGGCCAGCCGTTCGCGATAGCCGGCAAGGCTCTTTTTCGACAGGTCGCCTCGTCGGAGCGATTCGACGATGGTCTCAGCGGCCATCCTGCCCGACGCCATGGCCAGATTGTTGCCTTCCCGGTGCAGGGCGTTGAACAGCATCGCCGAGTCCCCCGCGATCAGGTAGCCGTCACCGTACAGGGCCGGCATGGCGTCGTATCCTCCTTCGGGCAGCCAATGGGCGATATACTCCCGGGGCTTGCCGCCCGCGATCAGCGGCGCCACCATGGGGTGCTGCTTGAACGACTCCATCAGCTCATAGGGCTTGAGCTTTCCGGCGGCGAAATCAGCCAGGTTCGCCCCGATGGCCAGTGAGATTGAACTGCGGTTTGTGTACAGAGCGGCCACCCCGTCCATGCCGCCGGTGACCGCTCCGAGAATCTCTGTGGTGACGCCGTCTGTCCCCGAGACGCCGAAGCGCTGGTCGATAACCTCGCTCGGCAGGTCGATGATCTCCTTCACTGCCAGGGCCACCTGCTCTGGCTTCGGTTCTCGCCGGAAACCGGTGCGAGCGGCAAGCGGGGAGTTGATGCCGTCGGCAAGGAGGGTGACTCTGGCCCGGACCTCTCCCTGTTCCCTTCCCGTCACGACGCCTGCGACCTGGCATTTCGCATCCCGCAGGAGGTCGAGGACCACAGTGGAGGGGACTATGAGGGCGCCCTTCTTGCGAGCCTGTTCGGCGTACCAGCGGTCGAACTTCGCCCGAAGTATCGTGAAGGCGTTATGCTTTCTTGTGGCTGCGAAGACGCCGTCCCGGTATCCCAGGCTGTAGCCGGCATCGCTGGACAGGTACCATATTCTCGACTCTACGATATTGCGCTCGATGGGGCAGTTGCGCTCGGCGTAGTCCGGAAGTATCTGGGCGAGGTCGTGTCCGTAGAGCACTCCCCCGGACATGTTCTTGGCGCCAGGGTATTCCCCCCGCTCGAAGACTATCGTCTTCACGCCTGCGTCGGCCAGTATGCAGGCGGCGGATATGCCCGCGGGCCCCGCCCCGACAATGGCTACGTCGAATTCCTCTCTCATGTATGGCTCACCTGGCTGTTGAGCTTGCGGCTCTTGCTTTGAGCCCTTCAATCAGCTTCGGCACAATCTCCCGGTAGTCCCCAATCAATGCATAGTCGGCGATTTGCACCAGGGGGGCATACCGATCGGTATTGATGGCAACTATCTTCTCCGACGCCTGCATGCCGACCAGGTGCTGTACCGCGCCCGAGACCCCCACGCCGATATACATCCTGGGCGCGACGGTCTTTCCAGTCTGACCCACCTGCCTGGTGTACGGAAGGAGGCCCGCCTGGACGACAGGCCGTGAGCAGGCAATTGTTCCCCCCAGCGTTTCCGCAAGCTCCCGAAGCATCGGAAGGTCTCTGGCATCGCACGCCCCTTTGCCGGCCACCACCAGGACCGCGGACCTCGCGATGTCCTCCGCTTCCGCTGCTCTGGCGACGAAGTCGATGATTCGGGGCAACTCTCCCTCGGTGGCCTGGAAGCCTGTGATGCGGATGTCTCCGCGCCGTTCGGGGTCACGCTTCGGCGTCTTCATGACGCCGGGCCTCACGGTGCTCATCTGAGGGCGATGGCTGCGGCAGTAGATGGTGGCCATGATGTTTCCCCCAAATGTGGGACGGGTCATCAACAGCAGGCGCTGTTCCCGGTCGATGTCGAGGCCGGTGCAGTCGGCGGTCAGTCCTGTTTCGAGCGTCGTCGCCGCCACGCTGGCCAGGTCCCTTCCCAGAGGTGTGGCACCCAATAGGAGGATCTCCGGCCTGACCTCCTCGCATAGACGCACCAGGTTCTTCCCGTAGGTTCTCGACAGATACGTCTGCAGGGCGGGGCTGTCAATAGCGTGAACGGTATCGCAGCCGTAGTAGACCGCCTCTCTGGCCACGTCCCCTATCCCGCTGCCCAGCAGGAACCCTTGTACCTGAGTGGACAGCTTCCCGGCGAGTTCCCTGGCCTTCCCGATCAGCTCCCAGGAGACCTCAGCGCCCTTGCCGTCCCGAACTTCGATGAAGACGGCCACGCCACGGTACTCGTCGAGCGGGCGCGGCTTCTGGCCGACGCCGGTGAGCCGCTTCTTCGCGGGCTTCTCAAAGAGAACCGCAGCCACCGGGCACACGTCCAGGCACTTGCCGCAGCCAATGCAGACCTCGGGGTCAATCTTCGCCACCCCATCCTGCATCTCAATGGCGCCGACCGGGCACTGCCCGACGCAGAGCTGGCAGCCTATGCACTTGTCGGGGATGATTTGGGCGACGTCTCTGCCCTTGCTGTTCTTGGGCATGGTCACGCCCTGCCTTTGCTCAGAAGCTCCTGTAGCAACTCCGGCTCCTTCGCTTCAATGGTCCTAAGGAAGTCCTCGACCCCGCTGTCACTGCCGCCGCTCACAAGGAACACCGGGCCGCCCTTCTTCGCCGGTGGAGCCGATATATCTCTGACCCAGGTGGGGGAGCCCTTGATACCCACCCGTTCGACGGCGGCCCCAATCTTGGCGGCTCCCAGCACCCGCATATCCTGACGCAGAGAACGCACCATTTCTGGAAGCGAAGCGTAGCGGGTGGTGGCCAGTTCCAGTTCCACAGTGAGCAGCGCGGGCAGTCTGGCCTGGACGGTCTCGGTCCCGCCCTCGACCAGTCGCTTTACTGTAATCGTGCGTTGCTCGATATCGACGCCGACTATTTCGGAGACGTAGGGCAGGTGGCTGTAGCCGAGCCTGGTGGCGATGCCCGGGCCGGTCTGGCCGGTATCGCCGTCAATTGCCTGTCTGCCGCAGATGACAAGGTCCACAGGGTCGGCGGCTGCTATCGTGGATATGGCACGGGCAAGGGTGTAGCTGGTGGCGAGTGTATCCGCGCCGGCAAAGGCTCTGTCGGAAAGGAGAATGGCGTCGGCGGCGCCCAGCGAGAGACATTGTCGCAGAGCCGATTCCGCCTGAGGCGGGCCCATGGAGATGATGGTGACCTTGCCACCGTGCTTTTCGACGAGCCGCACGCCCGTCTCAGTTGCCACGACGTCGTAGGGGTTGGATATTGACTCAACCCCGGAACGTATCAGGGTGTTCGTCTCAGGGTCAATCTTAACCTGAGCAGTGTCCGGCACCTGCTTGATGCAGCAAACGATGTGCATTGGCAGAATCCTGGTCGACTATTGCGAACACGGCGGCGGGCACTGGATTGAGCGTGCGCCTTCGTGTCACTCCTGCGGAAGCAGTAGTCCACACAAGATGCATTCCAGCGCAAGCGGGAATGGCAGAACGAACAGCACGTTATGCCCCTCCTTGTCCATCCCGCTACCCACCTCTCTCGGCTCTAAGGACTTTGGCTGCGAAGCTGGCGCAGGACGTTCAGCAGGTCGGCCACTCGCGGTCGGTCGGTGGCCTCACGGCTCGGGTAGCTGAGGCGCAGGATTCCCTGCGTGTCCACGATGAAGTCGCCGCCAAGCTGATTCGGGTCGCCCTGAACGCCGCGCAACCGACGTCCTGACAGAACCATTCTCACGTAGAACCACAGAGTCCTGAAGTTCCATGACCGCACCCACGAGCTCCTCAGTCCATAGGCTCGGTAGACTGCTCGTTCCCGGTCGAGCAGCATGATGAACGGGGAGCAGGTTTCGGCGATCCACCTGCGGGCAAGCGCCACACTGCCAAAGGAGACTATCAACACTTTCGCATTCAGCCGCTTGAGTTCGTCCTGATACTGGCACAACTGCGCCAGGTGCTCACGGCAGATTAGTCAGCCCAGATGTCGCAGGAACACGAGCAGGACGTTCTGCCCTGAGCGGTAAGTCTCGCCCAGTGATACCTGTCGGCCCTCCACGTCGGGCAGCATGAAGTCGAGGGCCCTGTCTCCTGTTCTCAATCCGCCCTGCTGCAACCGCCTCCTCCTCGAAAGATTGTGGCCCCAGCAGCGCTGGGGAGGCGCAGGCACCATGATAGGCGTCAGCAGTGAAGAAGTCATAAAATCGGCGGTGAAAAACGTTAAGAAGTTATCACATTTGCGGTGGGACGCCGGGAACGCACTTGGACAGGCTCGAAATGTGATAAGTCTGCAAGCTTCTGGCTTTGCGTTTTATGATTTGTTCATCTGTGAGGGTTATCATTGGATGTAGTCGGGGTCTCCCATTTGCTCGCCATGCGCAGGTCTGTATGGCCTGGTGGGGCGTGCCCCAGGCGAGCGCAGACGTTGCCTGACCGGATATGGAGTGCGATGTTTAGCGGTGGCATACCTGTAGGCAGGTACTTTGGCATATCCGTGCGCCTGCACTACTCCTGGTTCATCGTCTTTGCGCTCGTGACCTGGGCGCTCGCCGCCGGCTACTTCCCACAGGAGTACCCCAATTGGAGTCTGACCAGCTACTGGGGCATCGGCGTGGCCACCAGCTTGCTTTTCTTCATTTCTGTGCTTCTCCATGAGTTGGCTCACAGCATCGTCGCCCAGGCGGCGGGGATTCAGATTGAGTCGATAACGCTCTTCATTCTGGGTGGGGTCTCCCAGATGACCAAGGAGCCCGAGAAGCCGGGGGTCGAGTTCCGCATGGCGGTGGCGGGACCGCTGAGCAGCCTGCTCATCAGCGGCGTTTTCTGGGGGATATGGGCTGCGGCGAGGGGATTCAACGAGGAACTGACTGGGCTGGCCTTCTGGCTGGGCTGGATAAACCTGGTGCTGGCCGGCTTCAACCTGATCCCGGGATTCCCGCTGGACGGGGGGCGCGTCCTGAGGGCGATCGTCTGGTGGCGCAGCGGCAATCTCCTTTCCGCTACCAGAACTGCCTCGAACATCGGCAGGGCGTTCGGATATCTATTCATCTTCGGCGGCATCTGGTGGGTGTTCTGGGGCAACTGGATCAACGGCCTCTGGTTAGCATTTGTGGGCTGGTTCCTGCAGGGCGCAGCGGCGGGAAGCTACCGCCAACTGGCCATCCAGGATATGCTTCGGGGCCACAAGGTCGGGGAAGTGATGATGACGGACTGTCCCAGCATTCCGCCGGGGCTCTCGGTTGAACAACTGGTGAATGACCACGTACTGGCGCTCAGTCGTCGCTGCTTCCCCGTTACGGATGGCGGCCACATGGTGGGGCTGGTCACGGTGCACGATGTGAGGAAGGTCCCTCTCGAAGGCCGTGCGACGAAGACCGTGGGAGAAGTGATGACGGCCTTCGACAAGCTTAGGTGGGTGCGCCCCGACGATGAGCTCTCAAGGGTCTTCCAGATACTGACGGGCGAGAACATCAATCAGGTGCCCGTTGTGGAGGATGGACGGATAGTCGGCATGGTGGCGCGCGACAACCTGCTCGAATTCATCCGGATTCATTCGGAGTTGCGAAAGTAGGGCGAGCGGCAAGAGGGCCCGGTGTCTGCGGGCCAGGCCGGCATGCCCCGGGGAGCATCCGTGCTGTCGTCACAGGAAGGACGGAGCCCGAGAATGGGGGTAGCGTCGCCACTCCTGTGGCGACGAAGGGCCCGTCGTGACGGGAGTCACGACGCTACATTGCGGGGATCGACACTCGCCCGCTGCAGGCCCATCACCGTGTCATTCCCGCGAAGGCGGGAATCCAGCAGCCCGTAGGGTAGGTGGAGTGCAACGCAACCCACCGCCCCCACGAAGCGGCGCACGTGGTCGGTGGGTTCCGCTCCGCTGCACCCACCCTACGCAGCTGGCAGGGGACAGAGCCCCTGCCCTATGAATGGTGAGATAGACAAAGCAGCGACTATGGCACCGTTCGGCGACATTGGCGCAGACAAACCGGGCTATGTCCGGGCGATGTTCACCGCCATAGCCGGCAGGTACGACTTCGTCAACTCTGTGCTCAGCTTTGGCTTGGACACAGGCTGGCGAAGGTTCGCTGCGTCGCAAGCAGTAATGGGGCCGGACGGACTGGCTCTCGACGTCGCTGCCGGGACCGGTGAACTGGCCCTTCACCTGGCCCGGAAAGACGGCCGCGTGACAGTGGTGGCACTGGACTTCTGCCCCGACATGCTGTCTAGAGCCGGAGCCAAGCCCACTGCACGAGACGGCGGAGGAAGAATCGAGTTCGTGCTCGGCGATGTGCTGCGACTGCCCTTCGCCGATGGCATCTTCGATTGCGTGACCATCGGCTTCGGCCTGCGAAACGTCGCCGATGTCCACGCCGCTTTCCGCGAGATGTCCCGTGTCACAAGGGTGGGCGGGAGTGTTGTCTCTCTGGAACTGACGCAGCCAGCGTCGCCGTTCGCCAGGGCGCTGCACGCGCTCTGGCTATCCCGCGTTTTGCCGCACCTGGGCCGACTGATCTCCGGCAGCAGGGAAGCGTACGAATACCTGCCTCACTCGATCAGAGAGTTCCCCTCGCCGGAGAAGGTGAAAAGCATCATGGAAACGGTGGGGCTGGGCGACGTGAAGGTCCACCGTCTTTCGGGGGGCATAGCCACCGTTCACGTGGGGGCAAAGGCCGATGGGCCGGGCAGGCCGCCCCGGTGACTCATTCTGCATCGCCCTGGCGCACGCCTCTGTCGCTTCTCTCAGATGGCACAGCTCCGCCCGGGTTCGAGGCTGAAAGGCGAATCGGGCACGGGGTGACGTCGCGCGGGCGCGCTCAGCTTCTGGCTCTGAGCCAGACGAGCCTCTTCTCCACCTCTCGGGCCGCCGAGTCACGGCTTCTCGCCCTAAGCAGACTCTTGGCGAGTGCGGTATCCCCCATGACGTCCCTGACCCAGTTGGTGAAGTCGTTCTTTTCCGCTGTGACGTGGTAGTTGAAGACCTCGTCGTCCATCTCCCGGAGCGCATTGGCGAGCTCGTCAAGGTTCTTGAGCACCCTACCGCCGTAGCACCAGAACACCTTATCGGCAGGGACATCGGCCAGCCGAGCCCTGGCTACTTCCTTGCTCACCGGTTGAAACATCTTCTCCTCCCCCTTTCCAAGACCCAGCGCCCACTGTTCTCAACGGGACAAATGGGCATCTGTCACGCACGCGAAATGCATCATGCGACAGGAAGCATCTACTCAGCAACAAGTCGCATAGTGAAATCATAAGGCCCTGAGGAGAAAAGTGCAATAGTGATGGGTGATTGCCACATCGTCCGCCGGAGGCGGACTCCTCGCAAAGACATCGAGACTAACCTGTCATTGCGAGCCCATCGTCCTTCGGCTGCCGAAGGACGAGGCGCGGCAATCGCCATGTCTACGAAGCACCAGGCACACTCGGCCCTCCACCCCCTGCCCGTAGTACCGGGCGATTGCTTCGTCGTCCGCCGGAGGCGGACTCCTCGCAAAGACATTTGCCCCCCGACGGGCTCGAGGATACGCAGGTTGACCTTGGACGTGAACCTTCGGAGCTCCCCTACCCGGGGAGGTCCGAGAACCTGCGCAGAATCTGGTCGGGGAACCTTATCCTGGCCTCGTACTCGCTGAACACGAGCCGCAGCCCTTCCAGATCGAGGCTGGGGAACTTCAGATATATCGGCCGCCTGCCGATCTCGTCCAGCCGGTGCGCATCCGACCCCTGGACGCAGGCAAGCCTCCTGGGGAAATCGGGCATCTCTCCACGGTTCCAGAGCACCCGATTCTCCGGCTGCGTTATCTCCAGGGCGCTCAGGTGGCTGTTGCCGTGAATCCTCATCTTGGCGGCGCGGGGCTGGGTCGTCTGGAGGAACCCCGTCGGCCACCTTTCGACATGCGCGGCTACGGCGAGCCCGCCGCGTTCCTCCACGATGCGAAGCACGTCTTCGATATGCGCGTCGATGATGAAGGCGCCGTCACCCCTCGCGGTCTCGCCTGCCCCGACACAGTGCAGGAAATCATCGAGGTCGGACGTATGAACTTCTCGGTCGAAGAGGGCGAGGACATGGCCGCCGTTGGTGGAGAGCTCGGCCGCCGGGAATACCGCCAGACCTTTCCTGCGGCCTGCCTCTCTGGCCGCGTCAACGGCGCGGACCGTGTTGTGGTCGGCGATGGCGATGGCGCCCAGCCCTGCCGCTACGGCCGCCTCCACAATCTGCTCGACGGTCGCCAGAGGTTCGTCGTAGCATTTCGACTCCGGGGTGTGTATATGGAGGTCGGTCTTGATGAATCTGTCGCTCGGGTTGCTGTGCGGCTCACTGCCTGCTGTCATCGTGAACTGGCCCTCGTGGGCGCAGGTACGTGGGATGAGGGGCTCCCACTGGCTGGGAGTCTACCTGCCCCTGAACACCGGCTCCCTCTTCTCCAGAAAAGCGCGCAGAGCCTCCCGGTGGTCCTCGGTCTCGCTGAGGATGGCATACTCCCGCCTGATGTCGTTCAGGGCCGCATCGAGCTCCATGTTCAGCCCGCTGTAGATAACCTGCTTCGCCCGGGCGATGGCGAGAGGCGGGCCCTTGGCGAGCTTAAGGGCCAGCTCTTTCGTAGCCTCCATGAGTTCGGCGTGGGGCACGACCCTGGTTACGAGTCCTATTCGTTCGGCTTCTCTGGCGTCGATGAGGTCGCCCGTCCAGATCAGCTCACACGCCCTGTCTATGCCTACCAGCCGGGGCAGGAAGTAGGTTCCGCCCATCGTGGGCAGAAGGCCGCGGCGAACGAAGAGCGATGAAAACGTTGCCTTGTCCGAAGCTATCCTGATGTCGCAAGCGCATGCGGCATCAAGGCCGCCGCCGGCTGCGATGCCGTTGATTGCTGCGATGACGGGTTTGGACATCCTGAGCAGGGGCAGGGGCAGAAGCTCGGTTCCCGGGTCGATTATCTCCCCGGGCTGGCTGGCGAAGCCCTTCTCGAGGCTCTTGACGTCCGCGCCGACGCAGAAGGCGCGCCCCGTCCCGGTAAGGATCAGCACTCTCACGTCGTCGTCTTTGGCCGCCCGGTTGATGAGTTCGACGATGCCCACATACATCCGGGGCGTGAAGGCATTCAGCTTCTGCGGCCGGTCGATGGTCAGCGTGGCGATGCGGTCCTGCTTCGTGTAGACAAGATGCTCATACTCCATGGCGCCTCCCCCTCCGACGCGATAGCCACGCGCAATTGTAGCAGGTCGCCGTACCTGCGGCAATGAACTCCGCTTGCGTATCCCTTTGCATTTGCCCTGGGCCGGATATAGAATCTACCGAGACTGCTCAGGGATACGGCCGGGCGGCTCTCTTCAGCTCGCGATCTGACCGTACACGGCGAAGTGCTGAAAGCTGCTGTAATCCTCATCCTGACCTACATCGGGGTGGCCTTCACCAGGCTGCCCGGAGTCAACGTCGACCGCTCTTCTGCTGCCTTCACCGGTGCCGTCCTCATGATCCTTGCGGGAGTCCTCACCTTCGGCGCGGCTGTGGGGGCCATAGACTTCAACACCATAGCCCTTCTCCTGGGGATGATGATCCTGGTCTCAAGCCTCAAGGTGGTGGGCTTCTTCGATCTGCTGGCGATCAAGTCGCTGTCTCTGGCCAGGACGCCGTGGCGCTTGCTTGTCCTGGTGATTGTCGCGACGGCGGTGGCCAGCGCCTTCTTCGTCAACGACGCGGTTGTCCTGCTGTTCACCCCCATAGTCATCAGGGCCTGCCGCGCGAGGAAAGTGAACCCCGTCCCATATCTGATAGCGGAGGCCATGGCCTCCAACATAGGCAGCACGGCCACCATCGTGGGCAACCCGCAGAACATGCTCATCGGCGTGACCTCGGGGATATCGTTTACCCGCTTCTTCTCGTATCTATTCCCGGTCTCCCTGGTCGGTACCCTTGCCCTGATACTCATCATGTACGTCTTATACCGCAAGACCTTCCAGGAAGGCTTTCACGGGCTGTCGACGGCGGAATTCGAGGGGCACAGCTACGACACCGGCGCGATCAAGCGGCTGGTTCCCATTCTGTTTCTCGTCATGATCGCATTCTTCCTGAGTTCGTTCTTTCACCTGAGCGTGCCCGTGATAGCTCTGGCTGCGGCTGCGGTGGTCCTGATTGTGGGGAAGGCGAAGCCCTCCACGGTCATCAAAGAGGTGGACTGGGTGCTTCTGCTCTTCTTCGCCGGCCTCTTTGTGGTAATTGGAGCCGCGCACCAGGCGGGCCTGTTCGACGTCTTCATCAACAGGATAACGATCACCCCGGACATCAAGGGCATTGCCTCAATCTGCGCTGCCAGCACGCTCATCTCTCAGATTGTGAGCAACGTTCCGCTGACCATGCTGCTGCTGCCTATTCTCAAGAACGTCCCCGGGGACGTGCTGTGGATCGCCCTGGCGGCGGGCGCGACGCTGGGGGGCAACCTGACCATCATCGGGGCGGTGGCGAACATCATCGTGGTCGAAGGGGCGGCCAGGGAGGGCGTAAAGGTCAGATTCTGGGAGTTCCTGAAGGTGGGGTTGGTGGTGACCGTGGTCACCGTCGGCCTCGCCATCCTGATCCTGGGAGCCGAGTACTGGGCCGGGTGGTTGAGATAGGCGTGGGGAACGAATGCAAAGCGCAAACTGCGACCTGTAGGGGCGTTTCACGAAACGCCCTCGGGCCGGGCCGGTTGACACTGACGATGGCAACGAAGCCAAGATGCAAGGCGCAAGATCCGGGCTGTAGGGGCGTTTCATGAAACGCCCTGGGACGCTTAGGATTCAGGGTAGCTTTGAGCATCTGCTCCAAGCTCGGTCGGACCCGATGCCCCGACCTGCCCAGCGTTTCGAGACGGCCTGGTACACCACCCCCCGACAGGCCGGTCTGCCGCGCGTGCTCCGGTGCACCAGGGCGGAATGTCACCCTGACCGTGAACGAGGTGAAGGGGAAGGGTCTCCCGGAGTCAGCCTCCACAGTGCGTTGCTGGAAAGCCCTTGACACCGCTGGTCTTGTCCTGTATGATGTCAGTGTTGTCTGATTTATCAGAATAATCCCAACGGGCTGACGCCTGACGGGGAGGAGGCGCAGATGGTCAAGAAGGGCAAGGATGAATACTGCTGCGCGCCGGTGGATAAGGGGATGGGTTGCTGTAGGGTTGAATCGCTGGTGAGTGTGGATGAGCGGGGGCAGATGGTGCTGCCCAAAGAGGTAAGGGACAAGGCCGGGATTCATGCCGGCGAGAAGTTGGCTGTTGTTAGCTGGGAAAAGGATGGAGAGGTGTACTGCATCTCTCTGGTCAAAGTCGAAGCCATCACCGGGATGGTGAAGGGCATGCTTGGGCCGGTGATGAAGGAGATACTTCAAGACTAGCCAGGAGGTATTCAAAATGAAGGACAGCGAAATCAGGAAGGCTGTACGCGAAGGTTACGGCAAGATCGCCAGGGAAGCCAATCCCTGCTGCGCCCCCGTGACATCGTGCTGCGGAGGCGCGGGCATTGCTGAGGCGGTCAGCAAGACGATAGGGTACTCCGAGGAGGAGCTCAGGGCGGTCCCGGAAGGCGCCAACCTGGGTCTCGGCTGCGGGAATCCTGTGGCGCTGGCATCTCTGCGCGAGGGCGAGGTTGTCCTCGACCTCGGCGCGGGCGCGGGGTTCGATTGCTTTCTCGCCGCTGACAGGGTGGGGAAGAAGGGGAAGGTCATCGGTGTGGACATGACGCCGGAGATGGTGGAGAAGGCGCGGGAGAACGCCGCGAATGGCGGCTACAAGAATGTGGAGTTCCGGCTGGGTGAGATAGAGAACCTCCCCGTAGCCGACAACTCCGCTGACATAGTCATCTCGAACTGCGTCATCAATCTGTCGCCGGACAAGAAGCGGGTATTCAACGAAGCATTCCGGGCGCTGAAGCCCGGTGGCCGGCTGATGATTTCGGACATCGTTCTGCTGAAAGAGCTGCCCCAGTCCGTGCTGGACTCCGTGGAGGCCTACATCGGCTGTCTCTCCGGGGCGGTCATGAAGGATGCGTACCTGAAGGCTATCAAGGCAGCGGGGTTCAAGCAGGTCAAGGTAGTCGAGGAGACTACCTTCCCCGTCGAGTGCATGGCCAACGACCCCACCGCGCAGGCTATCATCGAAAGCTCGGGGATACGTCGCGAAGACCTCAGCACCCTCGGCGAGTCGATCCTGAGCGTGAAAGTGAGCGCCGTGAAACCTTGAGAGGGACGGGGCTGACATAAAGCACGTTTCACTGGTCGGGTGGTGCGAAGGAATGGACATAGAGAAGAGTTCGAGACACACAAAGATAATTGGCGACTTCGGCGAAAACATAATATGCAATTGGCTCTCGCGCTCGGGATTCGAGGTAGCGCTTGTTGATCACACAGGGGTGGACATCATAGCCTACAACCCCAAGACGAAGCAACGACTTGGCATCACCGTCAAGTCGCGAACTCGAAACGTCGGAAAAGAGGAAACGCAAGTCAACGTATTCTCGTTCCGAAAAGGCAAGGATGACCGCAAGAAGCTATTGGAAGCCTGCGAAGCCTTCTCCTGTGAGCCCTGGATCGGGGTCTACGTGGAGAGTTCTCAGTCTGGCGACGTCTATCTGACGAGTCTCAGGAACTATGACGAGAACTATCTTGGCAGAGAGGCAAGAGCGATTCATTCCTGGAGAATGAGAAGGAAGGACAGACAACGCTACGAGGAAGACCCCTGCGTGAAGCATATCAGAATTGAATTCCGTGGCACTAATTGGAGATGGTTATGAGATAGCCGCGCCATGGCCATACTTACTTCTCTATCACAGACGCCTAGTCCTGTGTTGGCTCGGCGACCCGTTCGGCGATGGCGAAGCGGCGGCCTCTGATGTGCATCACGGGCCTCGCCTTTGAGACGTCGAACTCGCTCCCCTTCGTGAACTCGTCCTTGCACTCCGCGTGCACCACTCTGCCCACGACCAGGACGTGATCGCCGGCCTCCTTCTCGAACTGGAGCTGGCACTCTATCCAGCCGGCGCACTCCTCGATTGACGGCGCTTTGACCTGCTTCGACTTCTTCTCGGTGAGCCCCGCCTTCTCGATCTCGCTCACGCCTTTGGGGAACGGCTTGGAGCAGACCCAGAGCTTGTCGAGAAGCGCCTCGGGCACGACGTTGAGCACGAAATCGCCTGTCTCGCGGACGTTGGCTAGAGTGTGCCTCTGGGGGGCTGAAGCGAAGAGCACGAGCGGCGGGTCGGATGAGACGGGCGTCACGAAGCTGAACGGAGCCGCGTTGGCACGTCCCTCCCGGTCCGCCGTCGAGATGAGCACGGTGCATCTCGGCGACAGTATCTCGTAGAAGCCTGTAGGTTTGATGTCCATGTCTGGCCTCCTTGGTGTGAGCGGTCGGCTGTCAGCAGTCAGCCACCAGCCGCGCGGCGGGAAATCCCCCTTCGTCCCCCTTTGCGAAAGGGGGAGATAGGGCAACGGCGAACGTCTAGCCGTTGAGGGCGACCCACCGGGTCGCCTCTACGGGCCCACAACGTAGGCCAGAGCCTCGGTCAGGTCCCTGACCTGATGGTCTGGGCTGGGGCGGTTCTCGGCCAGGGCGTGGCCTTTGCGGTTCACCCAGAGGGTGGCGAGCCCGGCGCGCCGGGCAGCGGCCATGTCGTGCTCCAGGCTGTCTCCGATGACCAGCACCTCCTCGGGCAGCGCCTTAGTTGACATAACTGCATTGCGGTAGTAGCTGGGGCTGCCGCCCTTGAGTCCAAGTCGGTCTTTGTCCAGCGCGTAGCTGAAATAGCGCTTGCCGCCGGCCTTCTCCAGCGCCTGCACTTTCTCAGGCGCGTTGTCCCCGGTCGTGAGGCAGAGGACATGGCCGTCCTTCACACGGTCCAGGAAGGGGAGGGCATCGGGGAAGAAGACCGGCCTCGTCCAGCACTCCTCCTGCGCCTCTCTGAACCTCTCCGCGAGGTCTAGGGCTGCGGCGAGTTCGAAAGGCTTCTTCAGGTGCTCGAAGAGAAGTTTCTGGTGGAAGAAGTAGTCGTCGTGTTTCTCCGGGTACCGCGGGTGCACTATGCCCCGGTGCACGTGCAGATACGCCCTCCAGATGTCCAGGCCCTTCAGTCCGAGCACGCCATCGAGCATGGCGGCGTACTTGGCATCGGAGTCGTGGAGAGTGCCGTCGTAGTCAATGAAAAGGACTCGATACATCTCAGGAAAAGGCGCTGTGGAGTCGCCTCAGCGCTTCTATCTCCTCTCTCTGGCCCAGCTTCGCCTTCCGCACCGCCCGGCCCAGCACTTCGATGCTCCTGTCATAGGTCTGCCGGTTCAGGGGGTAGGGGATGCCGTCCTTGCCGCCGTGGGCGAAGCTGTAGCGGGCCGGGTCGCGGAAGCTGGGAGGCACCCCCCAGACCAGCTCGGGGATCAGGCTCAGCGCCCGGATGGTTGCTGGGCCCACGCCCTCCGTCCCGAGCAGGCTCTCGAAGTTCTGAGGCTTCCGCTCGTAAGTGTGAAGGAAGACCCTCTCCAGGCGCTCCGGGTGGATGTCCGCCGTGGTCAGTCCGTGGCGGGAAGGAAGCTCCAGCGACTTGAGCCTGTTCGGTTCCGCCACAAGGGCATCGGGTTTCTCCCCGGCGGCGACCTGCGTCGTCACCGAGCGGGCCCCCTCGCTCTCCGAGGCCACCATGTTCAGCGCGCTGCCGAACCCCTGGGAGCAGATGGCGGCGTGCGGCTCACAGACGAAGTCCTTGACGCCCTCGCCAAGCCAGTGGTATCGCCGGGCATAGAGCGTCTTCTCGTTCATGCCCTGCTGGACAACGGCCCAGTCTCCCTTCGCTGTGAAAAAGAAGGTGTGGTGGTAGAGCTGGTAGCCGTCCTGGACGGCGCACGAATCAACCTTGGCGGCCATCCTGCTGGCGTAGACCAGGGGCGCCGGGTCCCTGGAAAGGAGTTCACAGTACTGGGTGACCTGCGCCGGCGTCTGCCGTGACGTCTTCCCCTTGCCGCCGGCGATGTAGAGGCCCAGTTCGCTTTCCAGCCCTCTGGTGCCCTCCTTCAGAGCGCCGCAGACGGTGGTCGTGACGCCACTGGAGTGCCAGTCGAAGCCGAGGACGCAGCCCAGGGCCTGAAACCAGAAGGGGTCCGAGAGCCTGCGCAGCATCTCCTCGGCGCCGAACTCATCGACGATAGCTATGGATACCTCGCGGGCCAGCTTCGTCATGCGCTCGAAGAGCCAGCGAGGCGCCTTGCCGCCGTGGAGGGGCAGGTGGGCCACGCCTGTCCTGGTCGCCTGGTTCATGTCTTGGACGTCGCTCCTGCCTCTATTAAACGGCATGTCCCGTGGTTAGGCAAGCGGGTGGCAGGTCGCCGGGGGCGACTCACCGAGTCGCCCCTACCCATGCGGACAAGGGGATTCGACCGGCGAAATAGTTTAGAATGGTGGCATGGCAAACGGGAGTGGTGCGACACCAGTATTCCGCGAAGTCCAACACTTCCGCCAGGTCTGGATTTGGGTTGTCGTTCTCGCCATCTCAGGCTTCGCCATATATGCCATGGTGCAGCAGTTGATACTGGGGGGTGCCGTTCGGCAGCAACCCGGCGTCGGACGGCGCTCTGATTGGCATCGTGGTGGTCTTCGGTTTTGGCCTACCCGTCTTCATGTTCACGACGCACTTGACCACAGAGGTGCGCAGCGACGGCCTGTACTACCGGTTGTTCCCGCTGCACTGTTCTTTCCAGAGGATTGCCGCAGGCGATTTGAAGGGATATGAGGCGCGGACGTATAGCCCGATCAAGGACTACGGCGGCTGGGGCATTCGATACGGGCTGGGCGGCAAGGCCTACAATGTCAGCGGCAACCGCGGGGTGCTGTTGCACCTGTCGAACGGGGGGAGCCTTCTGATCGGATCTCAAAGGCCCGAGGAGTTCGCCAACGCCCTGGCAATGGCCCTTGGGAAGAGGGAGTGAAGGCCAGCGGCGCTTCAGGCGGGTTCGGGGGCGTTTCATGAAACGCCCCTACAGGGGGCCCAGGAGCGACGACCGGCCAACATCGGGCATCGTAGGGGCAGACCAGCGTGTCTGCCCGGGGGAGGGCGAACACATTGGTTCGCCCCTACAGCGGGTCGGGTAGGTCGGAGCATCCGCTCCGACCAGGCCTGGAGCAGATGCTCCAGGCTACCCAATTACAGGCTACCAGTGCACGTAGAAGCTGGTGACGATGCCCATCGGCTCCCAGCGGTAGCTCCCCAGAATGGCTTCCCGCGCCTCCAGGTCCTTTCTCAGCGCCTCCAGTTCCCGGTACATGGTCTCAAGCATGGCATACTCGGCAGGGTCGCTGATAACCGTCCGGCCTCCCAGGGCCTTTGCGTAGGCGTCGTTCTTGGCCTTGTAGAGTTCAACCTGCAGCTTGTAGTCTTGCCATTGCTGTTCCCGCTGCTCGTAGAAGGCGTAGCTGAACTGTGAAGCCCTGTCGAGGGTAATGAGACCATACTCATGTCCTGTGGAGACGTAGGCGACCTTGTCGTAGTCAGTTGGGACATCCCGACTATCGATCGCTTCTGAAGTGGCGATATTGAGGCCGGGACCATTGCAGTCTATGAAAACCAGGCCCCGGTCTGTCGTGCTGAAAGCGTCAAGGGCGTGCCCCGGGCCATCGGCGAAGTCGACGCTCACGTAGGCCGTCCTAATCCCCGCGGCCTCCGCCCGGTCATGCAGCATAGCGGCGAAATCGGCGCAGACGAATGAATCCGGCACGTACTGGTGCTCATCGGTATCATCGTTAAGCACGAAAGTCTTCAGCTCTTGCCACGAGGGGTCTCTCGCCAGCGCGTTCTCGTGAAGCACCAGTGAGTCGCCATTACCAGTGGCGGCGTTCAAGACGTCAAACACCTGGGCGTAGTAAACCTTGCCCCCGACGTCAGCCACGCCAACGCCGGTTGCACTCGCATCGCTTCTGAATATTGCCTCTCTCAGACTCGCGTTGTTCAGGCAGTAGTCCACCTGTTCTACCGCAGTCTTCTCAGACAGGGCGGAGGACCAGCCGCCTTGCGTTGTCCACCAGGAGTTGCACAGGAGATAGCGGAGTTCGCTGCTCTGTTCCACTGCGTCCGAGAACTGGCTCG
>Ga0315274_10003707_pt1 | contig 22699 bp, 22 predicted proteins | sample YL17G02_20_MG_FD_203700 | JGI IMG/M metagenome (GOLD analysis project Ga0315274, IMG submission 203700) | Sediment microbial communities from Yellowstone Lake, YNP, Wyoming, USA - YL17G02_20 | ecosystem: Environmental > Aquatic > Freshwater > Lake > Sediment | place: USA: Wyoming | collected...
CCTTTCACCACGCAAACGGACCCCCACCCCACCCCCCTCTCCCCCTTGATTTTACGTGTCAGCACCCGCTGCCGGCACAAACTTGATCGAGACCGCGTTGACGCAGTGCCGGTCGGGCTTGGGGTTGGGGAAGCCCTCACCCGTGAAAACGTGGCCGAGGTGGCCGCCGCAGGTCGCGCACGTGATCTCCACCCTGGACCCGTCGGCGTCGGGCGTGCGCTCGACGGTGCCGAGGTCGTCCCAAAAGGCGGGCCAGCCGCAGCCGGAGTCGAAGCGGGAGCCTTGGGTGTAGAGCGCGGTGCCGCACCCGGCGCAGTTGAACGTGCCGGCGTCGGCCTTGTTGTACTTGCCGGAGCCGGGGGGTTCCGTGCCCTTTTGGCGCAGGACGTAAAACTGGTGCAGGGAGGGGGGAGGAGGGGATGCGGTGGTTTGCCGGTCGCGGCACCCCCTCCTCGCCGTTCCCCTTCTCCCTCTCCCCCTCTCCCTCGCCCCCTCCCCCTCCCCCTCCCCCTCTCCAACGCCCACCTCGTCAGCCGACAGCAGCGTCTTCCACACCGAGTCGGGCGTGGACTTGTCGAGCGGCGCGCCGCCGGGGGCGGTCGCCATCGCGCGAACGGCGGGGCGCGCGGCGCGATGTGGGGGCAAGATGTGGCGGGCGAGGACGGACGCGCGGGACAGGGCCGACGCGGGGCGCATGAGGGCGAGAGTGACGCGCGGCCCGCGGGCGCCGCTTCGTGCGCACCCAGCCTCTTGCAAGCCCACGCCTCTTCTCCTCCTCTTCACACCGGCGCGCGGGCGGGAGCGGTGTAGCCCGACGGGCCCCACCCCGGGGCGAGCGGCGCCGGGGAGGGTGCGACGGCCGACGCCGACCCGACCGCCGCCGCGGGCACGTCGGCCGGCGCGCCCGCGGCCGGGGTCGCCGGCTCCATCGCCGCTGGCGCGTGCGGCGCAGCCGCAGCGCGCGCCAGGGAGGGCGACGCCCCGCCGGCCGCGGCGAAGCCGTACGCAAAGCGGGTGGTCCCGCCGACGCCGGGCAGCCCCGCGTGCGGCACGAGGCGGGGCGCGTCTTCCAGGGGGGTGTCGAGGCGGGTGCGCTTCGGGGAGCGGGGGTGGGTCATGGTGGTCGAGGGGGGGACGAGGGCGGAGTGGTGGGCGCCGCCGCGGCGCGCCGCCACAAAACGCCCGCCCCTCCCCCCTCTCCCGATGCCGCCCCTGACACCCGCCCTGCTGCGCGACGCCGCCCTGGCCGCCGGCGGCTACGCGACGCCCGCCCTGAACGAGGTGCTGGTCCTCTCCCGCAGCGGCGTCGCGTCGGCCGGCGCCGCGCTCGCGGCCTACGCCGGCCTGCACGCCCTGCACCTGGACGGCAACGCGGTGGCGAGCGTGACCGACATGCCGTGCTTGCCGGGGTTAAAGTGCCTGTATGAGTGGAAGGGGAGAGGAGGTGGGGAGGCGAAGCGTCGCGGCGCGCGCGCGCGGCCCGCCCACTCCCTCCCCCTCTCCTTGGCAGCTTCCTGGAGCACAACCAGCTCACCTCCTTGACCGGCCTCGCCGCCGCCTGCCCCGCCCTGGTCACGCTGGACGTGAGCGGCAACCGGCTCGAGTGCCTCGCCGGCGCGCCGCCCACCGTCGACACGCTGCGCGCCGCCGGCAACCCTTTGACCCGCCTGATAAACCTCCCACCCTCTCTCGTCACCCTAGACGTGACCGGGTGCGGCCTGGGCGACGCGGGCGAACTGGAAGCCGCGCTGGCCGCCGCGCCGCGCCTGCGCGCCCTCTACGCGTCGGGCAACCCCGCGGCCTCGGCCCTGGGCCGGCTGCGCCTGCTGGCCGCGTGCCCGGGGCTCAGCTACCTGGACGATGGCCCTGTGACCGGGGGCGACCGCGCGGCGGCGGCCGCGCTCGCGCGGGGGGGGGGGGCGGCGGACGCCGACGCGGCGCGCGCCGAGTGGGCGGCCGGCGAAAAGGCGCGCGTGCGCGCGGTGGAAGAGGGGAGCGCGGGGGGTGCGGGGCGGGGCAAAGAAAACGCGGCCGCGTAGCGTCGAGACACGCACACTCCCCTCCTCGCCCGCCCCTCGACGCGGCGCCCGCGCCTCCCGGCGGCTCGACCGGCGTCTCCGGCACCGCGCGCCCTCACCCCAGGCCGCGGCCGCGCCCTGCCCATCGCGCGCGCGCGCGCGCGGCCGCCCGACCGCGCCGACCGCGGCGCGCTCGATCCCGGCGCGTCGCCGCCGACCGAGCTCGACCGCCTGCCGTGCCAGCGCCGGCGCCAGGCCGCCCCCTCTGTTCCGATGGTCCGCCTCACCATCATCGCGCGCTCCCACGACGGCCTCCCCCTGGCCGAAGGCCTGGACGCGGCGCGCGACCCCGGCGCGGACGCCCTGAAAGCGTCGGCCAAAGCGGTGCTGGCCAAGCTCGCGACGCCGGCCGCGCGCGACGACCGCGTGACGGTCGACGCGGGCGCCGCCGCCTTTCACTGCGTCCTGCGCGACGGGGTCGTGTTCCTGGCGGGCGCGGACCGGGGGTATCCGTCACGGCTCGCGTTTCAATACCTGGACGAACTCGCGTCCGAGTTTGGCAGGCTGTACGGCGGCCAGGTGGCCGCCGCCGCCCGCCCCTACGCGTTCGTGCGGTTCGACACCTTCATCGCGCGCACGCGGCGCGTGTACGCGGACGCGCGCGACGCGCGCAACATCGCCGCGCTGACCGCGGAGCTCGGGGAGGTCCAGTCCATCATGACTCGCAACATCGCCGACGTCCTGGGCCAAGGGGACAGGCTGGACCGCATGGCCGCCGCGGGCGCCAGCCTCGCGCACGAGACGAAAGCTTTCCGGTCGCGCGCCGTCGCGCTCCACCGCCAAGCCATGGTCCGCAAGTACGCGCCCCTGGCCGCGGTGATCGGGGGCGTCGTCGTCGTGCTCTGGCTGCGGCGCAAGCTGTACGGGTGAGAGGGGGGAGAGAGACGAGGTGTGGCGGCGTCGGGTCGCCGTCTCGGCCCCAAGTGCAGACACACGCACACACACGCTCTCCCCCGCCCCGCGCCCTCTCTTTCACGACTCGCCATCACCCCCACCACCGCCGCCGACGTCAAACTCGGCCACATCCACCGGCTCCCACCCGCCCGGCGCCCCGGCGTCGCGAAAGACGAGGCCGACCCAGGCGTCGTTGCCCACGCCCGCGTCGGCCAGTGACGTGGCGTCGGGGATGGGGGCGTCGCCCTGGAGCAGGCGCATGTCGTCGGCGGGCTGGGGACGAGGGGGCGTGGTGGACAAGGGTGGGCGACGCGCGGTCTCCTCTCTCGCGTCCGCCCCCGACACGCCACCCACACCCCTCCCACCAAACCCCTCCTCGCTTGCCTGCTGGAGCAGCTCCTGCAGCCGCTCCTTGACGCGCGCCGCGGTCTCCGCGGGGTCGACTCGCAGGAACACGGTGGCGTGCTTCCGCTTGACGCGCACGTACATGAACGCGGGGGCGGCGGGCGCGGCCTGAAGGAGGAGAGGGGGGCGGGAGGGGCGGGATGGTGGACGCCGCGAGCGGTCTCCCCATCGCGCGCCGCCGGCACACGCCGCGCCCTCTGGTATCGCGATCGCACCATGGCCGGCGCGCCGCTCGGGGGGGGGGGGGGGCGGCGGGAGCTGGGCGTTGTGCCACAGCGACGACGACGCGCGCGCTGCCGCCGCCCCCCCCCCAAAAAAACGGACGCCCGCCCGCCCGAGGGCGGCCGCAACAGAGCGCCCACGCACCAATACGCAAAACCAGCCCCCCCCACAGTGATCAACCGCCCCCCCTGGCCCCCTCGTCACGTGAGCGTCTCCATCTCCCCGCTCTCGCCGCTCTCCCACGGCTTTTGCTCCAACCGCTCGTTCCACCCAAAGCACCGGTTGAGCGTGTCAAACCAGTCGTTGGTGGAGTCGGCGGCCGCCACGGTGGGCACCGGGTTGGGCGACATGCGCACCGCGACCGAGTCGCCGCGCCGCAGCTCCCGCCGCTTCCTGCCGTCGAAGCACACCCACGCCGAGCACCGCATGTCGCCCGCAATGCGGAGCTCGAGCTCGGCGTAGTCGGGCAGGACGACGGGGCGGAAGGAGAGCGAGTGGGGGCAGATGGGGGTGAAGAGGATGGCAGGCACGTTTGGGTGCACCATCGACCCCCCCGCCGCCACGCTGTACGCGGTCGACCCGGTCGTCGTCGCCAGCATGACGCCGTCGGCCTGGACCTTGGTGATCAGCCGGTCCCGCTCCCAGCACTCGATTTTGGTCAGGTAGGGCGACGCGCCGCGGTCGACGACCACCTCGTTGAGCACTTCCACCGGGTCGCCCAGGGGGCGCCCGTCGCGCAGCACCTGGCACTCGAGCCGCATGCGCAGCGTGATGTGCACGCCGGCGGTGGGCGGCGCGTCCGGCGCGTCGGGGTCGGCGTCGTTGCACGATTCAAGGACGTCGCGGCCGGCCACCAGGCTGGACAGCGCGGCCCGGTGCTCGTCAAACGTGTGGTTTGTCAAAAAGCCCAGGCTCCCCATGTTGAACGAGATTACGGGCGGGATCGCGCGGCGAAAGAGGGACGACGCGTGGAGGACGAGGCCGTCGCCGCCGAGGCAGACGACGAAATCCACGCACTCGTGCAGGGCGTCCGCTTCGTCGGGGGTGTAGGTGTCGAGGTAGGAGGCGGCGGCGGGGCCGAGGGCGGCCGCCGTGGGCGCGAGCTCCGCCGGTTCGACGAGGACGAGCAAGCGCTCCGCCGCGCCCAGGTGGCGCACCACGGCCGCAAACTGGGGACGCAGCTCGTCGCCTAGCTTCTTGAGGACGAGGACGCTGCAAGGCGTGGGGGTGGGCGGGGTGGGCGAGGGACAAGGGCGGCGACCGCGCGGCACAGCGCTCCTCCCTCCTCCGCTCCCCCTTCCATCTCCTACCTGCGCGGCCGCGTCTTCCACACGAGCAACTGTTGCTGGGTGGAGGGGTAGGCCAGCTTGAGCGTGCCGCCGGCTGGGGGTGGGGAGAGGGGGTCGGGCCGGGTCGGGTCGCTTGGCTGGCGCCGGGCGCGGCGCCCCCATGCGCCGCCTCCCCTCCCACCACCACCGCCACCCACCTTGCACGCTCTCCCGGGTGCAGGAGCGACCGTCGGTGCGGTACAGAAAGATCTCGGACTTGGCGGGGCGCGCGAGCCGCGCAGCGGGGGGTGCGTGCGCCGTCGGCGCTTCGGCTGGCGCCTGCGCCGGCGCGGCGATCGCGGGCGCGGTCGAGGACGCGGCCGCGGCGGCGGCGTCGCGCGCGGGGAGCGCCAGCGGCGGCGCGGGCGCCGGGCGCGGCGCCGCGCGGGGGGCCGCCTGCAGCGCCGGCCGGGCCGGGCGGCCGGCGACGGCGCGGGGCCGCATCGGGGGGCAAAGGGCGGGGCAGAGGGCGGCGCTGTGTGCTCCTCCGACGCGCAGCGCTCCCTGGCCCAGTCTTCACCGCCCTCGACGCCCGGCGCCCGCCCGCACCGCGTGTCGCGCTCGCGGCCGCCGTCGCTTGCGCGGGCCCGCAGCCGCGCCCGCCGCCCAACCGCCGGCCCAAGGGCGCGCCATGCGCGTCGGCGCGGCCGTGCAGGCCACGGCGGCCGCTCCCGGCGGCCGCGGAGCGTCCGCAAAGCGCCCATGTCGCCGCGCACCGGCCCGCGCCCCCACCACGGCCCCGCGGTCGACCGCGCGCGACGCCGCCGCGTCTGCCTCGCTCGACGGCCGCGTCGCCGCCCTGCTGGCGCGCGCGGACGCCGCTCTGGCCGCCCAGGAGGCGGCGGCGGCGGCCGCCGCCGCCGCGGCGGCCGACCTGCGCGCGGCGGTCGCCGCCGCGGGCGGCGCGCCGCTGCCGCCCGCGTCCCTGACCGCGGCGGCGGACGTCGCCGACCGCCTGGAGCGGGCGGCGGGTATTGGGGCGTCGACAGCGGCGGCAGGAAGGGTTCCGTCCTCTTCGCCGCGCGACGCGCGCGCGCGCGGCGAGTTCGACGCCCGCTTCCACTCCACCTCCACCGCCGCCACCCCCCGCGACCTGCGCGTCCTCCCCCGCCGCATCGTGCTCGTGCGCCACGCGGAATCGCAGGGCAACGTGGACGAAATGGCCTACACGATCGTGCCCGACCCGCAGGTGCCGCTCACGGAAAGAGGGGAATCTCAAGCGCGCGCCGCGGGCGACGCGGTGCGTACCCTCTTCGAGGCGGACCACTCCCCCTACCGCCTCCACGTCTACATGTCGCCGTACAAGCGGTCGGCGCAGACGGCGGCCGCGATCGCGGCCGCGTTTCCGCCGGGGGTGGTCGTCAGGAGCCAGGAGGATGTGCAGCTGCGCGAGGTGCGGGGAGGGGAGGGGTGGGGTGGCGGGCGGGCGGGCGAGCGGCCCAGCGCTGACGTCAACCCAACCCTTTCTCCGTCGCTCCACAGCAAGACTTTGGCAACTTCCAGGACGCGGCCGGCAAGGAACGCGAGAAAGCGGAACGCCTGCGCTTTGGCCGCTTCTTCTACCGCTTCCCGAACGGAGAATCGGGCGCGGACGTGTACGACCGCATGACCCTGTTTGAAGACCACCTCGTGCGCGACATCAACGCGGGGCGGTTTGGGCCGGGCACGTCCCTCGTGCTCGTCACGCACGGCCTGGCGCTGCGCATCTTTCTGATGCGCTGGTTTCACTGGTCGGTCTCCGACTTTCTGCAGTGTTACAACCCGCCAAACGCCGCCCCCGTCGTCCTCGAACGCACCATCTCCCCCATCGCCCCGGACGGCGTCTTTGACTCCGTGGACGGCGTTTTCGCCGACGACGCGGCCGCCGTGCGCGTGCACACAAAGGCGCTCTACCGCCTGGCGCCGGCCAGCATGGCCGTGCTCAAAGGGTGCACCGAGCGCATGTGCTACGTTGGGTGATGCGACTCGTTGAATGGGGTGGGGGTGGGCGGGCGTGTGACGGCGGGCCGTCTCTCTCTCTCGGCGCTGCTCGGCGCAGTCACGTTCGGCGCATGGGGCGGCCGCCGGCCGCCCCGCGCCGCCTCACCCTCCTGCCACCACCATGATTGCGCCCTTGCTCCTCCTCCTTCTCCTGGCCATCGCCCTGGCGTGGCGGCGCCGCGCCCTGGGCCCGCCGCTGCCGCCGCCGCTCGCGGCGACCGCCGTCCCTCGCCCCAGGCGCCGCGCCACCACCGTGCCCGGCGTGACCAACGCACGCGACGTGGCGGCCGCGGCGCCGGGCCTGGTGCGAGCGGGCGCCGTGCTGCGCTGCGCAAGCCCGCTCGCGCTCGCGCCGCGCGCCGCGGCGGCCGCGCTCGCCGCGCTCGGCGTCGGCACTCTCATCGACCTACGGTCCACGACCGAGTTCCGGGACGCGGGCGCCGCGACGGCGGCGGCGCTCGGGGTGCGGGTGCGGTCGCTGACGAGCGAAAGCGTGGCGGCCAAGGGGGGGGGAAACAGCGCGCCCCACCCTCTCGCCACCGTGCACCACGTCCCCTTGCAAGAGTGGGGCCGCTACGCGCACGCCTTCGTCGCCCGCCTGCCCCTGCGCCGCGCCGCGCCGATCGCGCTCGCCTTTGCCGCCGCGCGGCTCGCGCGCGCGAAACCCCCGGTGCCGCGCCTGCGCCGCCTGCTGCTCGCCGAAATCAATGCCGCCGGCCTGCCCGCCATGTACGTCACGATCTTGGCGGCATTTGGGGGAGAAGCGGTGGCCGCCCTGCGCCTCGTCGCCGCCGAGGCGGCCGCGCGGCGCCCCGTCGCGGTCGCCTGCAAGCTGGGCAAGGACAGGACGGGATTGATCGTGGCCCTGCTGCTCACGGTTGTGGGGGCGCCCCGGAGCGCTGTGCTGGCCGACTATGGCGCGTCGGGCGCCGCGCCCGCCGCCGCCCTCCCCGGCGTCCCCGCCCTCTCAGCCTCCCCGCCCGCCGCCCTGGCCGCCGCCCTGGCCTGGGTCGAGGCCGCGCACGGCAGCGTGGAGGCGTATTTGGAGAGGCATGGGTTTGGCGCGGGGGAGCAGGCCGCGCTGCGCGCCGCGCTCGCGCCGCCGTGACGAGGGGGGTGGTCGCCGCGCCGGAAAACATGCATTGCACACACAAACGACCATGGTGGGACACTGTGACGGCGACCGGGCAGGCAGGAAGGCAGCGCGGGCGCGGGACCCTTTCCTTCCCTCCTCTCCCTCACCCAAACGAGATTTGGCTCGCCCCGCCCGGCGGCGCCAACACCCGGCTCGTGGGGCGCCCTGTCATGTAGTTGCCCACGTTCTGGCCCTGGGGGCGCGAGTAGTTGTTGGAAGGGGGGGAAGGGGGCGCGTCGCGCGGCGCGGCGGCGTGGTCGCCCGCCTCGCCCTCGGACGGGGGCGGGGGGCCACCGGGCGCGGTCAGGGAGCTGGTGGGGGGTGGGCGGAGGGTGGGCGGCGGCGTGGAGATGGCGCGGCATGGGGCGCGCGCGCGCGCGTGCCGCGCAGCGCCTCCCCTGCTCCCACCCCCCTTCTCCACCCACAGGTCGCTCGTCGCCACCATGTCGGCCACCAGCGTGTCGGTCAGCGTCTCGCGCGACCCCGCGGGCGACACGCCGCGCGCGCGCGCCGCGGTCCGCAGGTCGCACAGCAGCAGCGGCTTAAGCAGGGCGCGGGCGGTGCCCTCGGTGGCCATGGTGGGGTGAGGGGAGGGGGGAGAGGTGCCCGGGGGGGGCGGGGTGGAAGAGTGAGGAGATGAAAGGGCGCCGCGCCCGACCCCTCGCGCGCTCCGTCCGTCACCCGCCGCCGCCCTCCTTCTCCGCCGCCCCCGCGCGCACCGCCCGCAGCGCGGGCAGCCACGGGTGCACGCCCGCGTCCCACGCCGGGGCCCACGCGCCGCCCGCGTCGGCGGCGAGCAGGCCGAGCGACGCGGACGTCAGCCCCAGGAGCGTGACCAGTCCCGCGCCCTCGTCCGGCTGAAAAGGGTGGGAGGGGGGTGTGGTGGGGTCCTGGAGGAGCGGCGGCGGCTCCCGGGCGCGCCCGGCCACCCCACTCGCCTCCCCCGTTTCTCACGTCAAGCGCGCGCACGCCGAGGCAGTCCTGCGGCGCGAGCCGGGCCGCCTGCGCCCGCGCGCTGGCGCACGCCAGCTGGCCCGACTTCATGAGGTCGGCCGCGGGGGCGGCAGCGACTGGGGGGGTAATGGGAGGGGTGGAGGGAAGAATGTTGAGGGGAAAGTTCGTGAGCAGCTCGCCACCTTCTCTCCCCACCCTCGAAAACCTCGTCGCCTTCTCCGCACTCACTCGCGTCGTCCACGCTTGCCACATAGTCTTCGTACGCGAGCGCGGGGGGCACGGTGAGGGAGGAGAGGGCGGCGAAGCGGGCGTCAAAGCGTTGCTCGCCCCCGGCAAACTCGGTCGGCGCGGGCGGCGCGTGCCCGGCGGCCGCGAGGCCGGCCGCGGCGCGCAGCAGGGAGGAGACCGCCCAGGAGCGGCAGGTGGCGGCGACCGAGTCGGCGGCGGCGGCGGCGGCGGCGGGTGGAGGTGGCGGCGGCGGCGGGGGGCGGCCGCGCGCCTTGCCGCGCGCGCGCCCGCCTCCCTTCCCCCCTCCTTCCACCTCCCTGTCCGACGGCCACCGCACCGCGAGCGCGGTCACCGCCCGCTCCCAGCGCCGGCACACGTGGTCCAGCTGCCACAGGACGGGGGCAGCCTCGTGCGGCGCGTAGAGGGAAAGACCGAACCCCGACCCCATGTGCGCGGCCGCGGCGCGGCAGGCGGCCTCCTCGGTCCAGGCCGAGAGCGGGGACCCGTGGTCGGCGACCGCGGCGTCAGCGTGCGGGTGGTCGCCGGGCCCGAGCGGCGGCGGGGGGGCCCACGGCCAGCCCGCCGGGGAGGTCAGCCAGGCAGCGAATTCTTCGTCCGCTTCCGCGTTGAGCGCGTGCTGGTGCACGTGCACCCAGTCCTCGAGGCAGCGCCGGTGCCGGCGCCGGGACCGGGCGGGGTTGAGGAGGCAGGCCACAAAGTGGCCTTGCAGGCCCAGGACCGCTTGCTCTACGAATTTGGCGGCGGCAGGACCCGGCAGGGAGGCGGGCGCGGGGAGGGCGAGGTCGGCGCAGACCGAGTCGGGCGAGGGCGCCCACGGCGCGAGCGGCGCGGGCGGCGCGGGCGGCGGCGGCGCCGCTGCCGCGCTCCCTTCACCCTCTGCCTGCACCGCTTCCGCAGGCGGCTCCAGCCCCAGCCCCAGCACCAGCGCCAGGGCCGACCGGGGCAACGCGCCCGCGCGGCGGGTGGCAAAGGCGGCCACGGCGCGCGCGCCCCCGCGCAGTCCGCCGCCGCCGCGCGCGGCGGCCGCGGGGAACGCGGCGACGGCGGCCAGGTGGGCCAGGGTGGTGGACCAGGCGGCCAGTCCCTGGTCCCGGGTCATCACGCGGTCGGGGCGGGGGGGGGCGGGGGGGAGGCGGCGCCGCGCGGCCGACGGGGTCAGCGCGGCGCGCTCGACCGAGGCCGCGGCCGCCGTGTCGCGCACCGCCTGCAGCGCACGCGTCGCGTCCTCCACCGCGGTCGCCAACGCCCCCAGCTCGGACGCTTCCGCCGCGCGCGCGGCGGCGAGCGCGGCGGCGCGCAGCGCGACGCGCGCGGCAAGAGCGCTGCGCTCGTCCGCGCTCGGCGCCGCCGCCAGCCCCAGGCCCGTCCCGCCGGCGTCCAAATCGACAACGACCGCCGCCAGCAACGCATCCGCGTCGTCCTCAGCCCTCGGCGGCCCCGGCAGCGGCGCGGGGTGCAGCTGCCAGTCCTCGTCCTCGGCCACCGCCGCCCGCGTCACGACCCTGCGCGCGGCGTGCGCGGTGGCGATGGCGGCCGCGGTGGCCGCGTGGGCGAGCAAAGAGGTCGTCGTGCTGGCAAGGTGGGGAGGGTCGAGGGCGCCGAGCCGCGGCCGCCCCCCCCGCGTTCTCTCTCTCCCCGCCTCACCTCCCGGGGTCGACCATCCACGCGTGCGTCAGCAGGGTCGTCCCGAGCGACCCGCCCGCGTGCCAGGCGGCCTCCTGGGCGGCCAGATCGTCGAGCGCGGCGAGCGCGGCGCGCGCGGCGAGTGGGGCCGGCGACGCGCCCTCCTCTTCCCCTGCATCCTCCTCCTCCTCGCCTCCGCGCGCCCCTGCATCCAATTTGGGGTCCCCCACCTCGACCGCCAGCATGGCGTCGTGCAGGGAGAAGGTGGGGCCGTGGAGCAGGCCGCCGACGGGGAGCGTGCGCGCGGCCGCGTCCAGGGCCGCGTCCGCGGGCACCAGTTCGGGCGGCGGCAGCGGCGGCATCGGCGCCGCGCCGCCGGCGGGCGCCATCGGGGCGGCGCGGGAGTGGCTAGGCGGCCTGCCGGCGCGGCGCCCACTCTCCCGTCTTCGGCGGCCCGTCGCTCGAGCCGCCGATGCACGTCAGGCGTCCCGCGGCGACGCGCTTTGAGCCGGCTCGCAATGCGGGCGCGCGCCGCCCCCCCCGCCCCCCATGCGCCGCGCCGCGCGACGGCTTCGACGGCGGCGGCGACGTCGACGTCGGCCTCCTATGGCAGCGCGCCGGCGGGGGCGAGGTGACGGTCCCCGGCTTTGCGCCGGCCGAAGAGGTGCTGAAAGCGGAGCCGGCGCTGCCGCCGCCACCGGTCGAACCGCCGCCGGCGCCGCCGGCGCACTCGGCGATCAAGGACAGGGCCGCGTTTGACCGCCTGCACGCCGCGTCGACGTCGCAACCGGCCGCTTTCTGGACAAACTTGGCCGGCGGCCTCGCGTGGCGCAACGCGCCCGCGTCGGGCGCCGGCGCCGCGCGCGTGACGCCCGCCGGGTTCGCGCCCCCCTTCTTCGCGGGCGGCCGCCTCAGTCTGACGACGAATGCGCTCACGAGGCACGTCGACGCGGGCCAGGGCGCGGCTAGAGCGCTCGCCTTCGCCGGCGGCGGCCTCTGCTTCGCCGACGCCGACGCGGTCGCCTGGCGCCTGGCCGGCTGGCTGCGTGGGGCCGGGGTTCAAAGGGGCGACGTCGTCGCCGTTTGCCTGGCCTCCGGCCCCGACCTGGGCCTCGCCGTGCTCGCCGCCGCGGGCGCCGGCGCGGCGGTGCTCTGCCTCGACCCCGGCTCTTCGCCCGCCGACTTGGCGGCCTCCATTATGTCGTCCGGCGCTCGCGTCGCCATCACATCGTCCGACGTCAAGGCGGCAAAGCTGCACGAGGCGCTGGCGCTCGCGGCGGACGACGCCATGACCCCGCACTCTCTAGACACCGTGCTCGTCCACGAGGTCCCTTCCTGCCCCGTCGCCGACACGCCCTGGACCTGTGCGCGCGATGTGTGGGCCGGGGCGGCGCTGGCGGCCGCCTCTAGCCTCCCCCCAAACGCGCGCCCTGCGGTCGAGCCCGGCGCGCCGCTCCTGCTCCTGCCCGCGCCAGGGGCGCCGGGCGCGCTCATCATGCACCCCGTCGCCGCCGCCGTGGGCGGCGCGTCGACGGCGCGCCTGGCGCTGGACGCGGGGTCGGACGCGGTGGTGGCGTGGGCGGGCGCGAGCCCGACCCACCCCGCCGCCCTCATCACCTGCCTGCTGGGGTCGCTCGTCAACGGAGGCAGCTGTGCGCTGCTGCCCGCCGGCCCTGCTGACGCCTGGTGGGCGGCGGCGCGGGCCACGGGCGTCACGCACGCGGTCGCCGACGCCGCGGCCGCGGCCGCGCTCGCGGCGGCCGCGCCCGCACCCCTGCGCGGCGCCCTGGTCGTCGACGCCGGCCCCGCCGCCGCCGCGGCCGCCGCCCTGGCGACCGCCTTGGGCCCCGCCGTCCCTCTCGTCACCGCGTGGCAACCCGCCGGCGCGGGCACGCCCGTCCTGGCCGGCGCGCCGCACGCGGCGTGCCCGGCGCCGGGCGGCATGCTGCCCTGGTTGGGGTGCGCGAAGCCAGACTCGCCGGCCTCGCCCGCGTGGGGCGGCGCGTGGCCGGCGCTCGCGGGCGGCGTCGCCGGCGGGCCGCGCGCCGAGGCCTGGTGGGCGGACGCGTGCGCGAGCGCGGGCGCAGGCTCGTTTGCGCCCAAGGGCGCGGCGTTGACCGTGGACGGGGACGGCGTGTTTTGGTGGGCGTGAAAACAGAGCAATGCTACAAACCACAAATCCCCGCCTCAACCACCCTCCCCCGCGCTGCCGTCGGTGGACGATCCTTCCTCATCGCTCCCGTCATCCCACCCAAACGCCCCACCAGGCATGGCGCCCGCGGCGGCGGCCGCCGCGCCGTCTGGCGCGGCGACCCGCTCCCCGACCGGCGCCCACAGCTTGACCGTGTCGTCGATGCCACACGTCGCCAGCGTCATGGGCGCGGCCGGGTGGGGCGCCACGATGTTGACGACGTCGGCGTCCGCGCCACGCGCGGCGCGCAGGCGGGAGGTGGCCGTCGCCCACACGTAGAACTTCCCGTCGTCCGACCCGCAGGCGACATGGTCGCCATGAGCGTCCAGAAACGCAGCACCCTTGACGGTGCGCACGTTGATGGCGCCGCAGAAGCGGCGGAGGCCGTCGGGGCCGGGGGCCGCGTCGTCGCCGGGGGCGCGGGCGTCGAACGGGACGCCCGAAGCCGCGGGGGAGCCTGGACCGCATTCGTCGCCATCATCGCTGCTGTTCTCGTCGGGCGGCATCGCGCGCGAGGCGCCGGGCGCCGGGCCGCCCGCGCCGCGTGCCGCGGCGCCCGCGGGAAAGAGATACGCCGCGTCCCCGTTGTACGAGGCCAGCAGCCGCCCCGCGCAATCGTACGCGAGTCCCGTCACCGCCAAACTGGCCGCCCGCCGCCCGGCGCGCGCCAGGTGCTCGGGCAGGAACGCGGCCGCGGTCGCGCCGCCGCGCGCCGCGCCGGCTCCGCCTGCGGCCAGCGCGCGCACGTCCAGGACGCGCCCCAGGCAGGCTTCGCCGCCGACGGCGACCAGGTGGGGGCGGGTGGGGTCGACCGCGACGGCGAACAGGGCGACCGGGACGCGGCCGCCGCGGGAGCGGCCGGCGAAGGCGACGCCGGCGGCGGGCGACCCCGGCGCCGCGCGCACGTCCACCATGGCAAACTGGCCGTCCTCGCCCACGGTGTAGAGGGTGGTGGGGGGGGAGTCGGGGGCGAGCGCCATCTTGTGGGCTCTGCCGGCGTGCGCGAAGAGGAGGCGGTGGGGCGGGGGGGCACCGTCACCGCCGCGCGCCCCCCCCCCTGGCGGCCCGGCCGCCCCAAACGGGTACAGGTGCACCTGGCCGTCGGCAGAGCAGGTGGCCAGCTCGCTGGCGCCGAGGAAGCGGGCCTGGAAGACGTTCGCCCGGTGCGCCGTCTGCGCGCGCCACTCGACGGCCGCCCCCGCGCCGCCGCCCACACGCCACACGGCCACGGTGCGGTCGTCCGACCCGGTCACGAGCCGGTCGCCGCCGTCGATCCAGGCGACCGTGTTGACACACCCCGTGTGCGCGGCCAGGTCGGCGGTGCGCGCGAGGCGGGGGGCGAGGTCGGAGGCGGCCGCCGCGCGCGCGGTGGCGGCGCGGCGGGTGGAAGTGGCGCGGTCGAGCAGGGGGTGAAGCATGGCGGGCGGGCGGGGCCCGATGCCGCGGCGCCGCGGGCGGAGAGTGGGTGGGGGGCGCGGCGCGGCCGCGGTCTGCCCAACTGCGCCCTCACACTCGCCCGACGCAAAACCTCCCCCAGTACAAGCTCTTTAGCCATCGCTCCATGGCCTGCCGCCGGAGGCCGCGCCGGAGGAGACGGCGGCGAGCTCGGGGCCGGCGGCGCGCGCCGCCGCGACGGCGCGCCTCGCCGGCCGCACGGCCACCGCCCCACCACCTCCACCCTCGTCCTCGCCGCCGGGGCAGTCGGGCACGCCATCGCCCACCCGGGACGCCGGCAGCACGGGCCCGCCCTTGGCGCACGCAAACCCCACCGCCCCCCGCACGCCCGCGCACGCGCTCGTGCCGGGCTCGTCCGAGCCGTCGGGGCAGTCGCAGTAGTTGTCGTTGACGGCGGCGCACGGGATCGTGGTGTTGGGGGTCGTGGCGGCTGTCGTGCCTCCCCCCGCTCGACGGGCGGCGAGGCTGCCGCCCGCCTCGCGCGCCAGCCCTGCGCCGCACACGAATCCGCCATCTTCACAGCAGTAGCGCGCCACGTCGGCGTCGGCCACGCCGAGCGAGCAGGGCACCGATCGGGGCGCCGCCGAGGGCGCTGCGAGCGCCGCGGGCGCACGCGCCGACCGCGGCCACGCCAGCCAGACCAGAGCGACCGCCGCGATGGCGGCAGTGGCGCGCATCCGGGCGCCGGCGGCCCGGCGGCCGGCGCGCGGCTTGGCCCGCATCATCTTGGCGGCGGGGATTGGGCAGGGCGCGGGCGGCGGCCGCCCGCGCGGGCACTCGAGGCGGCGGTGGCGCGCGGGCGCCCCGGTGGGGCGTGGTGTGTGCGCCGTGCGCCCTAAATTGCAGTCTCACTCTCCGCGCTCGCTTGTCTCACCCGCACGCCGCCGCCGCCCCTCCCTTGGCCGTCCACCCCCCTTTGCGCACGCGCCTCCACGCGGTCGCAATGGCGTCGCCTGCGGCGACGGCCGCCCACAGGGCGTCGAGCAGGGCGCCGAGCGCGGCGACGCGCGCGGCGGCGGCGAGCGCTTCGCCGCTGCCGGAGAGCTTGACGCCGCCCAGGTCCAGGGTGGCCAGGCGCGGGGAAGACGCGCGCAGGGCGGCCGCGTCGGCCGCCCGCGGGCGGGCGGCCGGCAGCATCGTGGGCGACACCCCCACGTCGCTCCCCGCCGGCGCGAGCCGCAGCCGGCGCAGCGCTGTGCACCCCGCCAGCGCGCGCAGCGCTCGCCCGCCGTCCAGGCCGGCGGCGCCGCCCAGGTCGAGGCGGGCGAGGCGCGGGAGGGAGGTCAGGGCGGTGAGCGCGGCGGGGGCAGCGTGGCAGCCGCCGCGCAGGTTCAAATCCACCAGCCCCGGCGCCGCCGCCGGCAGCCTGGCCAGGCCGGCGTCGCCCAGGCCGCCTCCGGGGGGGACGTCGCCGACGCGCAGGGAGGTGAGCGCGGGGCAGAGCGCGAGGGACGGGGCGTCGGAGTCGTCGAAAGAAGTGCCGGCCACGTTGAGAGTGGCGAGGGACGGCGTGCGGGCAAGCAGGGCGGCGAGGGCCGCTCCACCGGCATCAGTGTGCGCCAGGGAGAGGGACGTGAGCCGCCCGCCGCTGCCGCCCGCCGCGAGCGCGGCCGCGAGCAGCGACGCCAGGCAGGGCGCGTCGCCGGGCATGGACGAGCACCCAGCCACATCCAGGGAGGTCAGGGACGGCAGGCGACCCACGGCGGCCGCCGTCGCGGCGGTCAGCGCGCCGCCGCGCAGGACGACCCGGTCGAGCGCCGCCCCCCGCCCCAACGCCGCCAGCGCGCGCCCTGGGGCCACGCTCGCGTCGTCGTCCGAGAAGCAGCCGACAAAGGCGAGCGCGGCCGAGTTGGGCGAGGCGGCGGTGAGGGACAGGGAGGCGAGGGTGGACCGCGAGGACGCGAGCGCGGTCGCCCACTCGCCCGCGGTCGCCGCCTCCAGGCCCTCGCACCCGCGCAGGTCCAGGCGGGTCAAAGAGGCGGACGACAACGCGACCAATTGCGCGGGCCCAAAGCCGGGGGCCGCGCGCGCGTCGAGCGCGGCGAGGCGCCGCGCGCGGCCGAGCGCGGCCGCGGCGCCGGCCGACCCGAGCGGGGTGGCGACCGCGGTCAGATGCGTGACGGCGGTCATGGCCAGCAGCTCCAGGGGCGGCGCGGCGGGGCGGGCGGGGTGGCGGCAGCGCGCGGCGCGCGAGACGTCGAGCGACGCCAGGGCGGGCAGCCACGCCCCCGCCGCCGGCCCGCGCCCGCCCATGGTCGGCCTCCCGCGCGCGTCCAAGCCGGCGGCCCAGTCGGCGCCGCGCAGGGCGAGGGTGAGAAGCCCCGGCGCGGAGCGTGCCGCGGCCCCGAGCGCCGCCGCGGTCAGCCGCCCGTCGGCCGGCGCGTCCACCACGAGCGAGACGAGGGTCGCGCCCGCGCCCTGGACGGCCGCCAGCACCCCCGCGTCGCACGCGGCGTCTGTGGCGGCCAGGGTGAGGTGGGTGAGCGGGCACGCGGCCGCGAGCGCGCGCACGCCCGCGGGCGACGCGCGCGCCCACCCGGTCAAGTTGACGCGGGCGAGGAGGGGAAGGGTGGCCATAGAGAGGAGCGCGGCGTCGCCCAGGGCGGCGCACGGGCGGGGGAGGGGCGGGAGCGGGACGGCGAGCACAGTCAGGGCGCGCGCGCGCGCCGCGACGGCCGCGACGCCCGCGTCGGAGATGAGGACGCCGCCCTCGACCGCGAGAGATGTCAACGCCGGCGCCGCGTCCCCCAACGCCGCCAGGCCAGCGTCGGTGAGGGACGCCGCGCCCGCGAGCGCGAGCGCGCGCAGGCGCGGCGCCGACGCGAGCGCGGCCGCCGCCTCGTCCGCCGTCCGGCCCCCAGGCAAAAGGCCGGAGACCGACGTCAGGCTCGCCGCCCCCGCCAGCGCCTCACAGTCGCCGGCGTCGACGGGGCGCCCGCAGGTCAAGTCGAGCGCGCGCAGCGCAGGAAACACCCGCAGCGCCGCGCCCGCCAGCGGCACTGGGGGGGCCAGGGAGAGCGTTACAGAGTCCAGGGAGGCGCGCCAGGAGCTGCCGAGGGAGGAGAAGGGGGGTGGGTGGCGCGGTCGGATGCCATCGCGGCCGCGGGGGACGGGAGCGCGGCGCCCCGCGGACTCCCGGGCAGCAGTCCTTCCACCCAAGCGTGCACGCATTCAGGCACCACCCTGGCCGGGCGGGTGGCGCCGCCCGCGGCCGCCCCGCCGCCGGAGCGCGCCCCCCACGCGCGCGGTCGCCGACCATCCGATGCCTCCCCCCTCACCTGCACGCCGCCCGCGCCGCTCCGGCCGCGCCCGGCCCGGCGGCGGCGACGACCGCGTCCAGAAGGTCTGGCGGCAGGAGGGGCCAAGGGGAGGAGGTGGCCATGGCGTTGTGCGGGCCTGGCCCGCCGTTTTCGAGTGCGCTGTCGCACCCCGCCCTTTTTCCCTCGCGTGAATGCACTCACCCCGCCACGCCCACCGCCGGCACGCCCCCACCGCCCGCGCCCCCACCCCCTCCCTCCTCCGCCGGCCGCACCGTCTTGACGACGCGGGCCCCGTCCTTGTCCACCACCTTGACGACAAACGCGGACGGCGCCACGACGAGCCGCTTGCGCACCTCCTCGATGGCCTTGTCCATGAGGCCCACCGCGTCCGCGAGCGTGAGGTCCGGGCGCCACAGGCGGTCGAGCATCGCGAGCGCGAAGTACGAGCCGTACCCCGTCCCCGCCACGTTCATCGGGTGCATCGTGGCCAGGTAGTCGACCCAGTAGAGGGACGGGCCGGTCGCGTCGTGGCCCGCGATGAGCAGGTTGGTTTGGTAGGGCCGCTTGCGCAGCGCGGCCGCAAGCTGGCCGCGCGCGTAGTGCGCCGCGGCTTTCGTCGACAGGGGCGCCCCGTTGCGCAGTTCCGACAGGCGCACGTTGGCGGCGACAAACTCGGAGAATTGGACCCGGTCCCCGGGCTCGCCTGGGGGTGGGAGAGGAGCGGAGGGGGTCGCCGCGCGCGCCGCGGGCGCGCCAAAACGATCGCGCCTCCCTCTCCCTCCCTCCCTCTCCCTCTTTCTCCCCCTCACCAGCGAGCCCCAGGAGCAGGCGGTCGGTGACCTCCATGATCTTGTCTTCGTCGTGCTTGATCGTGATGATCTGCTGCACCGCGGCCGTGTCGGAGGCGAGCAGGACAAAGCCGGGGCCGCGAATGCCGAGCAGGAAGTCCATGGTTGGTGGAGAGGGAGGGAGGAGACGGCGATGCGCACGGCTTTGCGATGCGCGCGGCGCGGGTCGAGCTCGGCGGCGGCTGCGCCGATGCGGGCGGGCCGGGGCGGGCGCGGGGAGGGCCGGGCGCGATCCGGGGGCGGCCGGTTCGGGCGCGCGAGGGGTGGCGCGCGCGGGGAGTGGCGGGGCGGGCGCGGGCGTCGGGGCCAGTCTCTGCCGCGCCTCCGCCGCCGCCCGCTCGCACCCTAGTCGCCGTCGACAATGCGAGCCACGACCGGCCGCCCCGCGGGCGCGAGCGCCGGCGCCCGCGCGCAGCGCGGCCATGCCCCTGCGCGCGCCGGTGCCCGCGCCGCCGCCCTCGACCGGCGCCGGCGCGTGGCTGCTGCCGCGGGCGGGCTCGACGTCGACCTGCTCAACGCGTCCGAAGCCGTCGCCCGCGCCGACTTTCTCGAGGCCCAGGCCCGCCGCGTCATCCGCACCGCGGTCGACGCCGCAGTGCGCCCCGCGTTCCCCTGCGCCCTCATTGCGGGCGACGTGGTGCTCCTGCACCTGCTCGCGACGGAAGGGCTGCTGGCGAACGACAGGGTCCCCGTCATCTTTGTCGACACGTTTCACCTGTTCGACGAAACGCACGCGCTCCTCGCCCAACTGGAGCAAGCGTACGATTTCACGGCGCGCGTGTTTCGGCCGGCGGGGTTTGCGAGCAAGGCGGAGTTTGTCAAGGCGAGGGGGGGGAGAGGCGAGGGGGCGAGGGGGCCGCGGAGCGGGAAGGGCTCTCGCCCCGCCCACACCCTCTGCCTTCTCTGCAGGTCCACGGCTCCGACCTGTTCCTGCGCGACACGGGCGAGTACGACCGCGTCGCCAAAGTCGAGCCCTTTCAGCGCGCTTTAAAGGATCTGCGCGTCGACGCCATGCTCAACGGCCGCCGCCGCGACCACGGCGGCGAGCGCGCGGCGCTCGAGGTGGCCGACGTGGCGCCCGGGGGGGTGGTCAACGTGCAGCCGGTCGCGTTCTGGGTGAGGGAGGGGGCGGGGGGGCGGAGGGGGCGCGCGAGGGCGGCTCGCCGTTCGGCGCGCGCCCCCCCACTCACCCTCCCCCCTCCCTCCCTCCCCCCTCTGCCCAGGAATTCGCCGACGTGTGGCGCTACATCGAGGACAAGGACCTGGCCGCCCACCCCCTGCACGCGCGCGGCTACCCCTCGGTCGGCGACGCGCACTCGACGCTGCCCGTGCCGCGGGAGAAGTGGTTTGAGTATGGGGGGGAGCGGTCGGGGCGCTTTGTGGGGTTGACGAATGCCGACGGCTCGCCCAAGACCGAGTGCGGCATCCACGGGCCCGGCGGCGAGTGAGAGGGGGAAGGGTGTGGTGGTTGTGGCGTGCGCCGCCGCTCGAGGAGGCACCGCGGCGTGTGCGAGCGTTGTTGTTGACGTTGGCGGCTGCGTCAGGCGGGAGCGTGGGCGGCGAGGCGGGGTTTGTGTGACAGGCGCCGCGCCCCACGCTCCCTCCCTCCCTCCTCTCTCCTCTTTTCAATAACTCTTTGCGAAGACCGCGACCTCGCCCGCGGGCGCACCGGTCATGAAGCAGGCGCCTTCACCCCCCGGCTGGTCGAACGGGAAGCAGCGCAGCGTCGCCCCGGTCTCCTCCTTGACCCGCGCCTCGTCCGCGTCGCTGCCCGCCCACCGCCCGCGCGCCCACCGGCCGGCCGCGATGGCGGCTTGGAGGTCGTCGTAGGAGGACACGTCGACGATGTTGGCGTCGCGAAAGGCGGTCGCCTGCGCGAGGAGCGAGGCCTGGACCGAGTCGAGCAACTCGCGCACCGCCGCCACAAAACCGTCCCCGTCCAGCGGCACGCCCGCGGTCTTGGCCTCGCCGCGCGGCAGGTCGCGCCGCACGGCGACGCAGGTGCCCGCGTCGGCGTCGCGGGGGCCGACCTCGACGCGGAGCGGCACGCCGCGCATCTCCCAGTGCGCATACTTCCAGCCCGGCGTTTTGCCGGTGGTGGCGTCCACTTTGATCCGAATGCCGGCCGCTTTGGCGGCGGCGGCGATGCGCGCGATGGCGTCGTTGACCGGCGCGGGGTCGACATTTTTCTTCAGGATGGGGATCACCACCACCTGCACCGGCGCGAGCGCGGGCGGCAGCCTCAACCCGGCGTCGTCGCCGTGCGCCATGACGACGGCGCCGACCATGCGGGTGGAGACGCCCCAGGACGTTTGGTGGACGGGTTGGAGGGAGCCGTCTTCGGCGGCGAAGCGCGTCCCAAACGCGGCCGCAAAGTTGGTCCCCAGGTTGTGGGACGTGCCGGCTTGAAGCGCCCTGCGGTCGCCGGTCATGGCCTCGATCGTGTACGTGTTGTCCGCGCCGGCAAACCGTTCGGTCGCCGACTTGCGCCCGGCAACGACCGGGATGGCGGCTGCCTCGACCGCAAACCGCGCGTACAGGTCCACAAACTGCTTGGCCGTCGCCTCGGCCTCGCCCGCGGTCGCGTGCGCGGTGTGCCCCTCCTGCCACAAAAATTCCAGGGTCCGCACAAAGGGCCTCGTGCGCATCTCCCACCGCACCACGTTGGCCCACTGGTTGATCAGGAGGGGGAGGTCCCGGTGGGACTGGATCCATTGGCTGAACATGTGGTTGACCACCGTCTCCGACGTCGGCCGCACCGCGAGCGGCTCCTCGAGCTCCTTCCCGCCGCCGCGCGTCACGATGGCCAGCTCGGGCGCAAACCCTTCCACGTGGGCGGCCTCTTTCTCGAGGAACGACATCGGGATGAGCGACGGAAAGTACGCGTTTTCGACGCCGACCTCCTTGAACGCGCCGTCCAGCGCGCCCTGCACCCGCTCCCAGATGCCGTACCCGTACGGCCGGATGACCATGGTGCCGCGGACGGGGCCGTAGTCGGCCAGTTGGGCTTCCCGGACGACGTCGAGGTACCAGCGCGAGAAGTCGACCGACTTGGGCGTGACCGCAAGCTCGGCCGCCGCGCCGGTGCCGCCGCCGCCACCTCCACCGCCGCCTTTCTTGGAGGGTGATGCCGGTGGCTTGGTGGACGCTGGCGCGGCGCGGGCGGGGGGGAGGGGAAGGCGGCGGACCGCGGCGCGGCTGAGACGGGGGCGAGCGTCGGCCAGCGCCCCGCCCACCCCGCGTGGCGCCCCCACCACCCACCCCACTCTCTCACCTCACACACAGCGCCAGCATGCCGGGGCGCGCGCTCGGAGGGCGGGCCGCGCCTCGCATTCGGCGGGTCGCGGGCGCCGGGGCGCGCGCGTAGGCTCGCGCGGGCGGCGGTCGCCGGTCGCAAAGGCGAGTGTGGCGCGCCTGTCGCGGGCTGGGGGGCGCGGCAGTGGCGGGAGGCCGTGGAGCTGTGGAGGCGTGCCGCGACGGCGACGGCGGCGGGCGCGGCCACTCTTGCGAGCCCCGCGGTCCGGCTCGGCGGCGCGGCCGCGGCTACTGCTTGCCTGCCGGCGCTCGAGCCGAGTCGCGCGCCGTCCCCCAATGGACGCCGTCGCGGAAGCGCGCGCCGTCTGGCCCGGCGCCGCGACGCTGGTCACGGTGCAGGAGATCCTGGACTCGAACAAGTGCGGGGGAGAGAGTGGGGGGGAGGAGCGGTGGAGAGGGAGGGCTGGCGCGGGCCGACCCCCGACCCGCGCCGCCCCTTCACCTTCGCCCGCTCTCCCCAGAGTCCTGGTCGCCGAGATCGACCGCAACCACGACCTGCGCACGCCCGACGCCCTGGCGCGCAACTGCGCCCTCATCCGGGAGCTCAACCGCAACGTGGCCAAGGTGGGAGGCAGAGGGGACGGGGGGGGTGGGGGTGGGGTGTCCGCCTCTGCCCGGGGGGGGGGGGGGGCGGCCGCGGGCGGGGGCGCGCGGGGGGGGGGGGGGGCGGGGGAGGGCGGTGCGCAGCGCGGCGAGGCCGCCGGCGCTTTCCACGCCGACCGCCGCCAGCGCGGCCGCCACCGAGTCGGGCGACGCGTGCAG
>Ga0315274_10003708_pt1 | contig 22687 bp, 24 predicted proteins | sample YL17G02_20_MG_FD_203700 | JGI IMG/M metagenome (GOLD analysis project Ga0315274, IMG submission 203700) | Sediment microbial communities from Yellowstone Lake, YNP, Wyoming, USA - YL17G02_20 | ecosystem: Environmental > Aquatic > Freshwater > Lake > Sediment | place: USA: Wyoming | collected...
CACCTTCTCCAACCCCGCGCCGTACACGTCGCAGGCAAAGCGGAACGCGGCGCACTTGGAACCGGGATCGACCAGGCGGTGGAGGATCATCAGGTACGCCGCCTGGGAAAGACGACCGCCTCCCAACACCTCGTCCACGAGCGGTCCCACTGTCTCTCGCCACACCCGCCGCCAGACGAGCTCGGGTCCCCACACCTGGGTGTTCACGGTCATCCCCTGTTCCAGGAGGAGGGTCGTCAGGCGGGCGTAGCGGGCGGCGGTCTCCACCAAGCCGGACAGGTGCTTGCCGAGCCGCGGATCATCCTTCCGGCCGAGAGTGGACAGCACCTTCTGGCGGGAGCGGCCAGCGAGGCGTTGGTTCTGCACCAGTTGCAGGTAGGTGGTGACGCTGCCGTCCTTGTTCTTTCTGTGCTTCTCGCGGATGAACATGGCATCAAGACACTAGCACAAGACACTCATCCTGTCAAGCACCTCTCCCCTCAACGTGGCACCACAGATCACTCCCCAACCGACCCACAACAGGCCTCAAAGCACGTACGGATGCGATTGGGTTCCTGGCGGAGAGCCGAAATCCGTCAAAGTCGGGCTAGACTGGACCCTTTTCACTCTGCGTGCAATCTGGCCGATGGCTCTGGCGCTTTGGGTTCTCATGGCAGTCTTCGGATTGGCGGTCGTTGCGAGCTACGAGCAAGCCTTCTGCCGCCTTGAGCTGAGCCGTGGTGAGAACACGAGCATCTGGAAGCCGAAGCTGGGCCTTGTGCTGGCCTTGCGGCTAGGGCTGAAATGGATTCATGAGGCCGCCAAGGGGGGCACATTCCACGTCGCCCACGCTGACTCAGTTCGGAGTGCACTCCAGGCAGCAAGCGCGTTCAAGGCTGAGCGAATCTCCAAGAAGAAGCGAGAACACGCATATCAGGCCGACCTTGCTCACTATGCAGGCTCGGCAGAGCTGGATGAGAGAGGTCGCCCCCGGGACAGGCGGGAGTTCCGGGAAACCGTTCGTGCTCTAGAGTGGCTGCATACTTGCCAGGCAGGGTGGTATCGGCGGGAACCCATGGGGTACAAGTCAGACCTCATTGGACGATTCGGCGATGACTTCACTTCCCAAGGCCTTCCTGCTCCTACCGGCATCACCATGGTGGTGTCAGAGGATGGGCAGCACTGGTATGCTTGGCGAAGGACGCCGGCTGGCCACTGCTTCGCGATAGGGGCAAGTCACGCACCGCCCGACCAATGGCGATATGACGGTCCCGCACCGCCGCAGGACTTCCCAGGACCTGGAGAGGAGTGGGGCGACGCACCGTTCACGTTGGAGAGGGCCCCCAACTGGTATGACTAGGCGAAGGCACCTGAGGCGGCGGGGCAAACCTCGGTTCCTGACGTCTCGCTCTGGCTGACCGCCGACCGCGGCCACTCCGCAACGGCCACGAGAGTTCTCTGATCGGTCCTCCAGGCTCCAGTCTGAGGGACTTGAAGCGCCAGCCCCGTCTGTCTGCTCGTGAGGGCTCCGCGTCGAGCTAGCCGCCGTCAAGGGTTCAGGAGCCGGCCGCCTCTCCTCCTGTACAATCCATTCCTCACGGATTGAGCGCCGGGAAGGGCAGACGTTGGCACTCTGAGGAGGAATGATGGACGAGACCGCGCGACCGAAGAAGCCGTGGCCGCTCAAGCCCTGGCAGACCGTCCTCTTGTTCGGCCTTTTCGTCTGTGTGCTCTATGGCTTCGGGTCCTTCACCTTCGACCTCTTCGCCGGGAGTGACACCCCGCCGCCGGGGAGCCTCGCCGAGGTGCGGGGCGTCGGGTTGTACTTCATCTACGTCGAGGGCTTCTTCCTCGCCCTGGTCGTCATCCTCCCGATGCGGCTCCTCAAGCGCTTCGGCGTGGGGGCGATGGTCTACCTGCCGTACGCGGTTCTCGGCCTGGGGGTCGAGTCGTACATGGAGACGGTGTTCACCCCGGCTCTCGTAGGCCCCCTCGCGGTCGTCGGGTGGTGCGCCATCGGCCCCCTGATCGGCCTCAGCGCGGACCTCGCCCACCGGTTCCTGCCCGCCCGTCTTTCGAGCGAGCTGCGCGGAGCCGTCACGGGCCTTGTCCTGGGAAGCGCCACGTTCCTGCTCGTCCTCGTCGCCCTCTCGTTCTTCTACATCGCTCCGCAGACGGGCTCCGGCTCTTTCCTCGGCCAGGCCTGGTACGGCCTCCCCTGGCTCCTCGCGAACAGCGCCTTCGGAGGCTACACCGCCTCGCTCATCGCCGAGAGGTTCGCACCAAGGCCCTGACGCGCGGGGGCGGGTAGAATCGAACCTGGATCGGAGTCAGCGGCCGCTTCTCACGTAAGTCTCGTTGAAGGAGTCCCTTGATGATCAAGGTCCGTCCGTGTCGGCACGAGGAGGACTATGCCTGCGTGGGGGCGTTCCTCGTTTCGGATGACCGGCGTCGACGCGCCCCACCGCAACTGGCTCGAGGCTCGCTGGGAGTGCGTGTCCTGCCACCCCCTGTGGCGGAAGGTCCTCGAGCCCGCCCCCGCCGTGGGTGAGGCCAAGTAGCGGGGAGAAAGGAGTCCGAGCGATGGCCCTTCTAGCTGTGCGCGATCTTGGGATGACGTACGCGTCGCACACTCTCTTCGACGGCCTCTCGCTCGCTTTCCACGCCGAAGAGCGCGTGGGGCTGATCGGCCCGAACGGCGCGGGCAAGTCCACCCTCCTGCGGATCCTGGCCGGACTCGAGGCGCCCGACTCGGGAACGGTCGAACGCTCGAAGGGCGCGTGCATCGCCTACCTTCCTCAGGTCGACGTCTTCCCGGCCGACGCCACCGTCGAGGGCTCGCTCCTCGCGGCGCTCGCCGACCACCCGATGGAGGAATACGAGCGGCCGGTGCGGGCGCGGAAGATGCTCCGCCGTCTCGGGTTCACCGACGGCGCGACGCGGGTCGCCCTCCTCTCTGGCGGATGGAAGAAGCGCCTGGCCATCGGGTGTCAGCTCGTGCAGGAGCCGCACCTCCTGTTGATGGACGAGCCGACGAACCACCTCGACCTCGAGGGGATCGACTGGCTGGAGCGTTTCCTCGAGCGGGCGAACATCGCCTTCGTCGTCACCACCCACGACCGCTACTTCCTCGAGCGGACGACCGACCGCATCGTGGAGCTCAACTCCCGCTACAAGGGCGGCTTCTTCTCGAGCGTGGGCCACTACAGCGACTTTCTGGAGAAGAGGGAGGCGTTCCTGGAAGCCGAGGACGCCGAGCGCCGCGCCCTCGCCACTCAGGTCCGCCGCGAGATCGAGTGGCTCCGACGCGGCCCGAAGGCCCGCCACACGAAGGCCTCGTCCCGGATCGACGAGGCCGAAGAGAAGATCGAGCGCCTCTCCGAGGCCAAGCGCCGCCACCGCAGCGCCCGCGACCTTGAGATCGACTTCGCGGCGAGCGGGCGACGCACGCACGAACTGATCGTGGTCGAGGGGATCGAGAAGACGCTCGGAGGGAGGCTCCTCTTCCGGGGCCTCGACGCTCACCTCCGTCGCGGCGGGCGCCTGGGGATCGTCGGAAACAACGCCAGTGGGAAGACGACGCTCCTGCGCACGCTGGCCCGCGCGGTCCCGCCGGACGCCGGACGCGTGAAGCACGCGGCGGACTTGCGGATCGCTCTCTTCGACCAGGCGCGGGAACAGCTCGACCAGACCGAGAGACTCCGCCGCGCCCTGTCTCCGAGCGGCGACACCGTCTCCTACCTCGGCCGCGAGAGCCACATCTACGCCTGGGCGAGCCGGTTCGGGTTCCGCGCGGACCAGCTCGAGACCCGGGTCGGTGACCTTTCCGGCGGGGAGCAGGCGCGCGTCCTGATGGCGCTCATGATCCGGGAGCCGGCCGACGTCCTCATGCTCGACGAGCCGACGAACGACCTCGACATCTCGTCGATTGAGGTGCTCGAGGGCGCGCTCGAGGAGTTCCCGGGAGCCGTCGTCCTGATCACGCACGACCGCCACATGCTCGACCGGCTGTGCACCGATCTCATCGGCCTGCACGGAGATGGCCACTGGGCGAACTACGGGAGCGTTGCCCAATGGCAGGAGGCCGACGCCCGCCGCGCCGAGGAAAGGGAGGGAGCGGCTTCCGCCGGGGCGGAAACCAAGAGCAGACCCGAAGCCCGCCCGAGGCGCGCGAGCCTTACGCTCCCCGAGAAGCAGGAATGGGAGAAGATGGAGGGGCGCATCTCCGCCGCCGAGCTTGAGCTCTTGCGGCTCCAGACGGAGCTCGACGACCCGGCGGTCGCCACCAACCACGAGAAGCTCCAGGCGGCCTATGAGGCGCACCGCGCCGCGAGAGAGAAGGTCGACGAACTCTACGCGCGCTGGGAGGAGCTGGAGAGGAAGACGATGCATGAGTAACGAAGCCATCGTCTCTCGGGATTCGCCAGGATCGGGCGTTCGCCTGCCGGACCCCACCCTGTTCTCTGGCTTGCGGAAGACCCGGCGCGTGTGAAGCCCGCCCATACCGTTCCCTTCTCCTGCGGGCGGCTGGCCGGAAGCCGGGAGAATGAGGTGTGCATCCCCGGGCTCGCCGGGTCGGGCGCGGTTGACCGGAACGCAGGGGCGAACTACGATCGGGGAGTTGGCGGAGACGACCGCGGGAGGGGCCACAGTTTGGAGCATCGGAAGCTACTCGAGCGTGTCCTGCGCGGTTCCTCCGACGCCAGCGCTGGCTTCGAGGAGATGCGGCGTCTCTTGCTTGGCCTGGGCTTCCAGGAGCGGATCCGTGGCAGCCATCACATCTTCACGAAAGACGGGATCGAGGAGATCCTCAATCTGCAGCCCAAGACCGGGAGCGCAGAGGCATACCAGGTCAGACAGGTACGTAGCGTTCTCTTGAGGTACAGACTGGGAGGGGAAGACGATGTCTAGGTACGAGGTGATCATCTACTGGAGCAAGGAAGATCAGGCCTTCATTGCCGAGGTCCCAGAGCTCCCTGGCTGCGCCGCGGACGGAACGACTCACCAGGAGGCCCTTGCGAACGTGGAGGTTGTGATCCAGGAGTGGATCGAGACGGCGAAGGAACTCGGTCGCCCGATCCCAGAGCCCAAAGGGCGGCTGGTCTTCGCCTGATCTATGGCTCTTCCAGGGAACGTTCGAGAGAGTGCGGGAGTGGAAGCTCGCCCTGTACTGCGAGCGGCGGATCCCTCGGGGGGGTCGAGATCAGATTCAGCCTGGGGACCGCTTTCGAGGGAACTCGGTGACGGTCTTCGAGTGAAGGCCGGCGATCCTGGAGCCGGGCGGCACGGCGGCGAAGCGAAAGGAGCGCAATCCACCTTGAACAGACTGCCTGCTTGTTTCTCCTCGCAGCCCGGTCGCGTCGAGGACGCGGCTGCCGCGACTGGCTTGTGGAATCGGCATGCCATCCGAGAAAGGGTCGGCGAGCTCTACGCTCGCTGGGAGGAGCTGGAGAGGAAGACAAGCGGGGTGTAGCGCGGGGGGGGCCCTAGGGCTGCCCTTGCCACAGGGAAGCCATCGGGAGGGCCTGCAGCTTGTCCCCCAGCGGGAGGCCCTCCGTCCCCATGTACAGGACGACTCCGCGGCGAAAGCGGCGGCCTACGAGCGCCTTTAGATGCTCGAGACCCCTCACGTCTGCCTCGCGGAGGCTCGACGCCGCCTTCACCTCGATGCCGACCAGGTCGCCGGATGGGCTCTCGAGCACGGCGTCGACCTCGATCCCGTTGTGGGTCCGGAAATGGAGGAGTCTTGGCCTCGTCCTGCTCCACGCGCTCTGCTTCAGGAGCTCCATGACGACGAAGTTCTCGAGGAGGGGGCCGAGGCGACTCGGGTCGTCCTCGATCTGGTAGGGGTCTGTCCCCGTGAGATGCGCTACGAGGCCCGTGTCGTTCAGATAGGACTTCGGCCGCTTGATGAGCCGCCTGCCAACGTTCGACGCCCAGGCAGGGACGGGGCAAGAGAGGTAGAGCATCTCAAGTAATGACAGGTAGCGCTTCACGGTCGTCTGCGGAAGCGCGATGGCGCTTGAAAGCTCGGCGTAGTTCATCTGTCCGCCCGCTCGGGAAGCCAGCAGGCGTAGAAGCCGCGGGATCTCGGTCAGGTGATCGATGTTCGCGAGATCGCGAAGCTCGCGGTGGACGATGGTGCTCACGTACGACTCAAACCACGCGGAGCGACGGGCTTCGGTCGTTCGGTGGAGGCTCTCTGGGTAGCCACCCTGCAGGATTCGATGGATGAGCGCCTTGCGGTCGAGGTCGCCCGTGGGTCGCTTTGGACGAGCGCCTTGTTCGAATAGCGCGTCCACAAACCCCTCTTGCTTGCCCTCGATCTCCCCCTGCGAGAACGGCCAGAGCGTGAGGACCTCCATCCGCCCTGCCAGCACCTCGGACAGCCTGGGAAGGAGGAGCACGTTCGCGGATCCGGTAAGGAGGAACTGGCCGGGGCTCCGCTTGCGATCGACGGCGGACTTGATCGCGAGAAGGAGAGCTGGAGCCCGCTGTACCTCGTCGAGGATCACTGGCCGGCCGAGCCCGGTGAGGAACCCTTCCGGATCGCGGCGCGCCGCCTCGAGCGCGGTGGCGTTGTCCAGGGTCACGTAGCGTGCGGGATAGGCAGTGCGGGAGATCTCCTGCACAAGGGTGCTTTTCCCCGTCTGCCTCGCGCCATGGATAAGGACAACCGGGGTGTCCGACAGAGCCTCGAGCACTCGATCGATCAGATTGCGGCGTAGGAGTTTCATCGGGCAAGGCTACTCGTTATGTGGGTGTTTGTCAACCACTCAGTGGCGGAAGTTCAACCATCCGGCGGCGCCACGACCGGCAGCTGCAAGGCGGCGTGTCAAGAATGCCGGTCAGCGAGCTCTGCGCGCGCTTGGAGGAGCTGGAGAGGAAGAGGGCGGAGTAGCGGCAAACAGTCCCCGGCCTTCGCAGACGCGTCTTTGCTCTGCTTCTGGGAGGGCAAGGGCTTCTGAGAGCTCGCGGAAGTCGCTGTGCACCGGCGAGCCCGTGGCTCTCAGTCTTTCCGCGCTCTGGTGCCCCTGCGCGACCAGGGCCACGGAGAGGCCGAGCGCGCAGCCGACCTCGGCGTCGTGGTCCGTGTCGCCGATGAGAAGCGTCTCCGTGCCGCGGAGGCCGAAGTCCTGGAGGAGCTCCTTCCCTCGCAGGACCTTCGAGTCGGCGAGGCGACTCCCAAGGCCGTAGACACCGGTGAAGTGGCGATCGATCCCCAGGCGCTCAATGGCAGCGCGCAGGGCGCCCTCCTCCATTGCTGAGAGGACGAACTGCGAGAGGCCTGCCCCGCTCATCGCCTCGAGAAGCTCCACCACTCCCTCGTGAAGGGAGCACTCCGGGAGGCCGGGCAGGTACGTCTCGTGGAATCCATCGGCCAGTCCTTCCAGCGTCTCGACCTCGAGATCGAAGCCGAGCCTCCGGTAGTACTCGGTCATGGGGAACCCGAAGACGGCGCGGTAGGAGTCGACGGTCAAGACAGGAAGCCCTCGGCGGGAGAGCTGCGCGTTGATCGAACGCACGGCAAGCGCCGTGTCGTCGACCAAGGTCCCGTTGAAGTCCCAGATGACGGCGCGGAGGCCCTCGAGGATCATCTTCTCCTTCCCCACGTCCGTGGCTGAGAACATCATCTCCCAGCGGATGGCGCGCCGCACGTTTCGGCACGGCCATTGCCCACTCCGCCAAGGTGGGGTAGACTGATCCCGGCGCTCGACCCGGAAAGGGGGATCGAGAGGAGGGATGCGTGGAGAGGAGATTCACTCTCGAGTACTGGTCTGACGAAGGCTGGTACGTCGGCCGGCTGAAGGAAGTGCCCGGCGTATTCAGCCAAGGGCGGTCCCTCGTCGATCTCGAAACGAATGTCCGCGATGCGTATCGTCTCCTCATGGAAGCAGAGGAACGCTCCGTCGGCGTCCCGCCCGTTCACGAAGTCGAGATCACCGTCACACCTTGAAGCGGGGTGACCTCCTGCGCGAGTTGCGTGACGCGGGTTGTAGACTCCTTCGCCGCGGAGGGCGCCACGACCTGTACGTCAACCCCACAACAGGGCGGAAGGCCCCTGTGCTGCGGCACGCGGAGATCAGAGAGACTCTCTGTGCGCTGATACGGAAGCAGCTCGGCCTCCCGTCGCCACGCGGCCACCATTCCTAGCGGCTGGCGCTGCACCTCGCTTTCCCGCGCTTTCCCATCGCCAGCCGCTGGGCTCCCTGTCTCCGTCAGCGTTCGCGCTCTCGGAGGTCTCCCATTCTGCACGGGGATCCGCACTCCCGCGGAGCCTCCAGCAACTCCGCCGTCAAGGGCGCGTTGTGGCCTCCGTCCGATTCGTCTCGCAGCGGGCGGAGGATAGAATCGCGCCATGGAGGTGTCCATGTCGCGAAGGCTTCCTCACCTTCTCATCGAACCGGGCGAGCTGCCCGAGTACCTGCTCGTTCCTGGGGATCCGAAGCGCGCGGAGCGGATCGCCGAGAGCCTGGAGGGCGCGGTGCGCGTCGCCGCGAACCGCGAGTATCTGAGCTTCCGCGGCACGTACCGCGGCGTTCCGGTCGGGGTGACGTCGGTCGGGGTTGGGGCGCCGGGGGCGACGATCGCCTACGAGGAGGCGATTCGGGCTGGGGTCAAGACCCTCATCCGCGTCGGCACGGCGGGTTCCCTGTCCGACGACGTTCACACAGGGGATCTTATGGTCGTCTTGGGTGCCGCGCGCGGAGAAGGCGTGTCGCGCCAACTCGTGCCGATCGAGATGCCGGCGATCGCCGACCCCGACGTCTCAGCCGCCTTGTGGGCGGCGGCTCAGGCACACGAGGGACGGACCCATCGCGGCATCGGGCTTTCGGTCGACGCGTTCTACAGCGGCCTCGTCGATCGCCAGTTCGAGACCTACGCCGCGGCAGGCGCGATCTCGATCGAGATGGAGTGCTCGGCCCTATTCATCGTCGGCTCGCTGCGCCGCGTGCGGACCGGGGCGATCGTCGCCATCGACGGAGACGCCCGCGCCGCTGCGTCGGGAGACCACGACCCGCACTGCGACGTCGTTCGGAAGGCCGTAGACCGAGAGATCCGGATCGCGCTCGAGGCCGTCGTGCGGCTCGCGTCCGCCCCGTGAACCCTTCGCAACGAGCCGTCGCTGCTTCAAGACCAGACCGAGAGAGGGCGCCTGGACCGCCGAGCCGTGTCTCTGATGCCCCGGCGACGGACCGATACCGGCCCTGCTGGAACAGGGAGAACGGCACTCGTCCTGCACCGTTGCCTCGCTCGTGCTACTCTGCGGAATAGGAGGAGGATATCGGTGCACAGGGTCAGCAGCGTGAAGGTCCTCAAGGGCTACCGCCTCGACCTTTCCTTTGTCGACGGGACACGGGGAACTGCCGACCTCTCCGGATTGCCTCGACGAGGCGTGTTCGCGCTGTGGGACGACTACGCGGAGTTCGAGAAGGCCAGGATCGGAGACACGGGCGAGCTCGTGTGGTCCGATCGAGTCGACCTCTGTCCCGACTTCCTCTACCTGAGAGCCACGGGCAGGAAACCCGAAGAGGCGTTTCCGGGCCTGCGGCACGAGCTCACGCATGCCTGAGATCTCGCGGTTCTTCGGAATCGTGATCAAGATGTTCTGGAACGACCACCATCCGCCGCACTTCCGCGCCTTCTACGGTGACGAAGAGGCGCTTGTCGACATCACCTCCTTGTCCCTGTTTGCCGGCCATCTCACTCCACGAGCGTTGGGCCTGGTCATGGAATGGTCCGCGCTCCACCAGCGGGATCTCCTGGACAACTGGCGCCGGGCCGGAGAGCAAGAGCCATTGGAGAGGATCGAACCGCTTCGCTAGACCCACGGCGACCAGGGGGATGAGCGGCGTTCCGATGCAAGAAACAAGAGTTGACCCCAGTGAACCACAGGAGAAGCGTCCGCGCCGCTAGCTGCGGGGCGGGGATTGACTCCGACGGTAGCATTATGCTACCATCACGGCATGAGTCAACCCGTGAAGCTTTCCAGCGAGCTGGTCGTCGAGGCAAGGCTGGCCGGTGAGGTGCTCCAGCGCTCGATTGCCCGACAGGTCGAGTTCTGGGCAAGGCTCGGACAGGCCGTGGAACCTTTCCTTCAGGGCCGCCAAGTGCGGGCGCTGTCGCAGAACGCTCCCGCGAGCTTGCTCTCCGCATGCCTCGAGTCCGTCGACTCGCCGGAAGGACGTCAGCGCGTCGCAGACTTCCTGCGGAGCCAACCCTATCCGCACTACGAACCGGCCCCGCGTGCCCGGGGGATGCTCGTCCGCATCGAGGCCGACGGCCGGCGCACTGTTGGGCGGTTCGTCAACCGGCAATTCCAGCCGGCCAAGGTCAAACGCCCCAAGACGTGACGCATCCCCTCGACGAGCGTCCAGTCATCGTCGCCCTCGCAGGGCCGAATGGTGCTGGCAAGACCACGTTCTACTACGCCCATCTCCGCGAGACGGGTCTCCGTTTCCTGAACCTCGACGTGCTGGCCCTCGGCCTGGACCTTGATCCGCAGACTGCCGCGGAGATGGGGAACGCTCTGCGTCGGGAGCTGTTCGAACAGCGCGAGAGTCTCGTGTTCGAAACGGTCTTCTCCGACCCTGTCGGCGACAAGCTCGCCTTCCTGCGAGAGGCGGCGAAGGCGGGCTACACGGTCCTCTTGTGCTTCGTTGGGATCTCCGGTCCGGAAGTCTCGGAGGAGCGCGTGGCAATGCGCGTCTCTCAAGGCGGTCATGATGTGCCTCGAGAGAAGCTGACCGCCCGATTCCCACGCACGCTCGCCAACCTCAAGGCCGCGATCCGCGAGCTTCCTCACGTGTGGATCTACGACAACGACGACCTGCAGACTCCCTTCCGCCGCGTCGCTCGATTCGAGAACGGCCGGCAGGTCATGCTGGCGAAGCCGATTCCTCAGTGGCTGCGCCCGCTCCTGCCAGAGAGCAGCATAGGCGCCCACGCAAGCGGAAAGACGTGACCCTCTCCCCTCCAGGCGTGCTCGACCTTGGGCTTGAGACCTACGCCGCGACGGGCACGCTCTGCGCGTCGGGGGTCTTGCCTTCTGGTGTGTGTCGCCTACTCGCACCCGCCTTGCGTCCGCCCGGTCCTCCGTCTTCGGAACCTCCGACCCTCAACCCCACCGGACAGTTGACGACGCTCGGGAAGCTGCTGCTGGCTGACCCTAGAGGCAAGCGCCTCATGGGCTCCGCGCGAGCCCCGTTCAGAGACGAGCCTTGTCCTAAGGGTGCGGTGCTCGGTACTCGACGCCCTCGAGTCCGCTGAAGTGGGCATCCTGAGTCCAAAGGACCGCATCTTGCGAGCGCGCCGTGGCAAGAATGATCGAATCAGCCAACGAGAGTTCTTTGTCGATGGAGATCCGGGCGGCCTCGAGAGCCAGGCCGGCTGAGAGATCGACCACGCGCCCCTGCAGCAGGGTAGCGACCGCATCGAACGCGGTGCCTTCCCCCTTGAGCTCGAATGTCCGCTTGAAGACCTCGAAAAAGGGTGAGCGTGGGCACCGCAAGCTCGTGTGACGTCTCGATGGCCTGCGCGAACTCGGATGCGTTGGGTCCGTCGCCGAGATACTCGAGCCAAGCCGAGGAGTCGACGACGTTCATACGCGATCCTCTTCGTCACGCACGAAGCTCGTGTCCAGGCCGCGCAAGACACCGCGGAGCTCCCGGGCTGGGCGGACAGGGATGAACTCAATTCGGTTGCCATGGGCGATGGCCTGGACGTTCTGGCCAGCGACGAGCTTGAGCCTCTCCCGGATTGCCTTCGGGATGACGACCTGGAACTTGGGCGAGATGGTCACGGTCTCCACAGGCATCTCCTTCGTGCTACGACCAGCGTATCGATGTGACGAGCGTACTACAATGAGCGCCGCAGGTGAGCCATTCCCGCGCAGAGGTGCAGCTGGATTGGAGACGGGTCTTGTCGCCTTTCCCACAGGCAGAAGAGAGTGTGCGAGCCGCTGCGGCACCCATCCTCAGACTTGCTGAGAGCCCACTCGGGCCTCTCACGATCCCGCCCATCTGCTCCCCACCAAGCCGTCCGACCCTCATTGGCCCCTCGTGCTCGATACTGAGTTCCCTCGCTCCGCCCTGGAGCTCTCAGTTCCGGGCAGGTGACCCGCACGAAATGGCCTTCGCGACGGCGCCACCGGGAGGCTGGTCGTGAGAGCTATCCGGAACGGGAAGGCAAGCCCTCAGCTCAACCGCCCGTGCGAAGGGAAGTTGAGCATCCTCTCGCCGAGTCTCTTGACACGCGAGACAAGACGTGCATAATAAACGTTTAACTAAACGTTTCGTTGACGTCGCGAGGTCAGATGAGCGCCACCATCAAGGATGTAGCGGAGCGGGCCGGAGTATCGATCGCTACGGTATCTAATGTCGTCAATGGCAGCCGTTTTGTGAGCGACGACCTGGCGGAGAAGGTTCGCCAAGCGATCGCCGAGCTGGGCTATCAGCCCAATCCCTTAGGAAGGGCCCTTCGGAAGGGAAAGAGCTTCACCATCGCGCTGATCCTGCCCGATCACAGCAACCCGTTCTTCGTCCAGGTGGCGCGAGGCGTGGAAGAGCAGGCAAGGCGCCGAGAATACGGAGTGATCACCTGCAACACGGACGAAGACCCCGAGCTTGAAACGTTCTATGTTGCCTCGCTGCTGAAGCGCAAGGTGGACGGATTCATCGTCAGTCCGACGTTCCGAGGCGGGGAGACCCTCCAGCCCCTGATCGCCCACGGAGCTCCGCTGGTGGTCGTCGACCGCTACATCGACGGGATGAAGGTCGACGAGGTCTTCTCTGACAACGAAGGCGGGGCCTACGAGGCGACGGAGCACCTGATCTCGCTCGGACACCGGCGGATTGGCCTGCTCGCAGGCATTCCCGGGATCAGCTCGATCGAGGACCGCGTGGCGGGCTACAAGCGAGCTCTGGCGGAGCACGGCATCCCGGAGGACGAGAGCCTCATCGCTCAGGGGTGCTCCCAAATCAAGGAGGGGGCTTCGTCGACGGAGTCGCTCCTGAAGCAGCGGGGCATCACCGCGATCTTCAGCACGAACAACATGATGACTCTCGGGGCCTTGCAGTGCTTCAAGAACCGGGGAATCCGGTGTCCGGACGACGTGTCGCTCATTGGCTTCGACGACTCCGAGTGGGCGTCGGCGTTCACCCCGAGTCTGACCGTCGTCGCACAGCAGTCTTACGAGATGGGCTACTCCGCGGGAGACCTCCTGTTCGAGGCGATCGCTCGCGGAAAGGGTGAGCACAAGACGCGGGCCATCAAGCTGCAGACCGTCCTCGTTCCTCGAGAGTCAACCGGAAGACCGTCTGCGCCAAGACCGAGAAAGGAGGTGCACAGATCAGCAATCTCGAGGGAGAAGAACAAGAAACCAGCAAGCACCAAATCGGGCACAAGGAGGCCATCCCTATGAAACGATGGATGATTCTGGTCATGTGTGCAGTGCTGGTCCTGGCGGCCGGCTTTGGGCTCGCCGCGAAGACTTACAAGATCGCGTTCATGCCGGGAATCGCTGATCCCTTCTACTTCACGATGGAAAAGGGCGCGAAGGCGATGGCGGCGAAGCTCGGAGCCGACAAGGTCGAGCTGATCGTCGGGCAGTATCCCGCCACGTGGGGCCCGGATGCCCAAGTCCCGTTCCTGGATGCGTTGATGGCGCGGGGCGACATCGACCTGTTGTTCACGGCGCCGACGTCAACGCAGGCCCTCATCCCCGTCCTCAAGAAGTACTTCGACAAGGGAATCCCCATCATCACCGTGGACACGTACCTCGGCGACGGGGACTACACTAAGACGTCGGACTACAGCTTCGCGCTCTCCTACATCGGAACGGACAACAAGCTGGGCGGAGAGGTCGTGGCCGCGCAGCTCGCGGTCCTCTTGGGCGGCAAGGGGAAGGTCTTCCTCGAGAACACCAACCCCGACACGTCGAGCGTGATGGACCGCGAGCGCGGGTTCCGCCAGGGACTCCTGGGCTTCCCGCAGATGGAGCTCGTCGGCGTTGAGTACTGCCTCGACGTCCAGGAGACGGCCCAGGCGCAGGTCGCCGCCGCGCTGCAGAGGAATCCTGATCTCGCTGGGGTCTTCGGCGTCAACGTCTTCAGCGCTCAGGGCGCCCACGCCGCGGTCGCCGCGGCCGGCTTGAGCGGCGTGGTGAAGGTCGGGACCTGGGACGCCACCGCGACGCTGATCGAGGCCCTGAAGGTGGGAGAGGTTGACTTCATCCTCGCTCAGAAGCCCGCGGAGATGGGCTCGCTGTGCGTGGACTGGGGATATCGGTACCTCGCCTCCGGGAAGACTCTCTCGGTCCCGAAGAAGATCGTGCCGGGTTTCTTCGTGTTCACGAGGGATAACGTGAACAGCCCCGACGCGCAGCAGTACATCTACAGTAAGTAGTCCGTGGCTAAGCGGGGTGACGGGGAGCCTTCCCAACGGCTCCCTGTCACCCCATCTCACGCGCTTGACAGAAAGCCAGACTGAGGCGTAGAAGGTGGGTGCCATGTCGCCGGCAACAGAACGAAGGAGCCGCCGGGTGCTCGTCCGAATCGGCAGGAATTGGTCACTGCTTGCTCTCTTCCTGATGCTTCTCACCTTCAGCCTGGCCGGGAAGGACTTCCTGAGCCTTGCCAACTACTCGAACATCCTGCTCGCCTCGGTGACGCTCTTCTTCCTCGCCGCCGGGGAGACGTTCGTCGTCGTGAGTGGAGGAATCGACCTCTCGATTGGCTTCGTGATGGGGCTCGTATGCGTCACGAGTGCGATCGTCATGCGGGACTTGACCGCAGCCGGCGCCAGCGCGCTCGCGAGCATCTCAGCCGGGGTAATCGTGGGCCTGATCTTGAGCCTGATTCCCGGAGCGATCAACGGACTCCTCATCACGCGATTCCGCGTCCCGCCGTTCATCGCCACTCTGGGGATGTGGGGGATCGCCAACGGTCTGGCGTGGCTCTTGTCCGATGGGTTGCCGATTGCGTTCCTTCCCTCAGCGGTACGCAAGATCGGCACGGCGTTCATCGCCTACCACTCGCCCAAGACCGGCCTCACGCTCAGCCCGCCACAGCTTGCGACGCGCGAGGACATCCTGGGGCTCGCAAGGATCATTCCGATTCCCGTGCTCGTCGTGGCGATCGTCCTCGTCGTGCTCGCCTTCGTGCTCGCGAAGACTCGTTTCGGGCGGCACACCTACGCCATCGGCGGGAAGATGGACGCCGCGGTCCGTGCCGGGATCGATGTGAACCGCCACCTGCTCAAGGTCTACATCCTCTCCTCGTTCTGCGCCGGGTGCGCCGGCGTAATGCTCGTCTTCCTCCTCAACACCGGCATCCTCACCCAGTTCACCTCGAACTACGAGCTTCTTTCCATCGCGGCCGTCGTCATCGGCGGGGCGAGCCTGACCGGCGGGAGAGGGAGCATTCTGGGCACGGTGATCGGGGTGCTCCTGATCGGAACGTTGAACAACGGCTTGATGATGCTGGGCCTGCAGATCTTCTATCGGTTCATCGCGATCGGCGTCATCCTGATTGGCGCGGTGCTCATCGATCGCTCGTTCCCTGAGCTGCTCTACGCGGACTAGATGATGAATCCCAGGTTCCGAAGCGTCTTCATCCGGGTCATGCGGCGCTGGGTGTTGATCTTCCTCGGGTTCGAGGTCCTCGCCTTCTCCCTCCTGGGAACGAACTTCTTCAGTCTCGACACCCTGCAGAACATCCTGGTCTCGTCGACCATCGTCCTCCTCCTCGCCGTGGGAGAGACGTTCGTTATCATCACCGGCGGGATCGATCTGTCCGTCGGATTCATGGTCGGGTTCACCGGCGTGGTCTGTGCCAAGATCATGGTCACGCTGCAGGCGGCCGGCTCGACCCAAGCCCTGGCGATCGCGGCCGGAATCGCGGCCGCCCTGGTGGTGGGGCTCCTCCCGGGCTTCATCAACGGGCTCCTTGTCGCCCACCTGAAGGTGCCGCCGTTCATCGCGACCTTCGGGATGTACGGAATCGCGTACGGGTGCGCCGAGATCATCTGCAACAACGTCCCCATCCACGATCTGCCCTCAGCCGTGGGCCCGATCGGCCACGGCTTCCTCTTCTTCTGGCTTCCGGGAAAGATGTTCCGCGTTTTCGTTGAGCCGACAGGCCTCAGCTCTGTAGACTTTCAGCATCTCATCTCGATCATCCCCAACCTCTCCGTGCTGGCTCTGGTGTTCGTTCTCGTCTTCGGGTTGATTCTGGCTAAGACGCGGTTCGGGCGACATACCTACGCAATCGGGGGAAACATCGACGCGGCGGAGAGAGCGGGGATTGACGTCAAGCGGCACCTGGTGAAGGTCTACATGATCTCCTCGTTCTTCGCGTCGCTTGCCGGCGTCTGCTACGTCCTTCGCTACATCACCGGGCGCGCCCCCGCCGGGAGCGCGCAGGTCCTTGACGCCGTGGTCGCCGTGGTAATCGGTGGGGCGAGCCTGTACGGAGGGAGGGGGTCGGTCTCCGGAACGTTTGTCGGGGCGATGGTTCTCACGACCCTGGTGCTGGGGCTCGCCAATCTGGCTCTTCCCACGTACTACTCGTACATTGCGGTGGGATGTATACTCATCTTCGCAGTGCTCATCGATCAGTTCTCTCCCGAGCTCGTCCACAAGGAGGACTGATGTCCATGGAACCGATCCTCGAGGTCCGCAACATCACCAAGCGTTTCGGCGGTCTCGTCGCGGTCGATAACGTCGACATGAAGGTGTATTCCGGCGAGGTGGTCGGGCTCCTGGGCGACAACGGCGCGGGCAAGTCGACCTTGATCAAGATGGTCTCCGGGGTCTACCGCGCCGACGCGGGCAAGATCTTCTTCGACGGAAAGGAAGTGAAGATCGACAACCCGATGCAGGCGCTGAGGATGGGGCTGGAGACGATTTACCAAGACCTCGCCCTGGCGGAGAACCTCGACGTCTATTCGAACATCTTCCTCGGACGCGAGAAGCTGAAGCGATTCCTGGGACTGGTCAAGGTCCTCGACCACGGGCACATGCTGGCCGAGTCGAGGAAGGTCCTCAACCGACTGGACATCGAAGTCCCGTCGCTCCGCAACCGGATCCGTACTCTATCGGGAGGCCAGCGGCAGGCGGTCGCCATTTCGCGCGCCATCTACTGGAACGCCAAGTTCATCATCATGGACGAGCCGACCGCGGCTCTCGGGGTGGCCGAGCAGAAGAAGGTTCTGGGCCTGGTGAGGACGCTGAGCTCGCAAGGGGTGGGGATCGTCATCATCAGCCATCAGCTCTTGGACGTCTTCTCCGTGGCCACGCGCCTCGTCATCATGCGACGCGGGAAGAAGGTTGCTGAACGGATCACGGCGGAGACGTCCATGGACGAGGTCGTCGGCTTGATCGTCGGCTCTGTTCCCGGTGACCTGGCCAACGCCAACGGCGAGAGTCCGAAACCGAGTGCCGTCGGGCCTGTCATGACGACTAGCTCGCGATCCCGACCGCACCAAGAGACCACGAGGAGGCGACCGCACTAGACTCTAGAAGGCGGCGACAGTCGCAGCGCTCCCCACACGATGGGAGGAGACCGCCCCGATCAGCCGGACCCTACAACGAGGAGGCTTGTTGATGAAACGCTCGCAGGTCAATGCCCTCATTCGCGATGCCATCGCGTTCTTTGAGGCACATCGGTTCTACCTGCCGCCGTTTGCCCTTTGGACGCCCGCCGACTGGGCCACGAAGGGACCTGAGATCCAAGAGGTCCTTGATCACGAGCTCGGATGGGACGTCACCGACTACGGCCGGGGGAGCTTTGACACGCTGGGCCTCCTTCTGTTCACCTTGCGGAATGGATCCGCGGCCGACCTCAAGCTGGGAAAGGGGAAGCTCTACGCGGAGAAGGTGATGATCAGCCGGTCCGGCCAAGTTGCGCCGATGCACTTCCACTGGGCGAAGACCGAGGACATCATCCATCGCGGAGGCGGTCGCCTCATCCTCGAGCTCTATCAGGCCGACGAGCACGGCGCGCTGAGCCAGGAAGACGTCTCCTTCAACATGGACGGGGTGTCCCGCCGCGTGCCGGCGGGACACAGGGTTTCCCTGGCGCCTGGCGAGAGCATCACCCTCACGCCGGGGCTCTACCACGCCTTCTGGGCGGAGGACGGGGCGGTGCTCGTCGGAGAGGTCTCGACTGTCAACGACGACCACCGCGACAACCGCTTTCACGACCCGATGGGGCGCTTCCCGGCGATCGAGGAAGACGAGCCCCCGCTTCACCTCTTGGTCGGCGACTACGCGGCCTACGTTCATCCCCGGCCGAAGGGCCGCGCCTCCGCGCGCAGCACCTAGCCAGGATGGACGTCTTGGTCGCAGGGGAAGCGCTCGTCGACTTCGTGGAGACTCCGTGCCGCGACGGCAAAGGCTTCCTCCCTCTGCCGGGAGGGTCTCCGTTCAACGTGGCCATCGGACTCGAGCGCCTGGGCGTTCCGACCGGCTTCTTGGGGCGCCTGTCGCGAGATCTCTTCGGAAGGATGCTCCGATCGACCCTCGAGACGAACGGGGTTGACCTGCGCTACGTGAAGGACGGAGACGAACCGTCGACCCTCGCCTTCGTCGTGCAGGAAGAGAATCGTGAGCCAGGCTACGCCTTCTTCGGCAGCGGCGCCGCGGATCGGGCGATCCGATTGGACGATCTTCCTGCGTCGTTCCCCCAGAGTCTCCACGCCATTCATGTCGGGTCGTACTCGATAGCCTGCGATCCGATCGGGCCGACCCTCACCGCCCTCATGGAGCGGGAGAAGGGACGGCGGCTTCTCTCGTTTGACCCGAACGTTCGCCCTTCCATGATCGGCGACCGCGCGACCTACCTGCGACGGCTCGATCACTGGGTGGAGCTCTCTGACCTCGTTAGGTTCAGCCGGGCGGACGCCTCGTTCGTCCTCCCGGAGGGGCGTCCTCGGGATCTCGTGGAGCGCTGGCTCGAGTGCGGGCCCGGGCTCGTCGTCCTCACCGCGGGACAGGACGAGATCGTGGGCGCTACGAGAAAGGCCTCGGTGACGGTCGGCGTGCCGCGCGTCCAGGTGGTCGACACCGTTGGCGCGGGCGACGCGTTCATGTCCGGCCTGCTCGCCTGGCTGCACGGTGGCGGCCGATTGAACGCAGAACGGCTCGCGGAGCTCGGGAAGGACGAGCTCACGGAAGGGCTCACGTTCGCGGCGAGGGTGGCCGCCATCACCTGTACGCGGCGGGGGGCGAACCCGCCCTTCAGAGCGGAGGTGGATCGATGGACCGCCACAAGACCCTAGCGCGAGTCGGCGATATCAGGCAGCTCGCGGGGATCGACCTCGTCGAGGCGATCGACGGCCCGGGCCGCGGGGTGAGACAGGCGCGCGTCTGGACCGGAGGAGGCCTCGACTTCGTCGTCCACGTCGATCGCGGGTTCGATCTCGGCCCCGCGGCCCTCCACGGCACCAATCTCACCTGGCACTCGCCGATGGGGCTCGTCCATCCTTACGCCTTCCAGGATTCCGCCGCCGGATGGGCATCGCGGTTCCCCGGCGGCCTCCTCACGACGTGTGGCCTAGACAACGTGGGCCCGGCGAGCGGAGGGCGGCCTGCCCACGGGCGGTGGAGCAACACGCCGGCACGCCTCGTCGCCGCGGAGACCCTCTGGAGGGACGGCCGGTACGTCCTCGAACTCGTGGGCGAAGTCCGCGGGGCGGAGCTCTTCGGCGACGACCTCGTGCTTACCCGGACGATCCGAACGGAGTACGGAGCGACCACCCTCACGATCAACGACCGAGTCGAGAACCGGGGTCATCGCGAGAGTCCGCTCCTGCTTCTCTACCACTGCAACTTCGGCTATCCCCTGCTCGACGAAGGGGACATGCTCTTCGTCAAGAGCCGCGTCACGCCCCGCGACGCCGAGGCCGCGCGCGGCCTGCCGGCGTGCCGCACGATCGCCTCGCCGCAAGCGGGCTACAAGGAGCGGGTCTTCCACCACGACGTCGAGACCGACGAGGCGGGCCTCGCCACCGTGGGGCTCGTGAACCCTCGCCGCCATCTCGCGGCGTACCTGCGCTACGAGAAAGCGAGCCTTCCCCACCTCACCGAATGGAGACAGCTCGGGGAAGGCGAGTACGTCCTCGGGCTTGAGCCGGGAACCTGTTTCGTGCTGGGCTTCGAGGAAGAGGATCGCCTCGGCCGCGTCCGCCGGGTTCGGCCCGGCGAGACGGTTCAGGCCGAACTCGAGATCGGGTTCCTCGCGACGCCCGCCGCAATCCGCGAGGTCCTCGGAGCTCCGTAGGATGATCCCTGAGGTGATCGTCGCGGGACACCTGTGCGTCGACCTCCTCCCGTCCTTTCCTGCCAACGGGAAGGGCCCGAAGCCCGGGCAGACGGCGGAGGTCGGCCCGGCCGGTCTCTGGCCGGGCGGCGCCGTGGCGAACGTCGGCGGGGCGCTCCTACGCCTCGGGATCGGCGCGGAGCTCATCGGGCTCGTGGGAGACGACTCGCTCGGGGACCTCGTGAGGATCCTCCTCGCGCGGCAGGCCGGGCGGCCGCTCCCCGGGATCCGCGTCGCCCTCGGCGAGACGACTTCCTACACGCTCGTCCTTGCCCGTCCAGGGCAGGACCGCGCGTTCCTCCACCACCCCGGCGTGAACGACCGGTTCCACCCCGCGGAGATCGATCCGGACCTGCTCCGCGAGGGGAAGATCGTCCACTACGGGTATCCCCCGTTCATGCCCCGGGTGTACCGCGACGGCGGGCGGAGGCTCGCGGAGTGGTTCCGGTCCCTGCGCGACCAGGGCTTCCTGACGTCGCTCGACTTGGCGTTTCCGGATCCCGATGCCGAGTCGGGGCGCACCGACTGGCGCGCGTTCCTGGAGCGGGTGCTTCCCCACGTCGATCTGTTCATTCCCAGCCTCGACGAACTCGAGTTCATGCTTCGAGATGTGCCGGCGCTTGCCGGGACCTCTCCAGTTGAGATGCCGGCCTGTCTGGAGCGCCTCAGTGGCCTCGCCCGGTGGGCGCTCGACCGCGGAGCTCGCCTGTTCGCCCTCAAGCTCGGCTCTCAGGGCATGTACCTGAGGACGGCCCCGGCGGAACGGCTTCCCGCAGGCCTGCGGCTTGAGCTCGATCCGCGTTGGGCGAACCGCGAGGGGTGGGCGCCGGCGTTCCGTGTGACGCCGATTGGCACGACCGGCGCCGGCGACGCCGCCGTGGCCGGATTCCTCGCCGGACTCCTCCGAGGCTTCTCCCCCGAAAGAGCGATCACCCTCGCCACGGCCGTTGCCGCCTCTTCGGTCGAAGCGGCAGACTCTACGAGCGGCGTCCGCTCGCTAGCCGAAACCATCGAGCGCATCGAAACAGGCTGGCCGCGGGTCTCGGGGGCACGTGGTTGGGAGTGGGACGGCTCGACCGGCGTCTTCCTCGGGCCAGACGATCCTCGCGTCTGACACAAGGGGGACCGACCCCTTCCTCTCGACCCGCCCGCGCGAACGGCTCGGCAACCCGCTCGCCTTCAGCTTCTTTGGCCAAACCAACGGAGTCGCACGGAGCCTGCGCGGCCGTCGGGCTTTCGCCGGCAGCGGCCACTTGGACCTTGGGGGCGCCGATCGAGTCCGGCGTTACTTGAGCCCTTCAACTCGAGAGAGGAGTTCACGGTGGGTCCGGTCGTCCATCGGAAGGCCAAGCGGCCGGAACGTGGGCCGAAGGTCACTCTCGCCGGATCGCGTGTAGGGATGGGTCAACGGGAGAGAATGGTTCTGAGCGGCCCTAGCTCTCCCGCACCTCGACCTGCTCCATCCGATCGCCCTCTTCGATCGCGAGGACGACGTCCTGGCCCTTCACGACCTTCCCGAACACGGTGTGCTTGCCGCCCAAATGGGGCTGCGGGGAACGGGTGATGAAGAACTGGCTTCCGTTCGTGTTGGGGCCGGCGTTCGCCATCGAGATCACGCCGGTTTCGTGCTGGAGCGGGTTCCCCGCCACTTCGTCGGCGAAGCGGTACCCGGGACCGCCGGAGCCGATCCCTGAGGGATCCCCGCCCTGAATCACGAAGTTCGGGATGACCCCGTGAAACGAGACCCCGTCGTAGAACCCCTGGCGGGCGAGGAAGACGAAGTTGTTCACGGTCTTCGGCGCGCGCTCTGGATGGAGATCGAGCTCGATCGTTCCCCTCCGCGTCTCGATCGTGGCGGTGTACCTCTTCTTCGGGGCGATCTCCATCGCGGGGCGCGATGCCCACTTCTTGGCCACGGCTCTTTCCTCCTCGCTTCGGGTAGAAACGGGCGCCCCGCGCTCGAGCTCCGCTCCGGAGCTTAGCTCTCGCGCGGGGCAGTCCTGTCAGAAACCCGCTCCGGTCGCCCTACGGATTCGGCCGCTCGGTCATGCCGGCGTCCTTCGACCTCATCGCAAGCGGCACGACGCCCGCCATGTCGCCGATGACGTTGATCAGCTCGGAGCCGGCCGGGATGACGATCTTAGTGTTGTTCTTGAGGGACCGCTCCAGGGCCTCGAGCTTCCTCAGGAGCTGGGCGTTTCCGACGAAGTAGGTGTTCGCCGCCTCGTTCACGAGCCGGATCGCCTGGGCCTCGCCCTCCGCCTCGAGGATCCTCGCCTGCTTGACTCCTTCCGCCTTCTTGATCTCCGACCGCTTCTCCCCGTCGGCTTGACGCTCGACGGCGGTGGCGAAGTCGAGGGCCGCGATCTTCTCGTTCTCCGCCTTGA
>Ga0315274_10003713_pt1 | contig 22681 bp, 20 predicted proteins | sample YL17G02_20_MG_FD_203700 | JGI IMG/M metagenome (GOLD analysis project Ga0315274, IMG submission 203700) | Sediment microbial communities from Yellowstone Lake, YNP, Wyoming, USA - YL17G02_20 | ecosystem: Environmental > Aquatic > Freshwater > Lake > Sediment | place: USA: Wyoming | collected...
CAACGCACTTAGCTATACTTCGCGTGCTTAATCAAAGCTGGTTTCCCAAGTACCTTGCACGCTGTCTCATAAATTTCGTGACTAATATGCTTAATAGTTTCAGCAAATACCATGTCGTATGGCATAGCGCATGTGCAGTAGAGGTCCGCTTCTTCGAATACCGGAGCTTTCTTGCGGTTAGCGTTTGTCAAACCGACCATGTACTGATTGTTTCTTGGATCCCAATAGACAAATGCCGTGTCGAAACCTTTAGGCAAACCTTCTGCAATTGTGACGACATTAACGAACAGAGCGCCAAATGAATCAAATCGGTTACCAACTTGTGCTGTCATGTTTTTCATACTCGTATCCCCCTTGGTTGTTAGTTTGAATCTATCCGATGAACTTTTCTGAAAACCGCGCCCCTCTTCACTAACCAGATTACGCACCAGTCTTCACAAGATACTGTTGAGCCAGAGAGTCAACTTTAGTCACACCACCAGGAATAGTGTCCGTATAAGGCGTAACTTGATATCCACTCACGGTATTCAACTGAACATTGCAAACACCCGTCACTGCATCTTCGTAGCTATGGGCGTTGTAGCTGGAAACCGCTGTCCAGCTAGAGAGGTAGAGAGACTGACCGCCTGTCGTCGTAGCAAAGTAGAACAGCTCGCTTTGGTAAACTGGGCGAGTGTTCAATGTACCGTTCCCTGTGCAGTTGCTTGATGCAAAATAGACGTTGCTACCTACGCTATTATTGGCAATACGCAGCTGGCCTGCACCGTCCGAAGAGAAGCGCATCATGAAGTAGCTGGCAGGATGTTCAACACTGGCAGTCCAGACGTCGAACTGAGTCATGTCCGGAGTGAACGCGATGATCTGACCTATCTTTGTAGCCGCATTGGTATTAGCAATGTTGGCATTCGTCAGATACCAAAGGCTATAGAGCTGAGCAGACGCACCATCGACACCAGCAGCACCAGCAGCACCAGCAGCACCAGCAGCACCAGTAGCTCCAGCAGTCCCGGCTGCACCAGCTACGCCGGCAGACCCGGTTGCGCCAGCCACACCTTGAGCACCTGTAGCACCAGTAGCCCCGGCAGCTCCGGTTGCGCCAGTAGCCCCTTTCAGGCTTGCCAGCGTAATCGAGCTGCCACCGCAGACGAGCTGAGTATCGGTCAAGGAGCAGCTTTGACCTGCGGCACCAGTATCACCCTTAGCACCTTGAACGCTTGCCAGCACCACAGGGGAGTTAGAGCACAGGGAGCTATCAACAGGATTAGCCGAGATCTGCTGGGTACCTTGGAACGTAACCTGAACGCAGGTAGGACCCGTGGTCAGGTTAGCGGTCACGTAATACTGAAGACCTTGAGAAGACACGGTAGCGGGGACATTAATGGTCGTAGTACCAGAAGAGACACCAGAAGCCGTACCAGGACCTGCGGCAGCACCCGAAGAAGGGGCAGTACCACAAGCAACCATAACAGAGTCCAGAACCATGATAGTAACCAGTGTGATGTTTTTCATAAAAGTACCTCCTAGAGAGCCTGTTTAAAAAAGAAGAACCCCCAGACCATCTGGCGGTTCAGGTTGCTGCCGAGCAGCGTTAGAGAAGTAGTCTTTGGTCTATACCTACTTATGCCACTATCCAGGTGCCTGTTTCGCATAAACGTCCAGAGGGGTATGCTCTTTTTAGGGCCCCCAAAGCTTTGCGGAGAAGCGCTGGACTCTAAACCCAGAGAGCCGTGTTCGATTCACGGTCGGGGCGCCCAAACGTTACGGAAGTCCAGTAACGGTTTATAACGTTACGAGTCTTCAGTAACATTTGGGCGCTTGTAACTACTTACGTTTAGGGCGAGATCTTTCGTAGATTTCGACCAGTAAAGATATGGGCCAGATAGCAGAGGCAAAAGATACTACTAGAGTCAAAACAACTGGTACAAACCTATCAGGCAGCATGTCTACGTTTGGGATATTGTTAATCCGCTCAATCTCTTTTTTGTCTAGTGTCATGGCTACGAAGACTATGTAGCCTAGGCCCCCGATGACATACATATAAATAAATTCTTGATAACTCATGATTCGACCTCCCCCATCTTCTTCAGCAGAACCAGGCACAGAGATATAGCAGTCTTCTTGACTTCCTTACGTTGTTCCACCGTAGCTTTATCCAGGGACTTGAGTGCAAACGCGCCACCTTGGTCGGTCACTTCCTTGATCACCACGTCTAGCGAGGCTTTAGCAACAGATAGGCCTAGACCTTTCAGTTCTTCTTTCGAAGGCTGGACTGTAGACCAGATCTTCTTAGCCGTTGCCAGTGTTTTACCGAGGTCAATCTCAGGGACTTTAGCTTCCGCCTTGGGGGCTTCTTCTGTTTCTTCGACTGTCTGCTTAGCGGCTGCTGCTTTCTTTGCGGGTTTAGACGCGGGCTTGACCGAGGGTTCCGAAATAGCTTCCATGACTCGCACGCCCAGCTTGGCTAGGTCAGCCATGGACTTCACTGTGATAGCCGGGCGCTTGTTAGACGACGGAATCTCGTGAGTCTTAACGGCTTCAGACTTTTCAGATGCTAGGGACTCTGTAGAACCATTGATGAAATACTCTTGCATAGGGTGTCTCCGACAAATACCTGTTTAGACACGAAACCACCATGGTTTCGATACATAAACTTATACCTGTTTAAGTACCCTAAATTATGCTAAAAAAGAGACCCAGATGGGTCTCTTAGTTTGGCTTAGTCAGCCTCGCTCATTTTAGAAGCTACGACCATGACTACCAACAGTGCAGCACGCAGGCCAATACCCGTATAGACGGTTTGGTGCTTGCGGACATGCGCAGAGATAGTACGACCGGCGCGACGGGCACGATCAGAGATAGGATTAGACTTTTTGAATAAGCTCATAATGGCTCCTTTGGTTAGCCTGTTTGGATACACAGACTTATACCTGTTTAGAGGTGGTAGTTTAGGGCGGGAGAAGGCTAAGCGGCACCCTAGGGTGCAGGGGTGGTTTATAAGGGGCTAGATCCTTCGGTCCTCAAAACATCGAGGAATTGACCGTTCAACTGATCTTTTTTCCTCGACATATTCGCCAAATACTCATCAACGCTCGTATCTGCCGGCGAGTCTCGGAATTTCTGCCACCAATTCTTAGGTAGCACCGAATGGTAGTTCATCACGCGCACATTGCGCTGGTCTTCCGGCAAGTCCGCATGGCTGCCGTAGCGGATACCCCGCCCGGCCACCTGCTGAAGCCGAGCATTGTGCCAAAATGGGTCTAAGATGGCCACGTCTCTGGTCCCGCGCAGGTCTATACCCTCAGAAGCAGCCCCGGACACCAATAAATTCTTAATACGGCCTTCGTTATAGTCCTCGACGACTTTTCTACGCTCAGCGTCAGTCATAGCCCCAGTAAAAGTACCGTAAGGTATATGCTCTTTTTCCAGTAGTTTGGCATATGGGTCTACACCGGCCCCAAGGAACGCGCTGTAGGTCAGTGCTTTATGGTCTGGGTTAGCTGCCGAAGCGTCTTTGAAGTCTTTTAGAGCTCTTAAAAACTTAGGCGAGGGGTTCTTGGCACCAAATAGCTCGGGGGCGTTACTTGCCAGCCTAGGCCCGGTAAGAAAGGCGTTTAGGTCAGAAGACTCCCGACGTGACAGAGGGAAGTTTGAGCGTATTTTAGCAGCTAGAACTGGGTTGGCTTTCTCCAAGATTGTGTTATAAACGTTTTCTTGTTCAGTAGACATAGGGACTTTGATGGTTTGCTCGGACTTTTCCGGGTAATTCTCTAAGCCTGGAGCGACATAGTCGACTTTCCCTCGAAAGGCCTGCCGTATCTCGTCGAGGTTTTTAGCTTTCTCGCGGATCCCAGGCTTCATGCCTCGAAAATACCTATTGATAAACCCAGGATTAATAGATTCTTCGGCAATAAAGTGCTTCTTAAAGGCCGTAGGGTCTAGGGGCAGGCTGCTTTCTGGGTCCAGAATATGGGCTAACGGCCCAAGTTCAGCTGGATTATTTTTGATAGGGCTGCCAGATAGCAAAATTCTCTTCTTGTATTTAGGGGCAGCCTTTAGAATCGCCTGGGTCCGCAGCGACGAACTTGTCCCGAGGCGTTGCGCTTCGTCAATTACCAGGGACGAGTCTTTGTTTTTTGGGGTCAACCCTTTGGAGGCTGCCTCGTAGCTCATGATCCGGCGTTTTTTAGAGGTCGTCGAGTACCGCTTCAGCTCTTTTTTGTAGTTTTCGCGTAATGCCGCAGGGACGACAACGTCCGCTGAGTCGCCTTCTGTGGCCGCAATGCTTGAAAGAGTCTTACCCGACCCCGTAGGGTGGTAGAGCAGCAGGGCAGGAGTCTTCTCTAGGCGTTTTTTGACGCGTTTTTGATGCTCCTGGAGCTCTACCCCCTCGTTGAGATCAGCCGTCTTCTCCGTACAGGCTATCGAAGGCCCTTCCCGGAGCTTACGAGACAGCATTAAGACAGGCTTTTTCTTCTCAGTCATGACGGTGTGCGCCTTAGCATATAGTCAAGCAGCGCTTTCATGCCGGGATTTTGGCTGAACTGCGCCAAGTAAGCCTCGCCGGCGGGGCTAGTGATGTCCGTGATCCCATGTTTAGTACGCATATAGGCACTGAATGCTGCCCAAGCAGCACCCGGGGTCTTGGTCGTAGGCCTTAAGACCAGAGCCCGGATCGCCGTAATCTCATCTTTCATAGACAAGGTCGCAATTGCCATGGAGTCCTCACAACTCTTGATATTCTCAGGTAATTATAGGCCAGATCGCGTAGCTAAAAAAGAGAGAAGGGCGGTGCAAACTGGCGGAGACCCAGTTGCACCACTCTTCTCCGAATCAACTGAGCCCGCTTTGAGGCATAACAGGCAAGCCAAGTAGCCGGCTCATACTACAACCTAACGCTTCACGCTTTTAATCACCCTTATCCCGGTAGACACGGCCTTACTTTTTCCGAGTATCGGTTTAGGGTCCACTATAATAGGCCTTAGAAGCCTACCGATACCCATCAGAATGTCGACAACAGATCCGTCAATTTTCATCCGTTCCACCTCAAGTACCCTACCTCTACGAAAAAAGTTATCAGATATGATATTAGGTGCATCCCCCTTTGTTAGGGGGATGCACCATAGCATCCAACGAAATTATCCAAGGAACTTTTCGAACATCTTGTCAAGCGTGGTAGTCATCTTCTCAGTGACACCTTCGAACATCTTCTCTTGCTTCTCGGCCAACTTCTTTTCGAAGTCCTTAGTAGTCTTCGCGATCTTCTTTTCCAGCGTCGACTCAAGCTTCTTCATCATCGCTTCTGGATCCAACTTCGACTTGCCATACTGATCGTCTGGAATCCCGAACCACAGAGTCCGGTAGACGCCATTGACAGTGATGCTGGTTAGCAATCGGCTGATTGCAGCTTCATGCTCAGCAAGCTTGTCATCTGGAAGCTTCCTGATGAATTTAAGGATGTTGTTCAACACATCATTGGCTAGCACTTTTGCGCGATCGTTGAAGACATTAAAGACGTCCCCAGCGAGTTCGCTGTTGTTGACCAGAAGGGATATCAAAGCACGGATATCTTGGTCACGTTGGCCCTTACCGCCTTTGTCTGAACGCACGATACCAATCAGATACTTCTTAACATCAAACTTAGAATCCGAATCGTCTTGGATCGAGGTCAGCGCCTTGTCGAAGAACCTGGCTAGCAGGTTACGATCGACTTCTGGTTTAGAATCATTGTTGTCATCTTCCAGCACTAGATTTAGAAAGCTCATGTTAATCTCCGTAATAATCCTGTTTTTGTAGAGTTGAATTGCACTATACAATTCACCCACATGTACTTATGCCACCTTTTGACCCCGGTTTTATGATCTGTAGCCCTAGTCTCCCAAGGGCTTGCGGGAGGGTAAAAAATGGTACACCCGAGTCCCTAATTACTTATGCCAGGTTCAAGGGCTGGTTTTATAGGCCTCGAGGCACCTGTATACGCGCTTGTTCAAGTGACCAAAAAGCCCTATAATTAAGCAAAGATAACTGTGCCTATCATTCAGAACGTCAGGGGATTTATGGATAGCCAAGCCGGCTCGCCGCAGCCTTCATCAAGCACCGCAGGGTTCACTAGGCCTAACCGGCCGCCGGCGCAGCCACTTATAGACCCTGCACTGATGGCCCAGGCCGCAGCTTCGATACCCCCAGAACTATCCAGCGCGGAGGCTCGAGCCTTGGCGACCGAGGGCATTAATGGTGACGGTGACGCAGCGCTGTCCGCCCAACAAGAGCGTGATGCAGCTAGGGCTAAGGACCCTGCGCTCACCTATGAGGACCGGATCAAAGAGTTCGGCATGTCGGTCCCGCAGGCACTCGAGATCATCGACAGCTTGGCTGTTAAGGGTGACTGGCGGGAGGATGTTCAAGTCTCCAAGACCATCTCGGCGACTTTTTCAACTCGGTCAGCCAGGTTTAACTCCTACCTAGCCAACCAGATCGACATTGCTGACGTAAAGAAGGTCGGCAAGCTCAATCAGCTTATGGTCGAAATGCAGATAGCAGGGTCTTTGGCTAGGTACGGTGAACATACGATGCCGGAGCTTCCAGATAACGCTCCAGAAGACTTATGGGTCAAGGCGCTGGATAAGCGCCGAGACTTTGTGCAGCTGTTTCCTTCGCCGGTCTTTCTTATGTTGGCTAATAAGTTGTCGAAGTTTGACGCCAAGTTGATCGTTGTCTTCTCGGAGGGATACGAGGCAAATTTTTAGGGTCCTACCGGGGAGCGTCTCGGACCTGGATGATGATGCATGGCATCACGCCGCCCCCGCTAGGCTCAGTCAAGGACCAATTGATCTCGGAGATGTTTGCACGCGAGCGTTCAATCGAGCATGAGTCTTTGCAAGCCATATCCCTTATCGTAGCGATGTCGGTCGGCGTCTCAGAGGAAAAGGCCAAGAACATCTTTAAGATCCTGGATGATCACCGAGCTAGCAAACTCTACAAGACCTGGTCGATAGACAAGAAGAAGCACGAGAAGAGTAAGTACGAAAGCGATCTACAATCGCTGCACAGGATGAATCAACTTAAGGCTAAAGCACCACCACCTAAAGCCGGAAGCAAGAAATAATGGCTGAGAAAAACGAATCACAGCAGATCTTGGAGCAGATTGCTCAGGCCCGCCATGATGCGCTTCTTTGGCAAACTCCAAATATTCAGTCGACCCAGACCCCCGAGAATTTCACGGGCGGAATCGTTCAGAATTATGCGACTCAAACTGGCGGAATCAATGTCCAGGCTATCCAGCAGCAGCAGGCTCTGGAGATGCAAGGGGCGATGGCTCAACAGATGTACTTGCGCTCCTACGCCAACGGCACACCCGGGGTCATGTCGCCGGTGCAGGCGCTGGCAAACCCAACAGCGGCGAACTATCAGCTCCAAAACATGTACATGCTGAACCCCTACATGGCAAACTTCATGGCTGGAAATGGCGGCGGTGGAGGCGGCGGGGGTATGAGCATTGCTCCGGCGTCGATGATGACCGCTCCATCGTACGGAGTGTTTAGAAACAACTTTGGCGGTGCGCAAGCACAGCCGACAGGGGCAGCGAGCCTCTTTCGAGATGTTGCGACTTTAAACAGCCTGTCGACAAGTAGACTAGGGGGCTTCGTTAGTCGTTCATTTGCACCGTACGAAGATCCGATCGACGAAATGATCGCCGCTCGTAGGCGTAACTTTAGGCGGGGAGAGAACCTCGCCGTAGGCAGCGTCTCAATCGGGGCAGCGGTGGCCAGCTTTGCTGCCGGTGGCCCCATGGGCTTGGCGATTGGACTTGGTCTGGAGCCCGCCGTTGACACACTCGGAAGTGCCTACTTTCAGCGCCGAGCCGAAACGGAGCAGCTCTCAGATATCTCAAAGCGCATCGCTACGGGGACTAACGCTACTGGGTTTAGGCACCGAGGGTTCTCGCTGCAAGAGTCCGCCCAGATGATGAAAGGGTTCCGCAAGGAAGCCGCAGCCAGCCCATACTACAACATGTCCGACTACATGCAGGTCATGGACGTTGGGTCTGAAAACGGCCTATTCATGGGCGCTGGCAACGCTCACGGGGCTGAGCGAAAAGTCAAAGACATGGTCGGGATGATCGATGTCTTTATGCGCGTGGCCGGCGATCCGGATGTCCGCTCCGCTATGGAGCGCATGGGTAAGCTACAGACGATGGGCTTTTCCTTGGGGCAGATGAACGGCGCTGTAGGGCACCTTCGCGCAGCAGCGAACTTGGCGGGTACTTCCGTCGATCAGATCATGTCCACCAGCGGCGCCTACGGTGCGCAGGCTGCGGTATCGATGGGGGCTTCGGCAGGCTTCGGTATGGTGGCGGGGGCGACTGCCCAAGGTGTCGTTGAATCTATGACTCAAAGAGGCACAGTCTCAGCGCTCAAGCTTTCTCTTGCCGGCGGCAAAGAAGGTCTTACCCAGAGAGTGACTCAGGGGCTTACCAACGAGGTCTACACGAACACCGCGCAGAACCTAGCTGCGTTCGTCAAGAATACGGGTAATGGCCTAGAAGTCGACCAGGCGGCGTATGACAAGTACCTGGCCACGGGAAAAATTCCCGGTGGTCACGACTCGCTGATCAAAAACGCTATGGCGAACTTAGGGCAAATAGCTCAGTCAGGTCAGATGGCAAACTACCTGCAACACGAGCAAGAGCTTACTGCCAAGCTGACAAACAACTTGTCTCCGATCCAGCAGATATCCTCGGTAATGCGAGCTGTAAACGAGACGAGGCATCATCTTCCTAGAATGAGCGAAGACGACGTCTTATTCATGAAGTTTGGCAACGAAGCCGGAGAATGGAAAGACATCCTGCACAATGCGCCACGCGAGCTATTAGCCCAGCAACGCGAGGTCATGGCGACTAAGGCGGTCTCTGCAAAGGCAAAGTATATTCGCTCGCAGTCTTTCTTTAGCCAGATCGGAACAGGTCTTTCAAGCACCTGGGAAAAAGCTGTAAATGCCGTCATACCCTTTGAAGCTATAGCGTCGTGGGAGCAAGCGCGGGCCACTGAGACCGAAGGCAAAGTGTTTTTACACGACCTGAACTACGGCGCCGCCGGTGGAGCAAAAGCCGACAGTCTGGCGAAGCTAGGGTACGGCAGAGAGGCCCCGGTTTTAGGGCCGCTGACTTCTACCGACCACAGGTCTCGGGTCTATGACACCATGAGCCAGAACAAAGAGTTTTCCAACTATCTAAGCCCTTCGCCGAAGCCCGGCCCACTCGACTCGGTATTTTACCAGAGGAGGGCCGTAGACCCGACTAGGCAGGAGCGGACGACTCGAATTGAAAGTCTCGAAAGATTCAATGCGGTACGCAATACGACGCCAGACGCAGTAGGCTCGGTAAACGACGTCGATATGCAGCATTACCGAGACAAGTGGTTTACAGGGAGCGGTACCTCGCGGTCTTTCAGAATAGACGAAGCAATGAAAGAGAATATCTCTCCATCGAAGTTGTCTTTGATTCTGAGTACGCTCTCTAATGCCGGCGGAGAAGATGCGCTGGCCTTAAGCAGCCACGAAGCAGCGGCTAAACTGGTATCGTCCGTGCCGGCGATGGAAGAAGCGAAGCGGCAAAAAGAAGCCCTTAAGGACCTAGAGAACTTTAAGATCACGCCTTCTGTCGCCACCAACATGGCTAACTTCGGAGCACTTCTTGCGGATCATGCTAAGAAGGGCAGCTCCTTAGATAAGGACAAACTAACCGCCCTAGAGCAGTCTCTTTTAGATCCGAAAAGAAATTACGACGCAGTGACCATAGGGAAAGCTCTTGAGAATGCAGGCGTCGACACATCGCCGGATTTGATCGAGAAGATTCAGTCTTCAAGGGCAGCGATTTATGATCAAGCGGCAAAAGATGATATTGGTCGTGGCGGTCTGCAAAACCTGCTTGGCAGCGCCAAGATAGGAAAAATACTTCTGGGCAGGGCTAATGAGGCTGGCGCAGCCGGGCAAGCTGCTATGGCGGATTTGCGCAAAGCCGAAAATGTTGCACCACCGTCTGCGTTTGCTGAGCAGTCCGATGTTAGGGCCTATCAGGAAGCTCAAAATACTCTGTCGCGCTCTTCCGCGTATGCGCAGATGTTTGCCAGCGGGAAGACGAGCGCTGCCAACGAAGATGAATTCTATAAAACATCTGAAGGTAAGGCAGCTTCCTCGAAACTGGATAAACTGAACTCTGCGGCCGATCAGTCTAACATTTTAGCTAGCACGACTAACCAAAACTTAGACCTAAACCCGCAGCTAAGTGAGAAGCAAAACACACGGCGTATGGCTAATGCACTTGATAATATTGAGACCTCGTTGGCAAACATCAACCGTCTGGCAAATGGATTCCTGCTATCTAGGCAGGCCTAGGAGTCTTTATGGCAAAGATCCCATTGACCAACATCGTCTTGCCTACTCCCGTAGAGTTTCTTCGCTGGATTACCCGTACGGAGCTTGATAATCAAAAAGCACTTAAAGACACGTCCGTGACGGTTTTACCGATCGTCAGTAAAGCACAGAGCTTGACTTCAAAGCAGGGCCTGATCATCACCACTTACGTGAAAGACACAGGCAATGGCTGATACGGTTACAACTAAGACGCTATCAAACGGCTTCTTTGGCGATGGGGTCAATAAACCCAATGTCTCAGACCCAATGCTTTATCGTCTGACGCCAAAGTACAATGACCCGCAGCAAGGAGCATATTCGCGCATCGCGCGCTTCTTTATGGACCCTAACCTGGTCACACAAATCAACTCGGCGTTTGGCTCGAGCGCCGGGTCATCGGGGGTCCAGCTCTCAGGTACGGATGCTGTCTTGCAACAGCTTACCAACCCCAACTCCGGTTACTTCGAATTCTTTCTACAAAGTGTCGATGAGGTTTTTAGTGAACGCTACCAGATCGTTGAAACGCTCGGGGATAACTACGCCGTATTTGGGTTGGGTAAAAAGCCCAGGATCTTCAACTTCTCTGGGGCTCTGATCAACAGCGTTGAGAACGACTGGCGCGTTAACTTTATTTACCTCTTTCAAAAATTTATTAGCATTTCGCAGCTTGCGAAGTTTGGCGGAACTTCTATACGAAACATTATCACCCTTAAGTATGATAGCGTCTTTGTGCAAGGTGCTGTCTTAGACTTTAGAACAGGGCTTCGTGCTGAGAACGAGATGGTTTGCCCCTTCTCATTCCCCATGTTGATCACCAAGTTCGACCCGACTGATTTGACTAAACTAGCTGCGGCAAACTTTCAGACCGTTCAAGACCAGAACGGGACGGCTAGTGTCGCTCAAGCAACGGGGGCGGGTATGCTGTCAAACAATGCAGATCAGAGTAGCGGCATTTCCCAGTCTGCCTTTGTGGACAATCTGATAGGCTTACCTAGAGCATGACACTCAACGTAACAGACACCATTGCCGCCTTCTTGCAGCCAGTCCCCTCGCTGCAATATCCCAACACGGCTATCATGCAGAAAGCCCTGCTTAAAGCGGCCGTAACAACCGGCAGCCAGTCACTGGCGGCGATCCGCTTGCTGTCTTTGCTCTTTGATTTGGACATCAGCGCGCTATTCCTAAAGCTGGTGACACCGCCGGACTTCTCAGCTCCAGACGCTGCGACCTTGGCGGCGACGACGTCAGTAAGTGCCATTGTGAACCAGATGGACCCGTACCAAAACATCATTAGGCTTTCGGTGGGGGAGGCACAAAAGGCTTTTCCAGCGCCGACCATTAGTATTCTAAATGACTACAATAATGAGAGTTCGCCAATCTACCGAGTCGGAGTGTCCATCTTTGTTATCTTAGGGCTTAACTTGCAGGGATAGTATGTCGACGACAGAAGTAAAACGCATCCATCTGACCTCCGGGGTCGTCTATATAGCCGGCTACGAGTGCCCGGTAAACGATATCTCGGTGTCGTTTGGTGCAGGCGTCATCCCCACAGCAACGCTGACTCTTCCGGCTTCCACCGAGTTAGTCAAGTTCGGCGAAGAAGACCGGGTACCAGTAGCCATCTTTTATTTAGACAACTGGTATACCGACGACGGCAAGAACGTGGTGAAGCCAACCATGAGACTGCTCTTTGATGGAGAGATCAAGGGCTGGTCGATCATGCAGACGACTGGCGGAGACATGATCACGTTTACGTGCATCGCTAACGTCAACATGATGAATAACATGTACGCGAACTTCCTGATCGGTGCGAACTCAGCCCAGGACACGATCAATCTGGATAACTTCTCAACGTCGACAGGGATTGTGTCCGGGTCGTTCAGGACGTTCCCGGTGATCCTACTCAATCAGGGTCTTTTCATTGGCAAAGACCAGCCCATTGAGAGGCCGTTTGATTTTATAGCCAATATGCTGCTGGCTATCAAAATCGGTGGATACCCGAACGACAAGGCTATCACCGATGCGGGGGCGTACACGAAGGATTTCAAAGCCAAGATAAATGCCAATGCGGCTACCCCTAGGATCGGGCCGAATGCGTTTTCCAGTTTTATCACTGGGACCGTGCCGTCCGCCGTCATGGGCTTCTTCGTCATGTACAACCACCGAACGAAGTTTGACAAGCGGTGGATCGCGACGCCGCTAGAGAGGTTCATCAGCACCGGCAACTCTTCTGGGGTAAACGACTCTTCCGTTTATAAACAGATCGCTGATCCTAGATTTGCGGTGATTCGCGAGGACATCCTGAACCGCGCACAGAAGAGGGCTCTGGAGTCTCTTTTTGGCTCTGGCGACTCGTTCATGAAGCTGCTGCTCACCTATTACTCGCTCAATGCTTACGAGATCATGATGCTACCCACCGCCCCCTATGTCGTGGTGGGCCTTCCCGCGACTGCTGGCGGCGGGGCAGGTAGCGCACTGAGCGCTGGCATCCCAGTAAACGGGTCATTCTCCTCGACTACCACGGAAGCTCGCCTGGGCAACTACATCTCAAAGCCAGTCTCACCGTTTGCTTTGCCGCCCGAGTGCAACATCATATTCCCTTGCATGGCCAACCAGACTCAGTACATGGAGTCCTACGACACGCAGGCGACCAGGACAGTCACAGGTAACCCGTTCTTGGACATCGCAGCGCTCAGCGGGGTTCACCCTTCTGATGACAAAGCAGCTAAAGCGGCGACGACAATAGCATGGCCCTACGACCTATTCAGGCTCGCCGTGAACAAGACAGGCTTGGAATTTAGCAGCGCTTTGCTTTATCCAGAAGAATACTTTAAAGGCCCGGTGCTCAACAACGCCACGATCCCTAGCTGGTATGTTTATCTGCAAGAAGGGGCCGGAGATCAGGATAAAGATAACACCAAGACTAGAGCTGACCAGAATAAGAGCGCTGCAAACCAGAAGCCAGTCGCTAAGCCCGTACTCCCTAATGCAGGCTCGACAGCCGAGCAAACGACGGACTATGCGACACAGGTCAACCGCAAGTTATTTTTGACACCTTCAGCTCGGCAGGAACTTTATCTTAAGTATGCAAAGTATTCGCACTACGAGGCTAGGTTCAGCCAGCGCCAAGGCTCACACGACCTGCTGTTTAACCCCTACCTTTTACCGTGCTACCCGTTCATTCGCTTTGACACGGGCCCCGCGCAACTGCATATGCAGGGCCAAGTCGTCCAGGTCACGCACCGACTCAGCGCGACAGCCGGGTCTTCGACTTCCGTGGGCTACGCTTACGGACGCACGTTTAAAGAGACTGCTGAGATTGTCATTGCCAGCTATTTAGATCAGCTCGCAAACTTTGCATCGTCTCCGGAGGGCTTTTACAATACCGGCCCAGTCGAACCCGTTATCGAGGTAGCCCAGCAGCTACAGCAAACGAGTAAAGCAGCCGCTTATTATAAACAGACCTATTATCAAACACCTAATGCTTCGACTCAGCATTCGGTGAATAAGAGCTACGTATTTGACTACGCAACGTATTTTTCGACATCGGCCTATAATGGCAATGTCATGCCGACTTCGACTCCTGTTACCAGTACCAAAACCTATACGGTGACCTTAGACCTTAAGAGTCAGAACGCAGACAATTTTAACGACTATAACGAAGCCATGAAAAGAGTCTCTCGGCCTATCTGCACGCTAGAGCAGTACATCTCGTTTATTAATGGCGGCAGTTCAGAAGCTTTTACCAGTGTGACGTCAGGAGTAGACGGCCTGATTCCTGCTGAAGTCTATGGGGTCTCAGTCCCTGTGAGGATTAGGGATTACTTGGCCGGCGATGACTCAGATGCGACCGAGGCTCTGGACCACTACATAGTCCCGACCGCTACGGGTAGTATTATACCGACTACGATTTACGACATGCGCCGTGACTGGGTAGCCCGCATACAATCATACAGACAAAAAGTATTCGGCAGGAGAATACAGTGACGCTTGAGAATCCTCTGAAAAATTACTCAGACGACATGGTGAAGTGGCATGCCTGGAAGGCAGACCCGACGCCTGAAAAGCTTTCCCATTTATTTAAACAAATGGAGCCGGTGTTATTTTCAGCGACAAAAATAAATCAGGGTTCTCTCGCTCCGGCTGTGATCCAGTCCGAAGCCAAGCTTCAAGCGCTTAAAGCGTTCAAGACTTTTGACCCCGCTAAAGACGTTAAGCTGTCCACGCACGTGCATAATTACCTACAAAAAGTAAACAGGCTAAACTACCAGTACCAAGAAATTTTTGCCGTGCCAGAGCAGCGGAGAATAAAGTACCAGACCTTCCAGAAAGCTAAGAGCGACCTGGAAGATTCACTACACCGGGAACCCAACGCCGAAGAGCTCGCCGGTCACTTGCACTGGTCCAGAGCTGAAGTCGGCAGGTTCTTGTCGGAGGCCAAGACGGAGTTCTCCGATGCGCAGCCTTATTCGAGCGACCTGGCTGCCCACGACACCGAAGGCGCCTCGGTGCTTTCCTACATCTATAATGACCTGGGGCCACAGGATAAGCTGCTGCTTGAGTACCGGACAGGATATAATGGTCGACCACAGCTAGGCAATCCGCAGATCATGAAGAAGCTCAATATGACGCAAGGCCAGCTCTCTTACGCCGTCAAAGATCTCACTCGGCGTATCGACGACGTCAAGAAAGGGAGGTCTGTGGATGTCTAGCGTAGATTTTCGGGCTTACTGTGAAGCTCGGTCTCGCGAAGCCGAACGCTTTGCGCGGGTCTACATGGGCTTTGAGGATGACCAGACGCCATTCACCGAGCACCTAACGATCGACCACTTAGACGCTCTTCTTACAGGCGCACTTACCCAGAACCTTCGCTCTTTGTACATGCGCGAGTACAGCGAGATGAGGGCATCGATGCGGGCGACTGCCGAGTCTCTAATGACCCGCAGAGACTACTACGTGCATGCCACAGCGAAGATGGCTGACGAAGTGACCTATCTGCGCAACGCCGTGTCGTTTAACGAGTCGCTTGGGACTTACCTACAGTCTGTCTTGCCTCAGGAGAATCAAGATACTTTTGACGCTCTTGAGAGCACGTACATAGGCCGAAAGAACGAAGTGATTTCCAGGATACAGGCCAACTCCGGGCTCAACGGGGAAGGTACACCGACTCCCGAGGAAGTCGTCAAGAATGCCATGCAGGGAGTGCCAGGGGTAAACAACAAGGGTGTGGCACTTAATACGACGAGGAGCACGTAATGGCAGGCGTCGTCACAGACAAGACTACTGCCACGACTGGTCTCGACACCAGCGTGATAGCCAACTACATCTTAAACGGCACGAGCCCGGTGCGCACGGGGCAGGGCTTAGCGAGCACTTTGGTCGCCGGCTTCGCCAAGTCGATCAACATGTTTTACAAGCTGCTTATGACCGAGAAAGGGTCAAACCCTCTGGACCAGCAAGAGGGCACCGGGTTTAGCAGTCTCTTCCAATCCAACATCACAGACATCGACACGCTCTACGTAGACGTGAAAAGTTACGTCAGTGATGCCTTTGACCAGTTAAACGCCATTCAGACGCAGGGCTTGGCTACGGCAGCAGAGAAGCTTACTGCCGTGGATATCGTAGCCTTTAAGACAGTCGTGCCGGGGACAGACTCGCCGGCTACAGGTCTGGGAACTTCGCTCAACGTTAGCTTGTCTTTTTATAATGCCGCCGGCGACCAATCGCCGCTTGAATTACCAAGTACGGTCTTGACTTAAGATCAGGGGAACCCGATGGCAACGCTTACAGTAACCCAGAGTGACCTCACTAATGCCGTGACGTTTCTCGACCAATTTTTGACGACGAATCTTCCAAAGTATGATTTCTCTCCGGGTACGGCCAATAGAGATATCGCCATAAATTCTATGGCGTACATCGTGGCATTTATCCGGGGTGAAGTCGCAAGCGTCAAAAGTAGCCAGTCGCTGCTTAAGCTCTCGTCTTTGTCCCCAGACGACAGTGTTGACCAGGTCGTGGATGAGATTTTATCCAACTGGTTTATCAACCGCAAAACAGGACTCTACGCCAGCGGCTTTGCCCAGCTGTCTTTTTCCAAAGATGACATCGGCGTCCTGGTGATTCAGCCCACGGATATTTGGACCAGAGGCGGCCAGACTTTCAAGATCAATACCAAGAATAGTGCAGCCTACGAAATACAGACGACCGACCTAGTCCAGAACACGGACAACCTTGGCGTTACATACTACACCGTGTCGATCCCCCTTGTGTCGACCACAGTCGGTAGTGCTTCGGAAGTCCTAGCGGGAAAATTCGAGAGCTTCCCTAATCTTTCGCCCTACCTCACCACGGTTCAAAACCTGGAACAGTTTGTCGGCGGGGAAAACATCGAGACGTCAACTGCTATGATTGCGCGCAGCACGACGGCGATTACCCAAAGAACTCTGGACACTCTTCCAGCCATCAAGACAAATCTTACTGACAATTTTCCCCAGGTGCTGGACGTCTACCCGATTGGCATGGCGGACCCTGAGATGATCCGCGACCTCATTGCCATCCCGCAGGGGTCTGGAAAGAGCATCACCATTCACCGAGGCTCCATGATGGATGCCTACATGAAGATGCCGCTGGAGTTTGGTCTTAGCTACGCAGCGGCCTTTCCCAGCAGCGGGGGACTACAGGTCCAAAACTATACGGTAAACTCTCTGGCGATCACTGCGATCTTGTTGCCGAGCTTTCCGATCTATAAAATCTACGGGGTCTACGACAACACGACGACCCCGCCGACATCGGTGCCCTTTACGACTGTGACGGAGAACCCAGAGCTGTGGAACACAAACAGACAGAAAATTTACCTGTCAGTCGACTCGCAGCACTTAAGCCAATACTTGGATATCGTCTACGACACGGTGACCGACTACGGGGATGTACAGGCCTACGTCGAAACCAAGCAACAGCGGATCATGGTCGCCGACTTACTGACTAAGGCCAGCTTTGGGCTCTACTTGCAATTCCAGCTTAACTACTACCCATCTACGACCAATGCCGTCGTCTCTGCGACCGAGGTGTTAAACCTACAGGCCTTTATCCACGGGCAAACGCTTGGTAAGCAGTTTTTAGTCTCGGATATTTTAAACCAGTTTGTGACGGACTACCCCGGCAACCGGCCGCAGTTGCCCTTTGTGGTCGTCGGGACCTTGCTCTTGCCCAATGGCCTGACCCTTACGATCAACTACCAAGACGAGATCACCGCACCGGATCGGTACGGCTACAACCCGCTTACCCCAACTGTGCTCACTCCGCTTTTCCCGACTGACGCCAGCCCCGTCGGGATGACGATTGTCTATCTCAAAGATTTGCAGGTCAGCGCGAGAACGCTAAGATACATCGTACCGGTCGGCAACATCACCCTGAACGCCCTCAGTTCGTAGTAGGAGCTTGTCATGGCATTAATCTCCCGGTCCACGGGCAGCATCATCTTGAGGGGGCTTAGCTCCTTCTGGACGAAGCTCTTTGCCGACACTGCTGTCTACGAGTCGCTCTACAGCGCAACTGAGGCCGCTCTAGGCGATGTCTACCTGGACTTGATGGAAGCGGTGCTCAGCGTCTCTCTGCGCAACACCCCGGTGTTCTCAAAAAGAGATTGGCAGCTGCTGCTGCTCAATAATACTGACCTCTCGTTTGACCCCGCAGTCTACTCGTTTGCAACGACCGGCAGGCTAAGCGTCCCGGTGACTTTGACCGCACTCGACCTATCCCCGGCCAGGGACAACGTCTCAGTCGAGATCTCGGATGCCACAAATTTAACGCCTACCGAGCGCATTACCTTTCCGACCTACGGGATCTACAACTTTGCTATCGTGACTGGTCAGCCCAACGAAGAAGGACTCTGGCTTCTTCAAGTACCGACCGGGTATACGATCTCAGACAGCGTGCAAGCACTTACGCGCCGGCTGATCTCAAATAAGAGAGTCGACCAGTTTACGATTGCAGCGCAGCCCGATCTTTCGGGCCTAACTTTGGCGGTACGTAGCAACCTGGTCAGCCAGGGCAACTGGAACGCCGCGACCGGCCTGCCAGCGCTACCGCCAGCGACTGGCAACGCCGGCGAGTATTACATAGTCTCTGTGGCGGGCACCACGAACGTCAACGGTAACTCGACTTGGGCTGTCGGAGACTGGTTGGTCTCAGACGGTACTGTTTGGCGCCGGGCTATAAACTCCACGCCGACGATTTACTTTAAGTACGGCAATATCATTTCAAATCCAGTCGTCCTACCTGCGGGGGCATACTCTACCCCGGCGAGCCTTTTAGCAGCGGTCCAAGCAGCAATCGTTGCGACGAACGCAACCATGGCCGTGCCCATGAATATTAGCGCCTCACTAGACGGCGGATACTTGGTCTTTACGGCAGACAAGGACACGTTCTTCTGGCAGACCAATACCGCCGCCGAGCAGCAAATATACGTGAAGGAATTCCGGTTTAAACTGTCGGCCGCTGTGCCGCCAGGCAGGGAGAGCCAATACCTGTGGAAGCAAACTACGCAGCTGCAACTACAGACGGCGGGGTATGCTCCCGCAGGCTCGGAGTACCGCTTCCCGATCGGTGCAAATACGATCGACGCCAAGTACATTTACAACGCCCTCTACCAGCCTGACGTGATCTTAGAGCGCCCACGGCATTTTAGGATTGCCAACGGCTACATCTATTTTAAAGACAATCCTTTCTCCTTGACTACCTTGGCATTTAGAAACTTCGGTAAGGGTGTTGTCCAGATCGCTTTTTGGCTGGGGGATGTCTCTGTAGACAAGATGACCCTGTACTACAACTTTGGGTACAGGTTCACCAGCGCCCAGCCGTCGTCGCAGGTGTACAAAAATCTCCTGGAAGGGATTTACTATTACTACACGCACGGCCCACAGGTAGAGCGGGTGATCTCTGCTCTAAACCTTATAGCCGGCATCCCGGTAGCTGTGGGTAACGAGACCGTATTGAGCGTCGACCCTCTGGGAGTGACCGTCGTCACAGACCAGAATACCTACACGTTTAACGTAAATACCCCTGCCAATGTAGCGGTCGGACAGTTTTTGCAACCCTTTGACTCTATGTCGTCGGCGTTCTCAATTGAAGACTACATAAATACGCCAGACTGGTTTAACAATTTTGTGATCCCGGCGTACCTGATCCCGGAAGCCCCTCTGGGGTATAGGCTTTCTACAGCTACGACCTTCATACCACTGGTGGGGGATCCGGGGTTCATCGTTGGAGATAGCCAGCCTGGGTCTCAGCAGCTAGACACGTTTACCATCACACCTATAGGCCTAAACAATTACGCGCTGACGGCTGATGCGTTCTTCGCTATCGAGAAAGACAATAACGGTATTGTCCACCTTGTTTATGTGCCAGTCGCCATTACGACTGGGGCGACTTCTCTTTCGGCGATGTCGGCATACCTGACCCTAGCGTCGATGCAGATCCACAGTAACCCTGTCAACTGCGCCGGGGCGACCCCGTACCAAGTGCTGACGACGTCGGTGTTTACGCTTGGATACTTAGGACAAAGCTATACCATCTCAGTCTCTCCGGCGGATACTGCGGGGTTCGCGTCGCTGGCTAGCTTGGTGACACTGCTGCAAACCAAGCTCAATACGGCTCTTGGCGCTGGAGTCATCCGGGTCTATCAGTACGCCGTGACAGGCTCGCTGGTCTTTATCCCAGCAGCTCCAAGCCAGATCACGATCTCTAACCTAAACATTTCGGCAAGCTCCGAGCTGGGCTTATTTCCAGCGTCGTCGCTTATTGGTATAACGATTAAAGAAGTCCAGCAGTCCTACCTATCGTTTACTTCTAATACAGTAGGCTCGACGTCTTTTATTGCCATCACGCAGATGAACTCGGTGGCTTTGACTTCTCTTTCGATGACGCCGTTTCAGGTCGGGTCGGGAGACTTTTTCGGGACGTCCGGTGACCCCAGCCCTGGCTGGAGTCTCATGAACACCTACCTCAAGTACAATACGTTTCGGGTCAAGTATAACCCGTCGGTCATCACGCTCGAGTCCGGCGGATTCTCGGTCGCTCAGATCGTGAGTTCTGGACGACCACTCTACACTGCACCCATTGTGCTACCAGAACTTCAGCTTCAAGATAGTGTCATCTCGACAGGTTTGACGGTCTCAGACCTCGACGCAATCCCCGCGCTTACGGGCGGGCAAGCAGAGATGGTCGACTTTCGGATCGTGCGCAAAGCCTCGGTCTACCAAGACACCCCGATCGGCATCTTCTGGCGCAAAGACGGCGTACCTGGTGATCCGCAGCGCTACGTTTATTACTACTCGGTGAATTCGAGTTTAGTGGTCACAGGCCTCTCGACAAATGGCGGGACTCTCACCTTTACGAGCACTGAGCCGGGGCTTCGCGATGTCAACCATCTAGTCGAGATCACCGATCTGTCTAGCATTAACGTCGGTGATGTAAACTATTTTAACAGCGTCGGTGTCTTCAACAGGGGCAAAGCCGTCGGCGGCATCACGGTCACGCAGCAAACGCTCAACACAGGGACGATCGGAGGCATTTACCCGGCTGACCATAAAGGCGCCATTAACGGGGCTCACTGGGTACAGGGCTTTGACAAGGCGAGCTTCTACGAGACAGCGACGCATGTCTTTGTGATCGACGCAGCAATGAAGACGGGCGGCATCGACCCATTTGCTTCCGGTGTCACCGCCGGAGACTTCATGACCCTGAAGAACTTTTCAGACCCACATAATAACGGCAAATTCGTCGTCTTAAATTATTTTAGAAACGTCCCGTTTCTAAAACAAAAGAACCTTCTTGGTCAGCCGATCATCGTCGACTTGGTCGTCTACAGAAATAATAAGTATGCTACGACGACGCAAGAAAACTACCTGCGTACGAACATTCCAAGCTTTGCAACACTGGCTTTTTCCCCCAAGGGTCGCCACCTCAACAATCAGTGGCTAGTCGTGCTGCCGGGCAGCGGCACACTTTCGTCCCAGGTCTCGGCCGTCACGGCGTCGACCACCGACGACAAAGCTTTGTTCCCCTTTACGATCACCTATAATGATGGCGACTGGGTGCCTCCTGCCGGGCCCTACTACGGCGGCTTAACGACCGACGGCGGAACCGGCGGAACCGAGACGATGTACGGAGATCTTTACAAGATCACCTGGGACGTCAATCCTGCACATGAAGACGAGGAAGCGCAGGGTATATACGCCCCAAGCGGCTACAGCTCGTTTGGCTTTATTATCGGCGACCCGCAAGTCTTTCTTCAGGACTTTTCAAACGTCATCAACAACTCGCTAAAAGCAGCTCTAGTTTTTAAAAGCATGTGGAACGCTGCGACGAACACGCCGTCTCTGCCTGCGCCGGCTCCAGGCAACTACGGCTGGTACTATTTTACGACCTTCCCCGGGAATACTGTCCAAGGCTCTATCACATCCTGGAACGTCGGTGACTGGGTCGTCTCAGACGGGACTCAGTGGCTCAAGTTTAACGATGTCGTCAGCGAGAGAGTGATCGCTTACCCGACGCCGAATTATTCTTACGACCAAGCTCTAATAGATGTTCAAGTCGGAGGTACCGGGTCGTCTTTTGGCTACGAAACTTACACGGTCGATCCGGACGCCGTAGGGTCTCTAAACCATACGACTGGCTGGAGAATAGGTAATGACGAGTTTGGTCGTCCGCTCTATGTCACCTACAACTCTTCTCTCAAGGTCGGGACGAACTTAAAGTCCTACGGAGAAGTGGCGTTCTGGCGTTCACTGAAGATTTACTTTAATCCGCTGCCTCCGGGAGACGACCGGTCAGAGTACCTAGGGCCCAATGGAACTACGGCGGTCACACAGACTCTTGGTCTTTGGCCGACTGGTGGCCAGTCGGTTTACCCAAGTGATAATTTTTTAGGCTATTTTAATGCCGCCACCAATCAAGTGGGCTCACACAGGACTTTGCCTAGGTCTTTTATTTACAACCTCGACGAAAGCGTTTTGCAGTTACTCAGCTTTGTCGGGGGGTGGAACGCCTCGACCAACACGCCAGCCGTACCGGCTGCGAGCGCAGGTAATATAGGGGAGTTTTACCTTGTCTCCGTTCAAGGCAACACGACCATAGATTCCCACACGGGTTGGGTAGCAGGAGAGTACCTGGTGTCGGACGGAACGCAGTGGGTATACTGCGCCTCGGCAGCTACTTACGGCTTTGGGATCTTCTATACGCAGCCGACTGGACTATCACCGTCTTTGCCATCGTC